>OJMM01002351.1_pt1 | contig 9783 bp, 3 predicted proteins | sample 1597231 | NCBI WGS metagenome assembly OJMM01 (sample SAMEA2452128, study PRJEB22498) | human gut metagenome | reverse complement strand
TCCGGGAATTTTTCTTTGACTTTTAATGCTCCCTGGATCTCGATCTCTAAGATGACATCTTTTCCTGCCTCTAACTGTTCTTCCACATATGCCTTCGGCGTGCCATAATAATTGCCGACGAACTGCGCATATTCGATCAGTGCATCTTCTTTTATCATCTGCTCAAACTGCTCTTTTGTGCGGAAAAAATATTCCACACCATTCGTTTCACCCGGTCTTGGATTTCTTGTCGTCGCCGAAATGGATAATGCATAGCTGTCAGCATATTTTTTCATTAATTCTTTCATGATGGTTCCTTTTCCCGAGCCGGAAAATCCGGACACCACGGTAAGGATTCCTCTATTCTTTCGTATCATCATATACCTCTGTGGCATTGCCATTAAATCTGCCGGCAAGCGTCTCCGGCTGCAATGCTGATAAAATGATTTTGTTGTTTTCTGTAAAAATGACGCTTTTGGTCCTGCGTCCCTGTGTCGCATCGATCAGATTTTCCTGTTCTTTGCCTTTTTGCACCATACGCTTTGCCGGTGCGGAGTCTGAAGATACGATGCAGACAATCTTATCGGTATTGACCATATTGCCAAATCCAATATTCATTAGCTTTGCCATATACCACCTGTCCCTATTCTATATTCTGGATCTGCTCTCTTACTTTTTCAATCTCTGTTTTCAGATCGATCGCAAGATTGGAAGTTTCCAGGTCGTTTGCCTTGGACAAAATAGTATTTGCCTCCCGGTTCATTTCCTGGGCTATAAAGTCCAGTTTTCTGCCGATGCTTCCGCCGGTTTGCAGTGTCTGTTTCATGCTCTCGATATGGCTGTGCAGACGAACCGTTTCTTCATCCGTGCAGATTTTGTCTGCATAAAGAATCACTTCTGTTGCGATACGGCTCTCCTCGAGCTGTGTGTCACTAAGCAGTTCTTTTACTTTTTCGGTCAGTTTGGTGCGATATGACTGAAGAATTTCCGGGGAACGTTTTTCAATCGCTGCCACATCGGTAAGCATACCGTCCAGTTTTTCAATCAGATCCAGCTTCAGATTTTCCCCTTCTCGGATGCGGGATTCTACAAACTGCTCGCATGCCCCACGAAGTGCTGTTTCAAGGACTGCCCAGATCTCCTGTTCATCTACCGGCTGCTCTTCCATTGTGAAAACTTCCGGACTGCGTCCAATCACGGAGGCACGGATATCATTTGGCAGATCAAATTTTTTCGAAAGCTGCTGATAATATTTTACATACTCTGCTGCAATGTTCTCGTTGTATTTCAAAGAGACATTGGTTTCTGTGAAATCCTCATAAGTAATAAAAATATCAACTTTTCCACGCTGTATATATTCTTTGAGAAGATTTCGAATAGCAGATTCAAAAATACTGAGTTTTTTCGGCATTTTGATGTTGGAATCAAAATAGCGGTGGTTGACGGACTTCATCTCAACCGTAAACTTGCGGTCGCCCTGGTGATTTTCATATCTTCCAAAGCCTGTCATACTTTTTATCATAATTATATTCGCTCTTTTCTTTCAAAATTGCGGCATAGAAAGCCATACTATTTTTATTATAGTCGAAAGCGTCGGAAGCGTCAACCGAAAAACAAAGAAAAATAAGACGGAGAAAACAGATTTTGTTCTCTCCGTCTCTTTTTCCGGAAGATATGCTTTTAAAGCATATTTCTATTTTTTAATAACCGCTTTCTTTGGAAGTCCAGCTTTTTTCAGCATTCTTGTATATTTGGAAAGTTTTTTGGAAGGTACGCTCACTTTTGCTTTTGAATTGATCTTGCTGAAGGCCTTGCTTCCGATGGATGTGATTCCATTTGCCTTTTTCATATTGATACTTGCAAGTTTTCGGCAGTTTGCAAATGCACCTTTTTCAATCTTCTTCACATTACTTCCGATTGTAATTTTCTTCAGATACTTGCAGCCTTTGAATGCGTTTTTGCCAATCTTGGTTACTTTATAGGTAACGCCATTGATCTTCACTGTTTTTGCGATGGTCACAGAAGTAACTTTTTTGCCTTTTTTGCCTCCGACACCAACAACAGCTGCTGTTTTTTTCTTTGTATCCAGAACACGGTAAGTCACATTCTTGCTTACTTTCTGAACAACGGTCGGTTTTTCCGGTGTAGATGGTTTTTCTGTCTGTCCAGGTGTAGCCGGTGTTTCCGTCTGGTTTGGAGTAGGTGGTGTCTCTGTTTGTGACTTCTTAAGACCTGCTTTTGCATTCTGGAGATTTGTCAGCAGTGTCTTCAGTTCTTCTGCACTTGCTCCTTCAGATGGTGCTTTTGCTGCTTCGTATGCTTCCTTGAATGCTGTCCAGCTTGCACTTGTATACGTTCCGTCTGCATTTCCTGCTTCATAAATACCTTTTATGCTGCTGTCATTTACCGCTTCATTCAGTGCTTCCTGAGCTTTTGTTACTTCCTGTTCTTCTTCATTCAGAACCTGATGGATATGGAATTCGCTTGCAGTAGCAAAACCATTGCTTCCCTCTTTTGCAACAAATTTGATATATCTTGCATCAACTGTGTTGAATTTTGCGGTCTTTTCTTTTGTATCAGATGCCCATACACCATCTGTTACAACCTGTGTCCAGTCATCACTTTCTGCTTTCTTGACATACAAATCATAGCTTGTGATATATCCGTTTGCTCCGCCGGACTGTCTTGGAACATAAGTCAGTTTGTTGATCTTATATTCTTTGCCCATATCTACGGTAAACGTTGCCGGAAGTACTTTTATGGATGGTGAGTACTGGCTGTGCCATAAGGTGCTGGTATCTCCGTCAAATGCATTGGAGATCGGACCGTCGCTGCCCTCTGCCGGATTCTGCTCGTTATCACAGGTGAAGCTGAAATCCGTTGTAGGGATGATGCTGTCATCCTGATCGTTTGTCAGTTCGATTTCATCGATCAGACCATTGAAACTGTTTCCAGTCGTGCTTCCGATGTATTTGATCGGGATGTTTAATGTTGCAAGACGGTACTGTGTACCAAGCTTTGTTGCAGTATCCATAACAGCCGGAATAGCTGTATCAGAATCGTTTACATACAGTTCTGCTTTGTCTTTATAGCCTTTGATCGTCAGATGTACCCATTCGTCTTCCGGAAGTGTATAGTCAAAGGAATAATCATAACCTTCTCTGGAATATCCGACTTTTCCGGTATTCTTCTGCACAGCTTTGATCGTGTAATCACCAAGTGTGGAAGAACCTTCAAACAGAACCTGTTCATCAGAGGATCCTCCTGCTGCCTTTTTCACCCAGAAGGAAAGGCTGGTTCCTGCCGGAGATTTGTCAAGCGGTGTTTCAATGCAGGTATCACTTTCCATAGACAGGGCTTTGCCGACTTTTCCTTCTGTGTAAGTTGCATGTTCAGCAGACACTGCATTGTATTTGTTCTTGGAAGCATCACTTCCGTCTTCTTTGTCAAAATTGTATTCTGCGTAAGTACTTCCCGTGCTCTCAATTTCATGATACGGATTGGTGTTCGGAGCAGTGGAAACTTTTGCAGTGGTTGCTTTTACTTCGTTGTATGTCTTTGTGCCTTCGCCCCAGAGTTTTTCACTCAGTGCAGACATCGGCTGGTAGATACGGTCAAAGACATCATAGTCTGTGACACCGTTTCCTCTGGTATCGATGGAGTCATTCCACAGTGCGTAAGCACCACCGATCATCTGCGGATCACCGGCCGGAATCGTTGTATTTAAATTACCGCTTTTAAATACATTCGGTTTCCAGTTTGCATAGAGGCTTGCAGCATTCAGATAATCTGCATAGTATCCTGCTGCCGGAACGATATATACATTGGAGTCCAGAGAGTTGATCAGTTCAAAGCCAAGATTGTACATTTCCGTAGGATCTGCCCAGTCTTTGCTCCATACATTGATCTCCACACCATCGCCGCGGACTTCTGTATCAGACTTGATTCTGGTAAGACCGCCCCACATACGCATTTTTCGGTTTTTGGACTTCATATAATCATCCATTTCATTTACAAAATTGCGGTACAGGGTTGCATCGTCTTCGTACTCATCCGCACCGATATGTACGGTTGTCTGTTCATCGAAAACAGGATTTTCTCCATCAATATAATCGGAGAAGATATTTTTTGCCAGCTGCGTGGATTCCGGTTTGGAAAGATCCAGATGATCTGTCAGTGGACGTTTCCAATTGCTGGAATTCATTTTCTTTAAAGCACAGTTCTGGAATGTTTTTGTAAATGCCAGTGCGTGTGCCGGTACATCGATTTCCGGAACGATATTGACACCGATCGTTCTGGAATCTTTGATCAGGCTGCGGAACTGATCTTTTGTATAATACAGATCGGTTGCTGTCGCAGTTTTACCTTCATCATTTTTTACAGAAGATTCCAGACGGAAAGCAGCGTAGGCCTTTGTAAAGCTGTTCTGCATCGTAGTCTCCGCATTGGTATCCCAGTAGTCCTCAAGGAAGATCAGGTTATCATTCAGATGTACCTGTAAGTCATTCATCTTGTACCAGGACATTGTTGCCGCAACATCTTTTACGGTCTGAAGTTCGGTTGCTTTTCGTCCGACGTCAAGGATCACACCTCTGACCTTGTATTTCGGATAATCTCTTGTCGTTCCTTTCGGGATCGTTGTTTTGTTCTGCTTCAGAATCTGCAGGAAGGTTCTGGTTGCCCAGTAAGCACCTGTTGCAGTCTCGGATTCTGTTTTGATGGAATCTCCGATCTGTGAAAGATAACCTTCGTCTTTCAGGCCTTTTCCTTTTTCTGTCAATGCAAAATAAAAATCTCCTGCTTTCACATCGCTTTCACTTCCATATACAACGGAAATATTGTTTCCGACAATGTCTTTATAATCTGCTGCAAATGCTTCTGCCATGGAAGAAAGTGTATCTTTGTCAGCAGCATTGATCACGATGCGTGAGTTTTTCGAGATGGTGAAATTGCCGGTAGCACCTGCCCACTCTGCCAGTTCCGGAAGAACGGCAGGTTTTGCATTCTCATCTGCGGTCGCTGTATGCGTTCCAGGAACGGTGATTGCAATCTCTTTTTTTGTTACCTTGTTGTTCTGATCGGTAACTTTAAATTCAACAGAAACGGTCTTATCTTCCAGAGGCTGATAAATGGTTCCGTCTGTGTCGATGATCTGTTCATAGTCTGCATAGGCTTCTACTTTTCCGCCCTCTACGGTCGGAAGATTCAACTTTTTGTCTCCTGCTTTTACAGTCAGATTGTTCAGAGCATCCCAGACTTCACTGCCGCTGCTCTGTTTTTCCCCATAAACTTCAAATTCATAGATGGAAACTGTTTTCCAGGTAATGCCTTCTGCGGTTGGGTTAAACGTATTGATGCGGACACGGATATATCTGGTCTGCACCGGATTATCCAGATTGATGATCTGCTCTTTTTCCGCAGGAGCAGAAGTAAAAGTTTTTACCGCTTTCCATGTGCTTCCGTCTTCGGAAGTTTCGATTGCATAATTGGTTGGATTTCGTCTCTCCCAGGTGATGATAACACTGTTTACAGTCTTGACTTCACCAAGATCCATAGCCAGCCAGTGCGGATTGCTCTCACTTGCATCACGTTCTTCACTTGCCCAGCGGGAAGTTTTTGTTGTTGCATCTCCGTCTTTTGCCTTTTCCGGACCAAATGCCGATGTTTCACTTCCAGATGCGGTTGCTGTTGCAGTCAGTGCATAATTCACAGAAGCTGCCTTTACTGTACCAATTGCCGATGCCGGCAACAGGCTGAATACCATAGCACCTGAAAGCAAGAAACTCATGATTTTATGTCTTGTTTTCATTTTCATTCTCCCTTCTTTAGAAAATAGACAATACCAGAAAAATAGTTTTGCATAATTCAAAACAGTTTTTGTTTAATATGCACAAACTATTCTCAGATAAGCATAGCATATTTTTGACTTTTCCGTCAAGCTGTGACCGTATTTCTTTTTCTTTTTGTACTATACGGATCATTTCTTTTGATAAACAGCTTTTTTGCTGATCCCGGCTTTTTGCAGATTCTTTTTCAGTTTTTTCAATGTCCTTGCAGAAATTTTTTTGGGTACGGTTATCTTTATCTTTCTGGAAGTACCTGCCAGTGCTTTTGCTTTGATTTTTATGGATTTTGTTCCCTTAAGTGTAATATTCTTTAAATTTTTGCATCCGGAAAAACTGTTTGCACCGATGGAAATGATATTTTTTCCAATAGTCAGAGTGCTGATCTTTTTGTTGTTTTTAGCGGCATTTTTCCGGACGGAAGTAACTTTGAAAGAAAATCCGTTGATCTTCACTTCGGATGCAATGGTAATCTTGCGTTTTTTGCCGGTTATTTTCGTTACTTCCGCCGTTCCGCCTTTTGCGGAAGTTTTTGTAACAGTATAGTGGACACCATTTAATTTTTTCACACTGCCAACAGAAGGAACCTTTTGCGATGGTCTGGTGTTGCCGCTTTCAGGTGTTTCCGGTCTGTCAGATACAGAAGGTATCTTGTTTTCCGTATCCGGTGTTTCTGGTTCCTTTTTCTTTGGCTTTTCTGTTACAGTTACTTTGCATACAACTGTCTCATTGCTGCCAAATTTTACCTGGATCGTTGCACTTCCGGTACTGTGTGCGGTCACAACACCCCTTTCATTTACCGTTGCCACGGAAGGATCACTGCTGACAAACGTTGCTTTTCCGCGGTCTTCCGGTGTAAGGGAAGTGTTTCGAAGAAACACTGCCTGATCCCCGACTTTTAAATTCAGGGTTTCTTTGTCTTTCTGATTTTCAAGCATGACATCTGCAAGAGCGATCTGTTCTGATCCGTTTTTGCCGTCTGCACAGAATTTTAAAATCTTTACGCCGGTGATATCCAGATAAACGGAAATGGCATTGTCACTTCCATTAAATGGAACAGAAGTGTAAAGCAACGTTCCGTCGCCGTAAATCTGTACTGATGCATCAGAAGTTCCTTTTTTATTCATACCGATCCATAAGGAGAGTGCATCGCTGTTCAGCCCTGAGATATCCCAGACGGCAGTATCACCGGATCTCATGCCAATTCCCTTTTCAAAGGTTCGTTCTTTTTCGTTTGTTTTCAGTGTGATCGCTGTCCCGTCGGCATTTGCGTTTTCTTTTACCGTGTTTCCATTTTCGTCAGGCGTCTGATAAAGATCACTGAGATACGTATGTTTGTCGTAGATACTGTATTTTTCATAAAGAGAAAACTGAGCTGCGGAAATATAGGTATCTGCAGGGGTTCCGGCCGTGGAAAGTGCACGGATGCGGATTCTTCTTACATCTGCAAGATCCAGAGAAACACTTTTTTCTGTCCGGTTATTTGCCCAGGTATTGTCTGCCAGAGGGATGATCTGGAAATCATCACCATCTTCTGTCTGACTGTAGGAAAGTTCATATTTCAAAATAATTCCGTTATTATTTCCGGTCTGTCTTGGAAGGTAAGTCAGTTTTCCGATATCCGTCTTTTGATCCAGAAGAATGGTGTAGGTATTGTTTTTATTGCCGGCAATATCTGCTTTTGTGCCGTTTCCATAATTGCTGTGCCATATAGTATCTTTTTTTCCGTCAACGGCCAGAGAAGCCTCTTCTCCCGGATGTTCACTGTCAGCGCTTCCTTTTAAATGCTCCGGTGCGATCTGTGTGTAACCATAAGAGACTTCCGGTTTCTGTCCGATCAGAATACCGTAGCTGTTCCGATAATTGTCTGCTGCTGCCTGATCCAGTTTTTCATATGCAAGCAAAAGTGTTGTCTTTTCATTATGATATTTTTCTGAATCGGCGATCTCAGCCTTTGTGATATGGCTCATCAGAAAGGCAGAATACTGTTCTAAACTTTGCAGATAAACCTGCATCTGTTTTTCTTTGCTCCAGTCGTCCTGCATCAGGCCTTTGTCTGTCATACGGTAAGTGGCAGTCTGGTCAGCTGCTGCAAGCTGATATTCTTCTAAAGACTCGCCGGTGTAGGAACTTACAAAACGCTGTCTTCCTCTTGCCTCTCGGTGATAGAGAATCAGCGTGGAACCTGTTTTAAAATCGATCTCAAAGTTTCCGCCATCTGCTTTTTCATTCGCCTGCAAAGACTGGTTCAAAAGCTCATTTCCATCCGGATCAAGTACCCGGATGCTGATGTAAGTACCATCCAGATAAAAATGCGGTATGGTACTATTCACCGTCCAGGTCAGTTTTTGCATGTTTGTATCAATCTTGACGGATGCTACGGATGCATCCCCAAGGCCAAGCATCTGAATCTGCATATCGTCTGCCAGCGGATTTCCGGTTTGTCTGGTATAGGAGACTGTTTTTGATACGTTTCCGGCGGATGCGATCAAATATTCGTTATCGTACTGATAAGCGGTTTCCTTTGGCAGCGGCATCTCAAGCTCATAGATACCGACCGGAAGTTCCAGCTGTATTTCACCTGAAGAAACAATCACTTCTTTTACAATCTTGCTGCCGTTTTTGATCCGGATCGTTTTGCCTTTGATCTGTGTCAGATCATCGATCTGAATATTCAAACGGACTTTGCTGGTATATCCGGTATCTGCCAGGTCATCGGTGCTTACCAGACTGTAGATGCCGTCCAGTCCAAGTGCTACCCTTGTTTTCTCACACGCAGCATCGTCCGGGATCAGTTCCTTGAGATAATAGATCATCGGCTTGTCCATCGCATAGACCTGATCGGCAATCCTTCCTGACGGGAGGATATGCCAGGATGCAAAGTAAGGAAGCACGTTATAATCCAGGCTGTCCAGACTTTCCGCAAGGGCGTCGGATGATCCCATTTTTTTGCCGGTTTTATAATAAACTTCCCGGTAATGAGAATGCATTGCGGAAACAGCCTGCTGCGGACCGAGTTTGTCCATAAGGTTGGTAAACATATAAAGGCTTACGTTGTAATGCCATGGATCGGATACAATATCGGCAAACGTATTGCTGGAAGCAAGGCTTTCTTTCATGCGGTTTCCAAGCTGTGCATAACGTTCACTTTTTGTGCCGGAAAACTCACCGAGCAGCCAGCCAAAGTCTTCAGCCGGTCGGTAAGTTGGCTCAAAATAATAACCGAGGATGTTGTTGGTTGTCTCTACGAACGGATTTTCCTGTGATGCGATCGCACCTTCATATCCATGACCAAATTCATGAAGCGAAATCCAGTCTTTCACCAGATAAGTCTGAAGACTTTTTCCGTTGTAGGCACTGTGGTCGGTCGTATAATAGGCCTGTCCGGCACCATGAGCATTTGCTTTGATGAAAAATTTCGCCCGGATATCCTGATTCCACGGATCTTCTGCATAATAGTCAAGACCGGAATAAGCATCGTACTGTTTTACAAAGGATGCATACCAGTCCAGCATTTCATCCAATGTTTTGAAACGGTAAACTTCTTTTTTGTTGCCATAGGAAGAGTTCAGAATGTTATTTCGGTCACAGATCGGAACAAGGAACGTTGCGGCACTTCCCTCTATGATCGCAAATGGTGCCTGGCTTTTATCCCAAGAATCAAAAAATGCCTGCTGGGAATCTCCGTAGCGATAATATGGGATTTCTTTCAGATCGTCGGTCCATCGGTATTCGATAACCGGCTGAACGGCCGTATTTTTCGGTGTTGTGATAAACGGCACGCTGTCGGCACTTTCTTCTCCATTATCACCGGTGAACGTATTGGATAAAGTCACCCAGCTGCCATCTTTTGGAATGGTCGCGGAAGACTCTGTCTGCGAATCATCGTTTTTAAACTGAACAGTAAGATCCTGCTGAAATTCCTCTGCATTGACGATACGGATCTGAAGACTGCTCCCAT
>OJMM01002344.1_pt1 | contig 9804 bp, 9 predicted proteins | sample 1597231 | NCBI WGS metagenome assembly OJMM01 (sample SAMEA2452128, study PRJEB22498) | human gut metagenome | reverse complement strand
AAGTGTGGACCCAATGGCTGAGAAATATTATCATATCAGCCCGTATGTGTTCTGTTTTGACAATCCTGTACGAATGGTGGATAGGGATGGAAAGGATCCATGGGATTTTTTTCCAACAGCAGATGCAGCAGCCATTGACTTCGGATATTTCTATAATGATAATTCTATACGAGAAAACAGAGAATATGTTTCTAATATTTTTAGGGTTCGCAATGCTCAAGGAAAAATTGGTTATACCTATGATGTTGCGACCTCAGGAGGAACAAAAAACATTACGGTTTTGCCACCCAAAAATTTTGAGCGGGAAGCTTTAATTCATACACATGCTGCTTATGATTCTGAGTTAAGAAACGATGAATTCTCAGGGGTGTGCTATTATCGTAATGGAAAGTATATTTATTATGATAATTTAAAGTCGGTTCCATATTATAATAGTGAGGGGTGTCCAACAGATATTGGCACAGCAAACACACTCAAAAAGAATGTCTATTTAGTAGCTCCGAATGGCTCTCTGCAAAAATATACCTATAAAGCCGGCCGCGTATCAATAATTAGTTCTGACATGCCAAGCGATTTAAATGATCCTGGAGTGTTGAATAGGCGATCAAGTTTTTTGGAGTCTCATCCATTAGATATGAAGAAATTATTGGATATATATAAAAAAATGTTACGATTAAATAATAAAACATATGAATAAAAAGGAAATAGCATTTTTTGCAGGTTGTATCATATTAGGTATGGTTATATCTGTTATATTATCAAAGACAAGTATTAGAGATAAAACACATGAATTTAAGTGTGTTCGCATACAAGATTATGAGGGTGGAGATTATTCTCCTGAGCATTATTACATGAAGGAAGAACTAAAATCATTTATTTTTAATACACCACATCGTCGCATGTGTGTGCAACATCCAGAAACAGTTTATAAGATAGCGAGTAGCTTGTTATCTTCGAAATATGGCCCTCAATATATTGAAAGTAAAAAGCCTTTTAAAATTAGCTTATTAAGTGGTAGAGTCTGGAAGGTGATGACCAAAGACTCTATGGCTGTAGTTTATATTCAAAAAATAGATTCTCGAATATTAAAAATAGAAAGGTATGACAATACGAAATAGAATATTAAAGTATTTGTTGTTAGGTGTGATAGGCATTTTGTTGGGAGTTATTGCAACTTGTTTGTTTATCTCATATTCTTCAAAATACAATCAAAGGGTTGTTCCTTTTATCTATATTGGAGGTGACAGTGAACCTCTTCTTTTTAAAAGCTATGCTGACTCTTTGTATTTGCCCGATGAAACAGTATTGCGAATGCCTCATGGAGTAGTTGATACCCCAGAATTGGCTGCAGAAATAGGAAGTGCTGTCCTTATGGATATTTATGGGAAAAAGGAAATGAGTATGGAATACCCTTTTAATGTCGTTGAATATCAAGGTTCATGGACTGTGTTCGGCTCGCTTCCAAAAGGATGTCTTGGTGGTGTAGGTGTGATTAATATATCTCGAGCAGATGGTATGATTTTACTTTATGATCATGGAAAATAAAAATAATCTTCTGAACCAGGACAGTACGCTGACATGGTGCAGCGTGGAGAAAGACCACTTGGGAAGCAACCGTGTGGTGAGAGAGGAAACATCAGGGATTAATAGGTTGCAGATAAATCACTATTATCCCTTTGGCAACACTTTCGGCGAGTACAACCATTGCGATGAGAACACAGACCTACAGCGCTACAAGTTCAATGGCAAGGAGTTGGACCTCGTGCATGGTATGCGCCTCTACGACTATGGCGCAAGAATGTATGACCAAATACTTGGCTGTTGGACAAGTGTGGACCCAATGGCTGAGAAATATTATCATATCAGCCCGTATGTGTTCTGTGCTGATAATCCAGTAAGAAATGTTGATCCAAACGGAAAGGAAAAAATAGACTTACTTGATAAGACAGACGAAAATTACAAATTCTTTTCTGATGATATGAATAATTTTTCTGATGATGCTAATGTCATTAATATTTGGGTACATGGACTTAAAGAAGAGAATGGTATTTCATATAATCACATTGTAAATGCAGCATCATTTGACAAGATGCTAAAAAACAAAAGTAACATTTGGAAGAAGCATGCAAAAGGAGAACCAGCTATAATAGTTTTACATTCATGTCAAACTAGTGGATTTGCAAAACTTTTGTCACAAGATCCTTCCTTCGAGAATGTATTAATAATTGCTCCTAATAAGTTGTTGCAAGTTGGAGTGAGAAACCCAGATAAAATTAAACGCATTTTTACAGGTGTATCTAGTTATACGGGAAAGGATGTGCATAAACTTTTCTTGTCAACAGGAAAATGGCTTGGATATAAAAATGGAAAACTTTATAATGACTATTCTGGTGATTTTAAAACTCCACAACAAAATTCAGAGAAACCTGGAGCAAAAGGGTTTATCTATGAGCCCTTTTTACTAAGGTTCATTTATAATTTAAAATATTGGAGAAGATGAATACAGTTATAGATATAATTCTTGCCTTAATGTTGTAAGATATTGATAATAGCCTTTTTATAATGTTTTGTGCAGTCCGTGTGTTATCGGACAGTAATAGTATAAATTAAAAACTAAAGTATGAAAACAACAATAAAGATTTTACTGGTTTCCTTATCCTTCGGAGCTGGATATGGATTGAACAAATTATTAGCTTTTGCAATAGATAACTTCTTTGTGTCATATGAAATTTATTCTAGCAGCGATGATGTCTTAATCTTGGATAAAAAATGTTTGGAAAGAGGTACTCCAAAAGATTTAGAAAATATAGATGGTTACTATGGGGCTACTGATTATCCTACCAATTGTGAAAATCTTTTAGACTATATGATTTGTGCGAATAGATACCATACTCCAGGAGCCGCAATATCTATATATAAAACGATAGTTCCACAATTTGTAGAAGAAGATTTTCTAAGTCTTAGAATGGGACAATTTGATCCTCGTATAATGTCAGCTTGTTATACATTGAATCATATAGGATGTGATTTTTTATATAATGCTGCAAAAAATCATGATAGGTATACTATCTCTTTTATTAATGACATGATATGGGATGGACAAAGTTTTTATGATGATAAGTTGGATTCCTTCCCCCGTAAATATCTTCAAAAACCCTACTCTTAAATTTCAAATAGGAAATCCATCTGTTTGGAATGATAAGGTTGTGTACTGACCTATTAGTTGAAGTAAAAATGTTATAAAAGATTATCTGGTGATGAAAAAATATATATCATTGTTAATTGTCCCCTTTTTGTTTGGCTTTGTTCTTCATTGTAATAAACTAAAGCCAAAACGTATTGAATGTTTTTATGTTGATTCATTTATGAAAAAAGAACGAAATGCTATCATTGAGGAAGGTGATACTACGGCTTACAAAACTTATCTGGTTTCAGTGGTTAAGAACAAGCATATTCCTCGTTCAAATTCTTTTTTCTATTCATTCATTATGGCGATATGCTATAATTATACCCCTGCCAATTATGATGCTTATCGTACAATTATGGCAGTATATCCTAACGCAAACAAAATGGATGAAGAGACAAAACGACTTTGTGTCTTTTTCCTGAAAAGAGGTGCTGATTATAAGGATGTTCGCTGTTTGGAAGTGTTAAAACAATTGAAAGTAGATTATCACAAACGCCCTAACTAATGTCCACTGAATAATTGTATGCATATGCTTGTGATTTACATTCTTTTGAACCAGGACAGTACGCTGACTTGGTGCTGCGTGGAGAAAGGCCACTTGGGAAGCAGCCATGTGGTGATGGAGGAGACTCCAGGCATTAATAGGTTGCAGATAAATCACTATTACCCCTTTGGCAACACCTTCGGCGAGTACAACCATTGCGATGAGAACACAGACCTACAGCGCTACAAGTTCAATGGCAAGGAGTTGGACCTCGTGCATGGTATGCGCCTCTACGACTATGGCGCAAGAATGTATGACCAAATACTTGGCTGTTGGACAAGTGTGGACCCAATGGCGGAGAAATATTATCATATCAGCCCGTATGTGTTCTGTGCTGATAATCCGATTAATCTGATAGATACCGATGGAGAGAGAATTCGGACAATATTATTTCAAGACCAAAATGCACCTATATGGTATAGAAGTACGACATCATTTAAAAAGGCTATGTTTTATTTTGCAAAAATAAAATTTGGTCAACAAATATTTGCAGATTTCACACCAAAGGGTTCTTCATTTTTCGGCATAAAAGGAAATGGAAAATATTCTCATTATAATTTGACTCTTTATGAAATATCTGATTCAAATCCTCAATCAAGAACGACGTATTTTAAAGGTAATAATGCTCAAACAAGAATGAAAAAAAATAAATATGGTGATCCAGAATTTGAGATAATTTTTGATACGGAAAGAAATGTTGAAGGATTAGTGGAGACGATTGCCCATGAATTAGCAGGACACTTGTCTAAATATCCTGAAATATTAGATGCTTTTAAAAAGAATGGGAATTATAAAGATGCCAAAACTATTTGGGATGCCAATTCTCAAGAAGAAGATCATGAAGCCATGAAAGATTTCAAAGAAATTGCAACAAGCTATTATCCAGACTTCGACACAAGAGATTACCCTAAGGGACGCTTCGACGAGTCTTGTATGGATGCCGTACCATTGTCTTTTTATCTCCTCTCGCAAGCCACATCCTTCGAGGATGTCATTCGCCTTGCCATTTCTCCTGGTTGCGACAGCGATACCATCGGGATCATCGTCGGTTCCATTTCCGAGGCTCGCTTCAGTATTCCGCAAGAGATAAAGAACAAGGTGATGGGCTATCTGACTGAGGACATGAAACAAGTTTTCAAGCAATTTGACGATGCTCACAAATCATGACTCCGCTTACATAGCTACTGAGCAGGAAATACAAGTCAAAGGTAGAGTTCCACCTAAGACATTCCAAGAAGGGATGACTAAATTGGAATCTTGTGATACATTTTGAGAACAAAGCCCACTGAGCTTTGGCAAATGTGCTTAAAATCAGCGAGGTTTGTTATTCCGTTGCCAATCTTGATAAGATGATCTTGTTGTTTCCAAAAATTGATGCTGATTGTGTTTTTGTCATCAAAAGCTATGTTTACAACTCTTGAATGACACTCTTAACTGTCAATTATCATTAAATGAGCATTTAGCCGATAGATTTAAATAGAAATATGACGTTTTGTCGAAAAAAAAATATTAATTTTGCAACGTAAACGCCTTGCGTTTGGCAAATAAAAAGATTATAAACATTTAAATTTGATTCAAAAGATAGAATAAAAGAGAAACTGACATAGTATATCCACGACTCGACTGAGTATCTGAACTAGCACTTCAATATATCTTTAGGTCGGCCTAATCTTGGATATTCACGCCACATGAGGGCGTGGATACAAAGATTGTTGCCTAAAGCGGCTGTGCTAGGCCTTGATACCAATAATCCTCTCCGCGCCCTCTTTTCTAAAAAGAAAAGGGGGCTTTTTGTCTCCGTTCATTAAATTTGATAAATATGGTAAAGAATGTTCAAATACCCAAAGCCGTAAATACCAAGATTTACAAAACCGGTCAGACACGCGGTGCAGACGATGATGTTATTTTCCAAAATCGTGTTTTACGCAATAGTACGGTTTTAATTCCGTATAAGGATTTTTCTTTATGTAAGAAGGCACCATCGAATAAAGGTAAATATGAGAATGGTTTTATGGTTTTAATAAAGCCAGAAGAATACTTTGATGAAAGTATAAAAGCAAATCTCGCTAAGGAGAATTTGATTTTAGGTAAAAATCTCTTAGTGTTTTATGAAACAAGAGCACAATGGAAAAAATATCCAATACCAAAAGGATGGAAACCAGCTTCTTCAAGACAACCACCTTTAAAAGGTCAATATGTTGCTCGTATTCCTGCTACTACATCTGAAGGTGAGTCCAAAATAATAGAAGGATTTACAACTTCACAAATGAAAGGTGCAGGCATTCGTGTATATGAATATGCTGATAATGCAACTATTAAAGCGTGTAAGATACAACTGGAATATCTTTTCTGGTCTTGCAAGGACATAGATACGCTCATCAAGCAGAAGGGCTTAGATAAGAAACAAGTTGATAAGCGTATTGCCTTGATAAAAGCCGAAGCCAAGAAATTAAAATTGGATGATCACAAGAAATTGGTAGAAGCACGTATCGTTGATAAAGACGGTTATACAATATGCCCATTATGTTTGAAACATATCTCTTCGATTGGTTTCTGTGACAGAATACAACAGGCAGAAGGTCGTGAGGTTCCAGATTTGACAGTAACAGAAGTGAGTCTGTTCCACATCCAAGAGTTAAGGACAGGTGAATATAACCACAGACCTTATAATCTTGGATGGGGACATCATCACTGCAATGTAGTAGTCAAAGATGCAGGAATACAACAGACTTTAGATTGGATGAAAGAAGTACTCAAACGAAATAACATGATTTAAACCTTAAATGGAAGCACAGGCAAAATCGAATAATGTCTGTGTTTCTTTCTGTTTAGAACTGCCTTTCATAAGTGCTTGTCCTGAAACTTTCAAATCAGAAGGTAGTTCCTTTACTAAAGCAATCCTATTGGCTATTGACTCACACCATGATCTATCTATCTCTATACTTATGCTTTTCCTTTTTGTTCGTAATGCTGCAATTCCTGTGCTGCCCGAACCTGCGAAACAATCAAGCACTATATCTCCTTCAAATGTGGTAGCCTTTATGCAGTGTTCTAACATTTCAATAGGTTTCTCCGCTGGATGTTTTCCCTTATATTGTTTTACAGATGGAAAAGTCCAAATGTCAGTAAACTCAACATTTGCATTCACCTCGAAAGGTCTTATAGCATCTTCATAATCTGGAAGATTCACGCCACAGTGGCATTCAGCAAAAACCGACTGCAGTTTTGCATACTGTTCTCTACTTGGCACATTTCTTCCTGTTTCCCAGTTTGACACAGCACCGCCATGATTAACGCTGCCATATGCACCAGTTCGTTCTGTAAGTTCATGTCCCGACAAACGACAGGCTGTTCGTGTCTTTTTGAGCAAGTCTCCAAAATATGAGCGATTTAGATTCCCTTCCACAGCAGGCTCGAAAAATATTATTCTTTCGGATTGAGGATACCATTGTCTAAGTGCCTCTTTTTTCATTTTTCCCTTCCATCCATCATATCCAGGTTCATTGGGTTTCGTCCATACAAGATGTGAAAGGATGTTGAATCTTTTGGACAGCATCATGTGCAATTGAGATTCCATAGCAGAAGAGCAGAACATAAATATGGAACCATTAGGTTTAATGATTCTTTTCCACTCAACAGAGAATATTTCCATCCAATTAATAAAATCTTCATCTGTTGAAAATGATTTGTCATTTACAATATTACCTTTCTTCGTACTGTGATATGGCGGGTCTGTAAGAATGAGAGATACAGAATGGTCTGGTATCAATTTTAACGCATTGACCGAATCCTCATTTATCACGATTGCATTATCATCTTTATAATAAGTAAGTAAGGATAATGCGTTTTGTATATTTTGAAAATCGATATTTCTATTCATTATCTACTTTAATTAATTGTTGTTTATCTGTTCTTTGTTTGCAATCAAATCTTTCATATCTACGTTTAGTATTTGAGATATTTGAAGAAGCGTTTCCAAATTGGGCTGGGAACGATTGCAAACATACAAATTAACCGAGTTGAAACTCTTGTCCAACTTCTTTGCAAGCCAAATCTGTGAGATACCTTTCTCGTCCAGAACTTCTTTTATATGGTTTGATTTTATATTTATAACATTAAATTATTTGCAAATTTACACATTTTTTTTGAGTATGCCATGTCTATGTCTAAAAAGAATCCAACATTTACGCTTTTTTATCTTTTCGGGAGCTAAATGACAACTGTTATATATATATATAGAATAAGGAGAGAATATAATGGACGTTGAGGCTACCGGCGAGGAGCCTCAGAGTGGCTCGGTATATTGATTCTGCTGTTGGTAGTGGCAGATCAGAATGACTTGTTTACGTCTCGTATCTCTGATAGATAGAAATCTGTATTTCGGAGTTACAAGTAGTGTCTTACTTGATAGGGTGTCCAGTTCGTTGTACCAATTTTAGCTCACTTTCCTGAGCGTTTTGGTCCGTTCTGTAACCCAGTTCTAGGACAGGTGCTCGGTTGACCAAGTACTGATGTCCTTGAGTTTAACATTTACAATGTGCTCTTTGAAATTAACTGTTTTTGTAACGGATTCGTTTGCGACCTTTGAATATAACGGTATCGTCAGGACAAAAGACGTTACACCGTACAGTTTGTTCGGTGACTTGTTGCTCTTGTTGATGCCAAAAGTAGATTCGATGATGTCGGATGATATATTGATGCTCATGTTACCTGTGAGAAGTGCTTCTTCCCGATTGAAGTATTCAAGCATCTTGATTCCTGCACGTGTCTGTCGGGAATGTGCACTTTCCCAATACACGAGTGATGATATAGTGCTTGCACTTCCTGCTCGTCATGACCGAGAAACCTTCGTTCTTGGAGACAGCCTCGACATGTCTTACAGCATAAAGTACAGCCTGCAGTTCCTTCAGCAAAGATTCATAATCCTCTATGAAGGAATACGCTTCCTGCATTTTTTCCGGTAGCGTGTCATAGCAGTCAAGCATTTCATTACCCCATAACACCCATGAAGACATGTTCATGAACCGTGATATGGTTCTCATGTTGGGAGACAGCAAGTATGCCTTGTCAGTCAGATGATACTGCAGTCGTTTCTTGTCAATGAGTGTCGTAAACTCCACAAAATCAGATTGTTTCTCATAGATCTTCTTGAGAATCACACCCATGGAATGACTGATGTCTGCTTGATTTTCATCCTGGTGATCCAGTGATGCCTTTCGTCAGATTATGACCCTTGTCACTTATGATGTAATCGGGAGCATTTCCTGCAAATTTCTCAGCTTCCTCTATTCTGCTTTGAACGTCATCGCCGTTGAAGCCCTTGCTGACCGACATGTCAAGAATCGTGACATCCTTGTGTTTTATAGGACGCCCCTGATGCTCGGAAAGAATTACAAGAGTCAAGAGAAGCTTCTGCCCGTTTATGGCAATGCTTTCGTCTACGACCATTGCAAACTTCTTGTCCTTGCATGGCTGCTCATCCTGATAGACAGAGAAACCTAGTTTAAAGATTAACAAACAATATGTTTCAAAGAAAAAATCAACTCAGGAAAGGTTGTCTATCCACGGCCAATCTCTCCTGAGCCAAAAATTTTCGAAAAAAGTCCAAAGAATTGATGTATATTTATACTGTATATTTTTGCAATAATTGCCATGCAGAACACTATACTTAACTACGAAAAACTTTCCTGTACGGTTGGAATTACCCAATACACCCTGAAAGGTAGGGTATTCAAAATCCGTTTAAAATTAGGCACGTTTTTAGTCTGATTGCTATTATACTGAAAGGCAGTTCGTTGCAGCAGCACGCCCTGAGCTAACGGTCACCGACGCGTATTGGGTAATTTCAACCATACAATTTGAAATGTTTTATGAAAAAAAGTATCAAAGTATCATCTTTTGACTGATTGTAGAGATAAATATCTGACATATAATAAGATAGAAGAATGATACATTTTGAATTGTGCTATAAGAAATATCATAGAAGTATCATAAATGTGATAGAAGTATCATAAAAACGGTAAGCGGCTCCGCGTTTATACCTTGCATAATAAAAAAGCAGTAACAGCTGATT
>OJMM01002337.1_pt1 | contig 9813 bp, 9 predicted proteins | sample 1597231 | NCBI WGS metagenome assembly OJMM01 (sample SAMEA2452128, study PRJEB22498) | human gut metagenome | reverse complement strand
TGGTATTAGGTTATCCAAAGAACAGTTATTCAAAATTTATGACTAACTATCTTCCTTTATCAGCAATGCAGAAAACTCCCTTTATTCTTTTTATTATGCTAGTATCAAATCTAACTATTCTGTTTATTGTATATTATTTATCAAAACGAAATGTAATGCTGAAAGTTGCTCCTATTCTCAATGGATTAGATAAGCTATCTCATGGCGAAACGGTTGTCCTTAATATAAATGGGGAATTGGAAGATGTTGGAAAACGTATTAACGAAACATCATTGCAATTAGACAAACAAAATAAAGCGAGAGCAAACTGGATAAGTGGCGTTTCACATGATATACGAACACCTCTTTCCATGATTATGGGGTATGCAGATAGAATAACTTCTTCATTAGATGTTGGGGAAAACACCAGAAAACAAGCAAATATTATCAAAATCCAAAGTGTTAAAATTAAAAATTTGGTTCAGGATTTGAACCTTGTGAGTCAATTAAATTATAATGTTCAGCCAGTTAAACAAACGCCTGTTCATTTATGTAAAATGATACGAAAAATTGTCGTTGAGTATCTAAATAACAATCTAAATAATAAATTTGATTTTGAATTAAATTTAGACTGTAATACAGAACAAATCTCTATTATAGGAGATGAAAGATTGTTATATCGAGCAATACAAAATATTATTTCTAACAGTATCAATCATAATGAAAATGGTTGTACAATCTCAGTTAGTTTAGCTGTAAATGGAAACAATTTAATATTGGTAATCAGTGATAACGGAAAAGGAATATCAGAAGAAAAATTACAAAAAATACAGTCAACACCTCATTATCTGCAAAGTACAGATGAAAGATTAGATTTACGACATGGTTTAGGACTTCTGCTTGTGAAAGAAATCATTTCTATTCATAATGGAACAGTATCTATTTCAAGTGCATTAAATAACGGATTTTCCACGACTATTTCCTTACCCATAAAAAAACAATAATAAAGCCCTGGCTTGTAACATAAAAATAAATGATAAATTTTTGTATATATCAATACAAGCAAAAGGATGAAAATCAGCTGACTGGTTGTCTGTAAAACAACCAGTCAGCTGATTTTCATTTTCTGTTAAAATTATAGAAAACGGAATACGCCAAACACTTTTCCTAAAATCGAACATTCTTTTACAATGATCGGATCCATCGTATCATTCTCAGGCTGCAGGCGGTAATAACCGTCTTCTTTGTAAAAAGTCTTAACCGTTGCGGAATCATCCACCAATGCCACTACAATATCGCCATTCTCGGCGTTTGTCTGTTTCTTGACAAGAACATTATCGCCGTTGAAAATACCGGCGTTGATCATACTTTCTCCTTTTACTTTTAACATAAAAGTCTCTTCATTCGGCATATATTCAACCGGGATTGGAAAGTAATTCTCAATATTCTCCGTTGCAAGGATCGGCTCTCCGGCTGCGACATGTCCGACAATAGGTACGTTCACAACCTCACGCCTGGTAAGGTTAAAATCGTCATCAAGAATCTCGATTGCTCTTGGCTTGGTCGGGTCTCTCCGGATATAACCATTCTTCTCCAACGTTTCAAGGTGAGAGTGGACAGAAGAAGTAGACTTTAAATCTACCGCTTCACAGATCTCACGGACTGCAGGCGGATAACCTTTGTTTAAAATCTCACCCTTGATATATTCTAAAATTTCTTTTTGCTTTGCACTAATCTTACCTGGCATAAACTGTCTCCTTATATATGGGATTTCTGTAATGATCCAGCAGCTTCTTAACCACTGCTTCTTTATCTATTAATCATGATAACATACCATATATCGAAATGCAAACATATATTCCGAAAATTTGTTCGATTTTTCTATTGACAAACAGATGTTCGAATAGTAAGATACAGTTACACAAACAAATGTTCGCAACAAGTGTTCGGGGTATTTATAACACAGATTTACAATTGATGATCCAGGGAGGTACCGTTATGAGAAATGAGAGCAATACAATCACAGGCAGAACCCGTCAGATATCTGGCAATACATCCAGCCGGATACATTCTGGTGATGTATCCAGAAACAGACGTATCGTTGTCCGCAGGCAGAAGATAGCTTTAGTTTCGGTCGCATTCATTGCATTGGCAATTATCATCTGTACATTTTTATCTGGTGCGGTCCGTACTCAGGCAGCGCCATCTGAGATTTCCTGCAAATATTATACAAGTATTGAAGTACAGAGCGGTGATACTTTATGGTCGATCGCATCCGATCATATTACAGAGGAATACCGTGATATGAATGCCTATATTGACGAAGTCTGCTCTATCAATAAAATTTCTCAGAATGAGATCCATGCGGGACAATATCTTACCATCCCATATTACAGCAGTATTGCCATTGCAGGGAAATAAAATAGGGCTGCGAATTATTACTGGAACAAGGTGTGAGTGAAAAGCAATGTTTTTTCTTCCTGTGCCGACAAGTTGTCAATTTGCCTGAAATAAGGTATAATAGTCATTGTTTCAACTGTAAAGTATGTTCCATATATGCTATAGGATGAAACAGTAATTATTTGGAGAGAGATTTAGTTCTATGTTACGATTTATATATGTTATTTTACTGAACCTGTTCCGTGCCCCTTACATGATTCCAAAGATGCGGAGGGAAGCTGACCATCCGGAGAAGTATTCAGCAGAAGAACGCTATGAGCTGGCAAGACATTGCATCCGTCTGATGAAAGTTACCGGTGGAATCCATACGAAAGCATATGGACAGGAGAATCTTCCGAAAGAGGGCGGTTACATGATGTACCCGAATCATCAGGGCAAGTATGATGCGCTTGGAATTGTTTACACACACCGTAAACCGTGTTCCATCGTTATGGATAAGGCAAAATCCAATACCATTCTTGTAAAAGAGTTTATTGATCTGTTGGAAGGAAAGCGACTGGATAAAAAAGATGTACGTCAGGCGCTGACCATTATCAATGAAGTATCGGAAGATGTTAAGAATGGAAAATGTTATATCCTGTTCCCGGAGGGTGGGTATGATTTTAATAACCGCAATCATGTCTGTGACTTTAAAGCCGGCAGTTTTAAAATTGCATTGAAAACCAAAGCGCCGATTATCCCGGTAGCTCTGATCGATTCCTACCGTGTATTTAATAGTTTCTGGCTTGGACCGGTTACAACACAGGTACATTACTTAAAGCCTATTTTATTCGAGGAATATGGCTCTTTAAAGACACAGGAGATAGCAGCATTAGTCAGAGACCGGATCAATGAAAAGATCAATGATGTATTAAAAATCACTGAAAAACAGGAAAAATAAGTTTTACCTATCTTTTACAAAAAATTTAAATATTGTTGATAGAAAGCAAATATCATCAGGCAGATAATAATACTAAAGAAAACAAAAAAATGTTTTAAAATTTAAAGAATGTCTGGTGATTAGTTTATGATGAGATTATGGAAGTATGTAGATGCAAAAAAATTAGATAACAAAAGCAAAGCAAATATTTTTTTGATCATGAATATTATATTGTGGTCAGGTATCGCTTTTCTGCTCAGCTTTGTCGCAGGTGTATTCTGTGGATACAGTGCTGAATGGGTGGAGTGGACAGTGATCATTACAGGCTATGCAGGAATCGGAATCGGATTCTTTGGAGGAGTTATTTATTATATGCGTCAGGCATAAGGATATTTGTCCGGTTACACAAGAATGCCCAGTCAGGTTTGCAATACAAAATCAGTATTGACAAATCAGGCTGGGCATATTAATTCATTTATCTACGGTTCACGAAGCTTCACATATTTCGCAGCACTTCTGCGGCGGTCATCATCAATAGCAGCATAGTGCTTTCGTGTGGTATTTACATCTTTATGACCTAGCACATCAGCAACAAGATAAATATCGCCTGTTTCGCGGTATAGCGATGTGCCATAGGTACTGCGCAATTTATGCGGGGTAATATGTTTTAGGCTTGTTACGAGTTTTGAATACTTATTTACCATTTTCTCAACAGAGCGCACGCTGATCCGCTTGTTTTGCAAAGACAGGAAAAGTGCATTTACACTGCCATCTGCGGCAGTGATTTTCTGTCGTTCGACCATATATTCCATCAGGGCAGATCTTACTTCTTCACCAAAGTAAACAACAACTTCTGCGCCTCCTTTACGGTGAATTTTGATTCCATTATTTTTAAAATCAACATCATCCATATCAAGACCGACACATTCTGAAACACGGATTCCGGTTCCAAGCAGTAATGTCATCATAGCAAGATCTCTTGTCTTTGTTTTTTCATGGAATTTCTGCTGTTTTTCTGTGAGACTTTCCCCTGATTCCACCTCATCCAGCAGGTTTGCAACTTCATCGATATCTAACCGGGTGATCGTTTTTTCATGGATCTTTGGCATATCTACCTTCACTGCCGGATCCTGTCCGATCATCTCATTTTTATATAAATATCGGTAAAAGGAGCGGAGAGAAGCAAGCTTCCGTTTTAGTCCACGCTCATCATTTGTATGTTCCACACCATCTTTTTCATAATATTTCAGATAGGAGAGATATTCTTCAATATCCATGGGCGCTAAATTGCCCAAAACAGACAGAGGTATTTCAGTGATATCCTTTTTTGTGCATAATGGATTATTTTCATGCAGATAGTCAAAAAAACAATTCAGATCATATGCATACGCAATCCGGGTACGGGAAGAAGTAGTAGGTTCAATACCAATAAAAAATTGTTTACAATACGGCGGCATTTTCTGGAGCAGATTGCGAAGCAATGTCTCATTTTTCACATTTACTTTTTCATAATAGGCCTTTTCTTTCATTGATGTCCCTTTCTTTCGTGTTCTGTTTTTTCTGGCCAGCCGGGAATATTTCCATCCAAAATGGCGGTAAACATTCTCTTTTTAGCACCCGGGTGATCCAGGTTGATCTGTCGTACCAGATCTTTTGCATATTGACGTTTTGTGACTCCATCGACAGGACATGGATTTTCTACTACCGGAAGATTATATTTATTACGAAAACCTTTGACCTCAGCCTCCGATACATACATCATTGGCCGGATCACAGTCAATTCCATACGGTCTAAAAAAGTGACCGGGGAAAAAGAGTAAAATCTGCCCTCAAAAATCATGGATAAAACCATCGTCTCGATCATATCATCCATATGATGCGCATAGGCAACTTTATTGCATCCAAATTCCTTAATTTTCTGGTTCAGTGCACCTTTGCGGAGTTTTGCACAGAGAGAGCAGGGTGACGCCTCATTTTTATCACTGAAAATGATTTTTGCGATTTCAGTGGAAACGATATGATATTCAACCTGTAAATGTTCACATAATAGTTTTACCGGTGTCAGATCAAAGCCTTCATAGCCCAGGTCTACCGTAATTGCGATCAGGGAAAATTTTTTCGGATAAAACCGCCTCAAATTTGCCATTGCATACAAAAGAGTGAGAGAGTCTTTTCCACCGGAAATCCCCACTGCAATTTTATCGCCTTCCTGGATCATCTGATAATCGTCCACGGCTTTTCTTGTTAAACTCAGTAATCTTTGTAATTCCATTTCTAATTGCCTTCCCAAATAAAAGACTGTATTTCAACACTGAAATCTATTATAATAAATTTGTATGTAAATTACAAATGAATCGCTCATTTGACTTATAAAATTTGTATGATTGAATACTTCATATTTTATGAGTAAATAAATTGCATACAATTTATCATCAAAGGAGATTAACACACATGAAATTTGTAATACAGCGTGTTACAAACGCATCCTGCACCGTAGAAGGTAACATTACCGGAAGCATTCAAAAGGGTTTTCTTGTCCTTATCGGAATATCAGATCAGGATACCATACAGATTGCCGATAAAATGATCAAAAAGCTGCTAGGAATGCGTATTTTCGAAGATTCTGATGGAAAAACAAATCTGTCTCTGAATGATGTAAATGGAGAATTGCTTTTAATTTCCCAATTTACGTTATATGCAGATTGCAAGAAAGGAAACCGTCCATCCTTTACAAACGCAGGAAAACCTGATATGGCAAAGCAAATGTACGAATATATCATTGATCAGTGTAAAAAAGAAATTCCGGTTGTTGAACAGGGAATCTTTGGCGCTGATATGAAAATTTCGCTTTTAAACGATGGACCATTTACAATCATATTAGATTCCGCTGAAATATGTTAACCCCTTGAAAACAGGACGATGCAAAGCATTTTGTGATATTTATTTTATCACCTGTTGGTGGCAGTATTGAGGCTCTGTAAATCCATTTATTCGCAAAACACAAGTTTAACGAATAGTTGGCTTATTTCAATGTGTTTTCCCGGGGGTTTTGATTCCCGGTTCAGACTACGTTCCGCAACGGCTTTTTTATCAACGCTCAAAATCAAAACCATCGTCATAATCAAGTTCTAATTCATCAGTGACGTTGTTGATTCGATTTTGTTCATTTGCAATAAAATCCTTTAAGTCTGCATTTTTCTGTGTTAGATTTTCCAGATTTTCAAGTTCCATTTCCTGTGATTTCAAAAGCTTATTAATTTTACCTTTGAGTTTCATAGTCTCGTTGAAGCATTTACTGTAATTACTTTTGACCGTCTCAAAATCTTTTGTCTTGGAATCCAACGCAGTTCTGAGACTTTCATTCTCCATTTTGAGATTCTCATTCTCAGTTTTGAGACTGTTATTCTCGGAACGCATGTCTTGCAACTCGCTATCTAACTCCATCATTTCCATCTGATTTTCTGCCATTTTATCCGTCTGTTTTATAATCGTTTCTCTGTTCGTGTCAATCATTTTGTTCTGGGTGTCTACGACACGCTGTAATTCATTTCTAGCTATATTTGTTTCGCTTTTGAGTTCCTCTACACTTTTGTGTTGTGGGTCTCTGTACGTCCGAAATGACACTCCGAACTCTCTAAGACACATATCGTCTACCACTTTTGTTACTCTTGCCAGATTCGCTTTTGTCATAAATGCCTTGCAATTCACTCCCTTGCCCTCGACAAATGGAGTTGCAACGCCGTGTGCGTGTACTAAGGATGTACACTCTTTATGCAGTTTAGGGTCATAATACTGATGGACTTCGTCAACGTGAATCTCCATGCCATGCCAGTTTTTCTCTCCAAAGTATTCTTTCATGCAGTCGTTGACCTTGTTAAAAAACTCCTTGGTTCTGCCTTGTTCTGTGACTTCTTCAGGACACGGAATGTTTACCATTAACGCTTCTACTCTGTCCTTTTTTAAACGCTTCGGTGGGAGAACTGCGTCGACTTCCTTAAGTCGTTTCTCTGCATTGTCAACAGCTTCTGCATAACTGTTACAACCCACGTAGAAATTACCGGGAGACAGTTCCGGGTTTATATTCTCATTGCTGTGATTACGGTTGTCATTTTCATCTCCATGTCTGTCCATGTGTAAAGTTTTTACGATTTTCAATTTTCGGATTCCAATTTTTTCCAAGTGTGTGCTTGCCATAATTTTAGGTCTTCCTTTCTGTTCTAAGTTTTTGATAACCTAAATATGGTGTATACGCACACCCATAAACTTCGTTTAGGTGTACCTCCTTATACCTAATGGTGGTCTGCGCTACGCTTGACCCCCACTAGGTAACGTCGCAAGGGAGACCCCTTGACCCCTTTTTAAACTGTTGTAATCCGCTTTAATCTGTTCTGTCGTTTAGATTCTTGAGTGATTTCTTTGATATTCTGCTCCAACCGCTGTTTTCTTTCTAATAAGAATTTATCGTTTTTAATTCCGTGTCTGCATCCCCTGGAATCAAAAACCTCATGTCTGTTTTCGATTCCTTTATATTTAAAAAAGTTCATTAAGTTCTTACATGTGTCATCCGTTCCGTTTATCAACTGTGAATAAAGTCGGTTTAAGTTACCTTTATTATATTCTGTGATGAGGGAATCGTATGTAGTTTTAAACTTTAAGAACTTTTCAAGACGTTCCTTTTGCTCATCGATTCCCCCACGATACCCGACCGATTTACAATTGAGATGTCCGTTTTCATTTATCTCACAAACGTAGAATCGAGATTTCAGTGCTTCGATTTGTTTTACATCACATTCACAAGCTTTTGCCCACTCTTCAAAACTTAAGTTGCTTGTCACGATAAGCATATCTCCTGTGAAATACCGGTCTCCACTTCCCCGACGATAAGCCTTTACGATTTTACAATCGCAGAGATTAAGTAATGCAGGAGCTGTCTGATCGTCGATTATGATTGCTTGCGTTGTTGGGCTAAGTTCGTCGAATTTTCCAGTTCCGTTGTTATCCACTGAATGAATTTTTTCATATCCCATTTTTTTTAAAGTTTCTAAACTCGTATAGCTTTTACCACTATTCTGTTTTCCGGTAATGAAAATGCAGAGACGATTTACGTATTTATTCTTACGAACTCTTTCTTCAATACCTCTGTAATATGTTTCTTTTAGCGTTTTCATCGAAGTGTGTCTGCGAAGCATAAACCCTTGACTGTCATACCAGTCGTCGAAATCCCCGAGGTTAAATCCCAATTCGAATAAGTAAGCGTCGATTTCAATAAGTTCTTCCGGTTTTACTTTTCTGGCTTTTTCCGATACCCGGATGTAACCATCTCGAATCTGTAAAATCTCATCTGGTGTAAGGTTTGAAACGATTGATTCTGTATTATAATGCTGTTTTCCGTCTGCGATTGCTTTTTCAGTATCATGAGTGAGGTACGTAGCATATGCTCCGAAATCGCCCACCGTCTCAATACCGTGGTTCGCAATCATGGTAGCGTCTTCTTTCCTAAAAATAATACCTAAATCATTGAGAATGGTACTCACGTGCTTTCCGCTCTTTGTGACGTTCTGCGAATCCCTCATAACTCTGATTAAGATATGATAATGCGGTTTTTCAGTCGACGGTTCGAAAAAGTCGTCTCCGAGAACGTCTTCATCATGCCTAATTCCTAAGCACTGATATTCGTCTTTTTTCAATTCCTTAATGCGTTCCTTAAGCTTATCCCAACCGTCTGGAATCTGTTCATCATACACCTTTAAAGCTAACGTCTTAACATTGCTTTGCATAGTCATTTTTGACCCTTTGCGTCCGATTAAGTTTGTGATTTCTGCTTTATTTCCCATGTCTTTTTCCTCCGTTTTCGAGGTCAGGCATTCGAAAGTAGCAACTTAGCAACCCGGTGCAACCTCTCTTGCCGTAGCTGAGGTTGCTACCTAGAACCCTTGATTTTTCTGGGTTTGTAGCACTTTAGCAACCTTGCAACCTCGTTTTTTCTTGTTTGACATGGATAAATATGGTTTTTGGGGTTGCAAAGACGTAGGTCTGATTCTTGATATTGTGTCTACTCGAAACACAATTTACCGTAATTGTTTATTCCACGTATTCAATTAAATATATTTCATATGCGATTCTGCCGTTAACAGTGATAAAGTTCTACGATTCAAGACCGTCTGTTAACCGTTTTAAGCGCATAATATGCCCTCCGGGCGGTCAACATAGGAAGTTTGTCTGGTTGGTTTAAAAGCTTAATTTGTCCGGTTAAAGGGATAATCTATATCGGCTGTTTTTAAGTACGCTGTCTACAACTGCTCTCACGTATTCGGTGTTGCGGTTCGACCCTCGTCGCCATCTACTCGTTAAACTTGGAGTTTTTCAAAATCTGGCGACCCACTACGACCGGAGTGAATCCGGTCTCCGTCGCAAGACTGTTCCGCTCCATCGTTCTGAGATGTCGAACCAGATGTCTGTGGTAGAGTAGGCGGATGAAAATTTCATCCGCCCCTCATCAAACCGTGCATGAGGTT
>OJMM01002335.1_pt1 | contig 9820 bp, 7 predicted proteins | sample 1597231 | NCBI WGS metagenome assembly OJMM01 (sample SAMEA2452128, study PRJEB22498) | human gut metagenome | reverse complement strand
TGTCAGCAAAGCTGACCAGAATCGCGTGCCAAGTCTCACGTGCGTTCGACTTGAACTTAGTCGGAGAAGACTTCCACTTCTATAAGTGGCGAGCAACAAATTTGTCTTAGTTGAAAATATACCGCTTTGCCGATTGCTTGAAATAATGCGGGGGAAATCCTCCGCTTTACATATACAAGATGTGAGATGACTCGCGTTTCTGATGGAAGAGAGCAAGCGATTTGTATCAGAGGCAGGAGCATGTCAAAATGCGAAGATATGAAACAGTTGAAAGTGAATGGAAAGTATGTGTTACACTTATATTTTAAAGTGCAGTGACGGCACGTATTATACCGGTTGGACAAATGATCTGGACAAGCGTCTCAAAGCCCATAACGGCGGGAAATCCGGTGCAAAATATACGAGGAACCGCAGACCGGTCACACTGGTCTATTATGAGGAATTTCAGGGAAAACAAGAAGCAATGAAGCGGGAATATGCGATCAAACAGCTGACGAGAAAAGAAAAAGAAAACCTGATCAAAGAAAAAAATATGCAGCAAAAAGGTTCTCAGGATACAGAAAGAGGCTCTGAGCAAAATCAGAACCTCTGAAATTTTATCCTTTTTCGGCAAGAATGCCAGAGGCATTTTTGAATAATCGAAATGATTTCACAGTCATTAAGCGATATAAACATACATAAGAATAAAGTGGCATGCACTTCCTGCCATCACGAACAGATGGAAGATCTCATGTGAGCCGAAATTTTTGTGCTTTGCATCGAACAGCGGAACTTTCAAAGCATAAATGATGCCGCCGACAGTGTAAATGATACCGCCTGCCAGGAGCCATCCAAAAGCTGCCGGAGAGAGCGAATTGACAATCTGTGTGAAAGCCAGTACGCAGACCCAGCCCATGCTGATATAAAGCACAGAAGAAAACCATTTCGGACAGGTGATCCAGCAGATTTTTACGATAATGCCGATCAGTGCGATTGCCCAGACAAGAGCGAACAGGAAATATCCGACCGGACCTTTCAAAACGATCAGGCAGATTGGTGTGTAGCTTCCGGCAATCAGTACAAAGATCATACTGTGGTCTAACTTGCGGAGAATACGATTTGTTCTTTCTGAAAGATTTAAAGTATGGTAGATCGTGCTTGCCGCATAGAGTAGGATCATACTCACAATAAAAACAGTCAGGGAAATCACATGGATATAATCCGGCTCATGCAGAGATTTGATGATCAGCGGTGTGGCGGCAAACATTGCCATCAGCATACCAATGAAGTGTGTGATCGCACTTCCGGGATCTTTGATTTTTTCTAACATAGTGAATACCTCCTTTGAAACATGATTCAAGTCAGATGACAGAATTGTGAGAGCAATTTTCAGATATTCGTGATCATACCTCATGACTTGAAAGCAATATAAAATGAATATTGAAATAAAAACCGTTACATGTAGTTTTGAATACTATGTGTAGTTATATGTATATTATACCGAAAACATAAAAAATGCAACCCTGTTTTTACAATAGCTAATAATCAGTCCGGGCTGTGCAGAAATTTACAGAGGATAATGCGAAGCATTGTTTGCAGGAATTGCATGTTGCTCAAATATGTGTCTGGTTTCAAATTAAAATGAACAGTTGAATTTCAAAACGGGATATGTTAAAATGACTGGCATATGTGAATTGTTACTCTTCCGCCTCACATTAGATAAATAAAGAGGCGGTATTTTTATGCCTTGTTTTTCAAATATAGTTGGGGACTTTTGCCTCCGACGTCATTATATGAACATATAAGTATTTTGTAGCTGTAAGTGCATGAAACACTGAGCAGTGAGGAGCGTTATGTCAGTGAGATTTGAAATAAAAGGGTATTTGCAACAGAAAGAAAGGATTTAATATATGGAAATCATAAAATTTGATACACTTGGACTTGACCCGAAGATTCTTCGAGCTATTACAGAGATGGGATTTGAAGAGCCAAGCCCGATCCAGGCAAAAGCGATTCCAGAAGTGATGGCCGGACATGACGTAATCGGTCAGGCACAGACAGGTACCGGAAAAACAGCAGCTTTTGGTATTCCACTTCTTCAGAAGATCGATCCGAAGAACCGGAAACTGCAGGCAATCATTCTGTGTCCGACAAGAGAACTGGCAATCCAGGTAGCAGATGAGATCCGCAGACTGAGCAAGTTTATGCATGGCATCAAGATCCTTCCGGTATACGGCGGACAGGATATCGGAAAACAGATCCGTTCCTTAAAAGGTGGTGTGCAGCTTGTGATCGGAACACCGGGCCGAGTGATGGATCATCTTCGCCGTCGTACCTTACGTTTCGACAACCTTCACACGATCGTGCTGGATGAAGCAGATGAGATGCTGAACATGGGATTCCGTGAGGATATCGAGACGATTTTGAAAGATGCACCGGAAGAGCGTCAGACGGTTCTCTTTTCTGCGACCATGCCGAAGCCGATCATGGACATCACGAAAAATTATCAGAAAGATGCTGTTCTGGTTCGTGTCGTAAAGAAAGAACTGACCGTAAAAAATATCGACCAGTACTATTATGAAGTAAAACAGAAGAACAAAGAAGAAGTTCTCTCAAGACTTCTGGATATGTACAATCCAAAGCTCTCCCTTGTATTCTGCAATACAAAAAAACGTGTGGATGAGCTGACAGAGGCACTGAAAGGACGGGGATATTTTGCGGAAGGTCTGCATGGAGATATGAAGCAGAGCCAGAGAGACCGTGTTATGAAAGGCTTCCGCAGCGGAAAAACAGAGATCCTGATCGCCACCGATGTGGCAGCCCGTGGTATTGATGTAGATGATGTAGAGGCAGTGTTTAATTATGATGTGCCGCAGGATGATGAATTTTATGTGCACCGTATCGGCCGTACCGGTCGTGCCGGTCGTGTCGGAAAGGCATTTACGTTTGTTGTAGGACGTGAAGTTTATAAGCTGAAAGACATCCAGCGTTACTGTAAGACAAAAATCTACGCACAGCCAATTCCGTCTCTGAATGATATTACAGCCATCCGTCTGGAAAAAGTGCTGGATGAGATCGACCATATCATTAAAAACGAAGACTTAAACCGCATGACACGTATCATCGAACAGAAACTTAACGAAGAAGACTACACAGCGATGGACATTGCGGCAGCATTTCTGAAACAGGCACTGGGTGAAAATGACCAGAATAATGACCGTGGGCATATGGAAGATTTCGGTGATACCGGGGCAGAAGCAGGCATGGTACGTCTCTTCATCAACATTGGTAAAAAGCAGAAAGTACGCCCGGGCGATATTCTCGGGGCAGTTGCAGGAGAATCCGGTATTCCGGGAAAACTGGTCGGAACGATCGATATGTATGACAAATATACATTCGTTGAAGTTCCGCGTGAAAATGCGGCTGATGTACTCCGTGCCATGAAAAACACCAAAATTAAAGGAAAAACAATTAACGTAGAGCCTGCAAACGGAAGATAAAAAAAGCGGACAGATATTGATTTTTTCAGAGGATTTCAATATAATAGTGAGAATGATATCAGAAGTGCAGTGGTTCTCGCCGTTATAAACGGCGGGTCATCCAGAGACATTCTTGAATCTGGAATTTAAATCAAAAGGGGTTTTCAGGAAGGTATGACAGATTTTTTAGTTCGCAGGTTTGTAAGAGACAGTGAAAACACAGAATCAACGGAGGTGCGTACCCGGTATGGGATTCTTGCCAGTGTCGTTGGTATTTTCTGTAATGTATTTCTGTTTGCGGCAAAGTTAATCATCGGTACGCTGATGCATTCTCTGGCAGTCACGGCAGATGCGTTTAATAACTTATCCGATGCGGCATCATCGATCATCAGTTTTATCGGGGTAAAAATGGCAGGGAAACCGGCAGATGCGGAGCATCCGTTCGGTCATGGAAGAATTGAATACATTGCAGCACTGATCGTATCGTTTCTGGTCATTGAGGTTGGATTTACTTTTTTCAAAACGTCAGCAGGCAAGCTGATGCATCCGGAAGATATCACGTTTGACCTGGTGCCGTTTCTGATCCTGATCCTGTCAATCCTCGTGAAATTGTGGATGGCAGCATTCAATAGAAAACTTGGTAAAAAAATAGATTCAAAAGTCATGCTGGCAACTGCGGCAGATTCCCTCGGAGATGTCATTACGACAAGTGCGACCGTTGTTTCTATTTTGATCTGTTATGTTGCAAACGTAAATATTGATGCGATCGCAGGACTGATCGTATCATTGCTTGTCATCTGGTCCGGATTTTCAATTGCAAAAGACACACTGGAGCCGCTGATCGGACAGAGGGTTCCGGCAGAATTGTATCAGAAAATTTCACAGATGGTAGAATCCTATGATGGTATTGTCGGAACGCATGATCTGATCGTGCATAATTACGGACCAAATCAGGGAATGGCAACCATTCATGCAGAGGTGCCGAACGATGTGAATATTGAAGTATCCCATGCAATCATTGACCGTATTGAGCGGGAAGTCGGAAAAGAGCTGAATATCACCTTGGTGATCCATATGGATCCGGTCGAGCTGCACGATGCGGAAGTACTTCGGTTAAAAGAAAAGACGGAACATATCATCAAAGCGTTAGACAGCAAACTGAGTTTTCACGATTTCCGACTGGTGAAAACAACGCCGGTCAATCTGATCTTTGATCTTCTTGTCCCGGCAGAATATACACAGAAAGATACCGACCGTGTATTGCATCAGCTGATGCAGTTGATCTCAGAAATGGAAGCTGGTGCAACCTGTGTGATCACCGTAGATCACAGCTTTGAAGCACCGGAAGAATAAATAAAATAACAAATAAAAAGCAATAAAAAAGCGAATCAAGGATACAATATCCGAGATTCGCTTTTGTGTTATACATCAGATGTGAGGTGACTCCCGCCTCTGTAGGCGGCGAGCAACAAGAATGCCAGAGGCATTCTTGAATCAAAAGGTCTTTTGACCCGGGCATTTTCTGTCTTAAAGAATATCAATGTATTCTCCGGCAAGTGCTTTGTTCATGCTTCTTACGGCACAGAATTTACCGCACATACTGCAAGTATCGCTGTGGTCATCTTCCGGGCTTCTGCTGTCACGGATCGCTTTTGCAGTTTCTGGGTCAAGGGCACATGCATACTGTGCATCCCAGTCCAGTTTCTGGCGGGCAGCAGCCATGCGGTCATCGATGTCTCTTGCTCCCGGAATACCCTTCGCAATATCCGCTGCGTGAGCTGCGATCTTGGAAGCGATGATGCCTTCTTTTACGTCATTCAGATCCGGCAGGCGTAAATGTTCAGCCGGTGTTACATAGCATAAAAAGGCTGCGCCGTAGGTTGCTGCGATGGCACCTCCAATAGCTGCTGTAATATGGTCATATCCAGGTGCAATGTCTGTAACCAAAGGTCCTAATACATAGAAAGGAGCGCCTTTGCAGATGCTCTGCTGGATCTGCATATTGGCTGCGATCTGGTTAAGAGGCATATGGCCCGGTCCTTCTACGATCACCTGTACATTTTTCTCCCAGGCTCTTCTTGTCAGCTCTCCTAATGTTACCAGCTCTTCGATCTGGGAAACATCGGTGGCATCTTCTAAGCATCCCGGACGGCAGGCGTCACCTAAACTGATGGTCACATCGTATTTCTGGCAGATATCCAGGATCTCATCAAAATGCTCATAGTATGGATTTTCCTTTCCAGTCATTTCCATCCATGCGAAAATAATGGATCCGCCTCTGGATACAATGTTCATAAGGCGTTTATTTTTCTTGAAACGCTGGGCAGTTGCACGGTTGATACCAATGTGGATGGTCATAAAATCCACACCGTCCTGTGCATGCATTTCCACGATCTTTAACCACTCTTCGGTGGTGATATCTTTCAGTGCCTTATGATAGTATACCACTGCGTCATAGATCGGTACAGTACCAATGATAGCCGGGCATTCAGCAGTCAGTTTTCTTCTGAATTTCTGGGTATCTCCCCAGGAGCTTAAGTCCATAATGGACTCTGCGCCCATTTTTACTGCGTCATTTACTTTCTGAAGCTCCATATCCAGGTCTTTGCAGTCTCTGGAAGTTCCCAGGTTTACATTGATCTTGGTCTTTAACATGGAGCCGATACCGTTTGGATCCAGGCATTTGTGGTTTTTGTTTGCAGGAATTGCTACTTTTCCCTCTGCCACCAGCTGCATTAACCGGGCTGTATCCATCTGCTCTTTTTCTGCTACTGCCTGAAGCTCCTTTGTAATAATTCCTTTTCTGGCAGCATCCATCTGTGTTGTGTAGTCCATTTTCTTTCTCCTTCACATAATAATATTTTTCCACAGAAGGGGTACCTGGACGGAACGTTTTCCACATTTGCTGCACAGATCTCTAGCGCATATGTGGATCATCTGGATTTGCGCAGAAACAAAAAAAACGGTCCGCCCACATAAGGAACGGACCGCAAAATATACGCACGATACGCAAATATAATATGCGACACATTATTTCCCTACGTTGGCATTACCCACATCAGGTACAATAGGTCGAAGTTCGATTACTTCCTCTCAGCCTGCTTCACAAGCTCCCTGTTCGTATTCAGAATAACATTTATTGGTAAAAATTGTCAAGTTGTTTATCAAAACACACCACTTTATGGCGCCGGATACATTGATATTCCCCTTTGGAATAACCGGCATTTTTTCTCAATAAGTGCTTCTTTCGGCTGTTGCTTTATCAGCCTTGTTGTATACTGTCTTTTTTTCTGTTATAGTAGTTAGCATTAACTTACTGTTTATTGTACTTCAGGAGGATCTTATGGAATTACGTCAGCTGGAATATTTTATGATCACATGTGAAAAAGGCAGCTTTAACCAGGCTGCAGAGTGCCTTTATACCACACAGCCCAATGTGAGTAAAGTGATCAGTTCCCTGGAAAAAGAACTGGGACGGCCTCTTTTTGAGCGCAGCAGCCGGGGGATCCACATTACCCCCTATGGTGAAACGGTCCGTGAATATGCCCAGAATATCCTGCACAATATAAGCCTGATCAACTCACTGACCGATCACAACCAGGGAAAAAAATTCAGTCTGGCCACTTATCCCAGCAATATGATCTCCCGTCTGTTGACTGATTTTTATAAAGAAATGGGAAATTCCTACATTGTAGAACATTTAGAAGGCACGGTGGAAGAGATCAGCAACCGGGTAGCCCAGGGACTTTCTGAAATTGGCATCGTTTATATTGCACAGAAACAGCTCCACCAGTTCCAGCATATCCTGTCCCACAAAAAGCTGAAATTCGTTCCTCTTGACAGCAAAGAAGCCTGTGTTTACGTTGGTCCAAAGCATCCCCGCTATCATGATGAAAGTATTGACTTTCAGGACCTTTCTTCTCTTTCCTTTGTACGGGGTGTAAGGGATTTTTTCTCTGTAGAGCACCATTTGAACCATGTGAGCCTTGGGGCGATCAGCACAGAGCAGCTCCACTATGCAGTCTATACCAACAGTGATCATCTGACTGTCAATCTGTTACTGAACACAGATATATGCAGCCTCGGCATTAATTTTCTCTATGACCAGTACCGCCAATATGATGTTCGCCAGCTTAGGATCAATAATTGTGAGCCTTTTCTCCTCATCGGCTACATCTGCCCGGATCATGCAAAATTAAGTAAAGCTGCTGAATGGTTTATCTGTCATTTTAAGGAAATTTTATAAGTTTTTTCGCCCGGTTATAACATTTTGGAATAACTAAGCCCCTCCAATTTCATTAGTAGTAAGTTTTGCCTAACCCATGTTATACTTTCTACCGTTCGCCTCAGGCGAATGAATAAACAACATTATGTTCTTTTTACAACAGGAGGAAACTTATCATGAAAAAAAGATGGGGCACAATGCTTCTGGCAGGTCTCTTAGGCACCGCCTTATTAAGCGGCTGCGGTTCATCCGCTTCTGACTCTGCATCTTCTGCTGCAGAGTCCAATCCTTCAGAAACTACCACCACAGCTGAAGGTACAAAGGAAGACCTGATCTTCGTAAACTACCGCGATATCCGCGATTTAAACCCACATTTATATGCCGGCGAAATGTACGCCCAGGAAATGTTATATGAGGGCCTGGTCAATATTACCTCTGACGGTTTTGAAGGCTGTCTGGCAGAAAGCTGGGATGTCAGTGATGACGGTAAAGTATATACATTCCACATTCGTCCAGGCGTAACATTTTCTGATGGCGAAAAGTGTGACGCATATGCCATCAAAGCAAACTTTGACGCAATCCTGGAAAATAAAGACCGCCATACCTGGCTGGAAATGATGCATCTGTTGGTAGGTGTAGATGCTCCCGATGAAAACACTTTTGTGATTGAATTATCCGAACCATATTATCCCCTTTTAACAGAGCTTGGTGTAACAAGACCATTTGCCATGATCTCCCCGAAAGCCATGAAAAACGGCAGCACCAAGGATGGGGTAGAAGCCTATATAGGTACTGGTCCATATGTGCTGGATGAGTTCGTTACTGATGAATATGCCGTATTCAAGGCAAATCCGAACTACTGGGGCGAACAGCCTGCCATCAAAACCATCACCGTGAAAGTCATCCCGGATAATCAGACCCGTATCCTGGCTCTGGAAAAAGGTGAGATTGATATGATCTTCGGAAAAAATATGATCGACGCAGATGCCATTAATCAGTATCTGGACAGCGATCAGTTTACCGTGGAACTTTCTGATCCAACCTCTACCAGACAGATTGTTCTGAATACTTCCTCTGACATTCTTTCAGAGAAGGATGTACGTATTGCGCTCCAGCATGCAACTAATAAGCAGAATATCTCTGACGGTATTTTTTACGGACTGGAAAAACCGGCAGACACTCTGTTTGCATCCACTGTTCCATATTGTGATATTGAACTAGAACCATATGTTTACGACCTGGAACTGGCAGGACAGATTTTGGATGAAGCAGGCTGGAAAATGGGTTCCGGCAATGTCCGTGAAAAAGATGGACAACAGTTAAATATTGATCTTCTCTACAACAGTGACAGCGTTACTGAAAAATCCATTGCAGAGTATCTTCAGAGCGAATACCAGTCCATCGGTGTTTCTTTAAACATCCACGGGGAAGAGGAGCAGTCCTACCGTGATAATATGAAAGCAGGTAATTTTGATATGGTATTCAATATCTGCTGGGGTACACCATACGATCCACAGTCCTCTCTTGCTGCCATGCGCGCTCCTGTATATGGTGACTATGCAGCGCAGCTTGGTCTGGATGATAAAGCAGAAATCGATGATGCCATTACCGAGATCCTGATCACCACAGATGAAAACAGACGCCAGGAACTTTATACCTATGTTCTGACCCATCTCCACGAAGATGCCGTTTATATTCCACTGACCTATGAGTGCAATAAGGCAATCTACCGCTCTGATATGAAAGGCTTCCACTTTACCCAGACTCAGTACGAGGTTCCATTCCAGGATTTCTCTTTCTAAATCTGGCAAAACAAACCTAATCTTGTGTATAAAGCCGTCTCCTCTGAGGCGGCTTTGTTCCAGTCGGATCCTTTTATTACATTTATTTTTTCAACGGGAGGTATTATTTTGAAACCCTATATTATCAAGCGGATCCTTTCTGCCATACCGCTCCTTCTCATCATTTCCTTTGTATGCTTCGTTTTTATCAACCTGATCCCTTCTGATCCGGCTGAAGTAGCTTTACGTGTACGCCAGGTACCTATCATCACGGAAGATGCCATTGCTGAGGTCCGTTCCCAGCTTGGGCTGGACAAGCCTTATCTGGTCCGTTACTTTACCTGGGTATTGGACTG
>OJMM01002324.1_pt1 | contig 9857 bp, 7 predicted proteins | sample 1597231 | NCBI WGS metagenome assembly OJMM01 (sample SAMEA2452128, study PRJEB22498) | human gut metagenome | reverse complement strand
GGTCGGCCGGCCGCATTGCCGAGGCGCTTTTGTCCGAAAATCGGGCTAGTGCTCTAAAACTCGTTCGGGCTCTTGATCGTGCTGTCAAGACTGTGAAGCACTGTGAACTTTGCAACACCCTCACCGATGATGAGGTGTGCGCTATTTGCGCCGATGATAAGCGCGACAGAAGTAAAATCTGCGTCGTCGAAAGTCCGGCAGACCAACGGGTCATTGAAGAGACGATGACCTATCGGGGGCTCTATTTTGTGCTCATGGGATTGATTTCACCCGTGAAGGGCATCGGGGCCGAAGAGCTTCACCTCGATAAACTTTTTGAACGGGTGAAAAGAGATAAGGCTGTGCGTGAAGTGCTGATAGCAACACCATATACACCGGAGGGCGATGCAACAGCACACTTTATTGCAAAGGCAATGGCATCTGTCGCACCGGATGTTCGGGTCACGAGACTCGCGCGGGGGATTCCTGCTGGAGTGGAACTCGAATTTACCGATGCTAATACGATTGCAGGGGCTATTTTTGCTCGTCGATAAGTAGGAGCGTTATGTCGAAAGAACATGTTAAAGCGGCGCTTATACAAGCGCGTGATGCACTTGAAGCATTAATTGCGGCCGATGAAACGCAAGAGGCGATTGTAAAAGCCTCTGAGCTTATGATCGAAGCGATCCGCAGCGGTCACAAAATTTTATCGTGCGGCAACGGGGGCTCGCTTTGCGACTCAATGCATTTTGCAGAGGAAATGACTGGACGCTTTAGAAGTGATCGGCCGGGTTATGCGGCAATTGCAATAGCTGATGCTTCACACATGAGTTGCGTCGGAAACGATTACGGGTATAGGGATGTTTTTTCGCGCTATGTTCGGGCAGTAGGACAACCGGGGGATGTTCTCTTAGCCATTACCACTTCGGGAACAAGTGCAAACGTCATCGATGCAGTGGATGTTGCACACGAAAAAGGTATGAAGGTTGTGGGTTTAACCGGTAAATTTGAAAGTCCTCTTGCACAAAAAGCTGATGTGGCGATTGTGACACCGGCAGGCCGATGGGCTGACCGAGTACAAGAACTTCACATCAAAACGATCCATATCCTAATCGAATTGGTTGAGCGAACCTTGGCGCCTGAGAACTATAAAGATTAGAAATCAAAAATTGCGGTCACCGGAAGAAATCTTCCAATTGGTGACCGCCGTTTTTCTACTTCTAAAGAAAATTCATAATAACCACAATCCAACAGGGAATCGTCACAATTGCCGCTAATGTGTGAGCGGTGGTGATACCAGCTACAAGTGGCGCATTTCCTCTCATACTGGCCGTCATAACGTAGCAAGACTGTGCGGTAGGTAACATCGCAAAAATCATTAATGCGCCTGCTGCAGCAGGGGCTAAGTCAAATACTAAGCAAAATAGTAAGGCTACGGCAGGTGTAGCAACAAGGCGTTCGATGGTATTGGCAGTAATGAGTTTCCACTCAGATTTCACGTCACCGAGTCTTAGGCCAGCGCCAATGCACAAAAGTCCCATTGCCAGAGAGGCATTGCCCAAGGATTTGAAAAATGTCATGGCAACAGTGGGTACTTCAATGGAGCCCAGGTTAACGATGAGTCCCAGGGTTGTAGCAATAATCAAAGGGTTGGTCACAATGGCTTTGAGAGTTTTTGCTAAAACATTGCTTTTACCCTCGGTTTTTTCTTGCTGAGCAACAGCGCTGGCTAAGGCTGCTACTGCAATGGAATTGCTGATCGGAACCCAAAAAGCAATTAAAAGCGACATTAATGCCAGACCTTCCTGACCGAAGAGGCGGGAAACGAGCGCAAATCCTACGTAAGTATTGAAGCGGAAACCGCAATGAAAAGCTGAAGCATGAGTGACCGCGTCGCCCTTAATGAAGTAGCGAATGGAGTACGACATGAAAACAGCGCACATCATGGCGCTGATGGCGACAACAAGATAAAGACCTGCTTCGTCAAGCGTGAGGTTTGATGTGGCCACTGATGTGAAAAGGAGCGGCGGGAAAAGTACATAGAAGACAATTTTTTCAGCGCCTTTCCAGAATATTTGGTTGAATACCCCCTCTTGGAAGAACTTCATCAAAAGGAAACCAACCAATATCACCAGAAAATCGGGCAGGATGAGTAAAACGCTGAGCATTGTTATTACATTGTTAAGTTCACAGATGCAATCAGTATAGAGTTTTCACTAAAATAAGAAAAGTGAATATTTCTTCTGTTAATTATTCTGAATTGTCATTTATCTATGGATATCAAAAAGTTCCGAGCCTTTTTGACTACCGTTGAATGCGGCAGTTTTACGGAAGCTGCCAACCGTCTCTTTTGCACGCAATCTGCTGTGAGTCGTATGGTCGCTGATCTTGAAAGTCAGTGGGGGCTCGCACTTTTAAACCGAAAAAAGACCGGGCTAACATTAACCACAGCTGGAGCTTCACTTTTGCCTTATATTCGTCAGATCTGTAGTGACGAGATGCGTTTAACTGGTGTCCTACAAGATATGACGGGATTAAAAAGCGGTGTCGTTCGTTTGGGAACCGTCACGGCGGTAGCCAATGAGTGGTTACCAATTGTGCTAAAAAAATTGATGCAGGAAGTTCCAGGTATTGATTATGAAATCTTAATTGGCAATGGCGATGTGATTGCCGATTGGCTCAAAGAGGATCGTATTGATGTGGGCATTTATGTGCCTAAAAATAAAGAGCATTTAAATGTACGGTTGCTCTATCTGGACGAATTCAAGGTCATTTTCCCAAAAGGCCATGAGCTGAGTCGATTTGAAAAAGTTCCTTTAAGTGCACTCAAAAACTATCCCTATATTCTTCATGGGGCTAGTTGGTGCAAAGCGTTGGAAGAAGAGTTAGGGAAAAATCAGCAGAGGATTCCTGTTCGGTATACGACTGTTGGGGCAACTTCCATCGTAAACCTTGTTTGTGCCGGGATAGGTGTGAGCATTTTGCCTGAGCTTCTCTTAGAAAATGACAAATTCAAAGTGGAAAGCCGTCCTTTGGATCCGCCATTGAGCAGAAAGCTCTTTCTCGTCACCCACGGTACGCCCACTATGCCTGCCGTTAAAGCCTTTGTTGAAAGGTTGCCCGATTTGATTAAATCAGAGCGGGTACCAAACGATTCCTAACTTTTTAATTTTTTTACTGCATTGCTGGAAGTTTTGTCTTGTGGTAAGCGAGAAAACTTCTGGCAATTATTCATGATTTTCTGGATTTTTTAGAGAAACTTTTTTGTGTACTAAAAAGAAATTTTTGGCAAAAGTGTTTTACGAGAAATATCGTTGAGAAACGAAATAGAGTTTGATTGTCTAATAAGAGTTGCTTAATTGTTACAGAAAAATACTTTAACTTTCCATGTTATTGGGGTTAATACGCTTGACGCACGGGGGGGCATGACAGACTGAAAACATCCTATTTTTTCTGGGAATATTGGTCATGAGTAAGAAAACAACAAGAAATAATCTCCTCTCTTTACCGACGAATACTCGTCACTCGAATGCATCCAACTTTCAATATAAGAATGTGTTTTTAGCCATATTTAGTATTTTCATGATTCCTACGGCCTTCGCTGTTGATCATCCGTATGAATACATTGTGACTAAAGATATAAAGTGGCAAAATTTGCTGCAAATTACATGGCATCCAGATAGCGATCCAGATGACGAGAGCGGAGGTCATATTGTAAGTGGCAATGAAAAGTTAATATTCCAAAATAACGCAACCGTAACTTTCGATTTTGAAGAATATTCTGGTTTAAGTGGTGCGCCAACTGACACAATACTTCAAAGTATTTATTACGATAGAGGGTTTCATAGTGGACCGGTAGTAGTTAAGGGTATAGGCACTGTGAAAGGACATGCGGGAGATATTGCCATCACTAACTATGGGATAGAGGATGGTCAAGACTTGAGTTCCAAAATAACAATAGAAAAATCTAATTTTGTTATTGATAATTTCTCAGAATCTCTTGTTCATGCTGAAGGTGGTCAGGTTGAGTTTTTAAATAGCCAATTAATAAATGTGGTAGACACACCATACGGCTTTGTTACTACTGCAAATTCAATCGTTAAACTTGACGATATCGAATTGTTTTCAATGAGTAATGGTCAATCATTAGTTGAGGCAGATCAAAATTCACAAATCTCTTTTAGCAATACAGAAATACGTCTCAGCAATGTTTCCACAGCGTTTCATGTATACGGTAACGCAAAAATCATTGGAAATGGCGGAAAAATTTCGTTTTCAGATTTGAACAGTTTAATTTTTGCTAAGGCTGAAGAGCAAGCGTCGATAGAAATTGCTGCAGAAGAATTATCGTTGAAATCCCAAGATAAACTAGCGATAGCATTTGGAAATTCATCCATTTCTCTATCTGCTGAGAAAAATTCAAATATTGAAGGAACGATTTTTGCAGACGCATTGTCTGCTAATGATCAGTCTTTAAAAGCAAATATTGAGCTTAAGCTGGGAACTGATAAAACAAGTTCTCTTACCTTAACAAAGCAAAACACTAATACATGGAAAGGTAACGCTATAGCTGCCAATCAAGCTTCAATATCATTAAAGTTAGGTCAAAACTCATATTGGGAAGGTCGAAGCGATGATTTCAAAGATGCAGATTCTGAGAGTTGGCGTCAAGCTCATAGTGGAGAGTTCAGTGATGTAGTTACTGAATTACATTCATCGGGACGCATTGATCTTACCTTAAATGAGGGTTCCTACTGGAACGTCACAGGACAATCCTGGGTGTCTAAATTAGGTGGTCAAGGAACGATTGATCTCAGAGGGTCAGATACCGGCGGTTACGCTCTGCATATTGGTGAACTCACAGGATCCAACACCTTTTTGGTTAACTTAGATAAAAGTAATAAAGCTCAAAGTGACATGATCTATGTCTATGACGGATCCGGTGCCAGTGAACAAAAGCTACTTATCAATAATCGGGAGGAAGTCCTGAGTTCTTTGAAAGTAGGAGAACGAGTTCGTTTTGCAACAGTTGCTAATGCTAGCGGAGGGTTCGTAAGTGACGGCTTAGATACTGAAATCAACGGTGGTGATATTCAAACTTTTGGTCAAAAAACACAAATAAGGGATGCTGGTGTTAAAAACGTCAACTTCAAAATCGTTTATGAGCCTTATCACATTGATCAAAGTACAGAGGCAGATAATTTAGGCTACAACGGTGGAGAGGAATTTAATGAGATTAAACCTGGCAATGAATACGTGGATGCAATTTATAGTGAAGGAGAAAATCCTTATAACGTTTACATTGAACGAGCTGAGGATACAGTTGACATAACCAATCCGGATGATCCATCACAAAACGTAACTGATGCAGGTCGTACCATTATTGATATGTCTCGTGCCAATTATGCTAATGCTGTTCAGATGGATACACTCAATAAACGGCAGGGAGAAATGCGTTACAGTCAAGGTCGTGAAGACGGACTATGGGTTAGAGTTCGCCACGATGATATCGGTAAGAAATCGTCATTCCGTCTGGATAATACAATGATAGAAGTGGGTGTCGACTCTCGTTATGTTAAAGAGGATGGAGAGTTCCATACCGGTATAGCTTTTGACTACATGAATGGTGATACCGAATACCATCACATCAGCGGAAGAGGTGACTTGGATCGCTACGGTGCGTGGATGTATTTAACCTGGTTGGGCAATCAGGGTGATTACTCTGATTTTGTCTTTAAATTTGGACATTTAGAAAGCGATTTTAAGATTTGGGCGGCGACAACAGGTGAGCAAATTCGAGGCGATTATGACAATGATGTCTTTTTAGTTTCCTACGAGAAAGGCAGAAAATTCCAAAATGAAGAAAAGTGGTTCATTGAACCGCAGGCCCAACTGCAATATGCCTACGTCACTTCAGACGAATACCAAACCTCTCAAGGTACGAATGTTCGTTTGGATGGGATTCACAGCTTGATTGGCCGTGTGGGTGTACGTATAGGAAAAGATTCGGTACGTAATAATCCGCTTACTTTTTATGCTCGGGGCGATATCATGCACGAGTTTATGGGTGATCAAGATATTAAGGCAAAGGATAATACTGGTGCCATGCATATTCGTTACGATAATGATGATACGTGGTATAGCACCGGTGTTGGTTTGACCTATGTGCAGGATAAGGATACTGCCGTGTTTTTTGAAGCTGAAAAGGTCTTCGGGGCTTCTAATACGAGTAGTTACATCCTTTCGGGCGGTGTGCGCTTTCTCTTTAATTAATTGCAGTTTTGGGGTGCTGCAAAAAGGTCCCGTTGTGTTGACCGGACAGCACCCCTCTTTCTCTGTCACAGAAAACCTTTACTGACTTGATTCTGAGAGATCCTAAGAGACTCTGCTTGCTGTGTTCTGTCTTTTTGATAACAAAGCGAAATGTTGAAGTAAATATTTCATAGTGCAGAGAGAATATTACTATTCGTATGATTGATAAAAAGTTAATAAAAATAAAGGTTTTCTTTCTTTTATGAGCGTAATAACCCGTGTTGTTTTGGTAAAAGCATCCTTTTAAGTATTGTTTTGCGGTAGAATTAGCACCGATAAAAACGATGGCCTGGGCTTCACTCTGTAAGGCTCGGGCTTCTTTGTTACCTATTGAGTGTGAAAAGAGAAAAATACTATGGCGATTCCCATTACTGTACGTGGTGCCGAATTGTTAAAGGCTGAATTAAAGCGCTTGAAGAGCGTGGAGCGTCCCGCTGTCGTTCAAGCCATTAAGGAAGCCCGTGAAAAGGGTGACTTGTCTGAAAACGCTGAGTACGATGCCGCCAAGGAACTTCAGGGGCATATTGAAGGTCGTATTGCCGAGCTTGAAGGCAAACTCTCGTCTTTACAGGTAATCGATCCCAAGGAACTCGATGCTGGCGGTCGTATTGTGTTTGGTGCAACGGTGGAATTGGAAAACCAAGATACGGGCGAAGTGGTGACCTATCAGATTGTGGGTGACGACGAAGGGGATATCAAACGTAATCTGGTTTCGATTTCTAGCCCCATTGCGCGTGCCTTGATTGGCAAGTTTGAAGGAGATGAGACGATTGTGCACGCCCCGGGCGGCGATCGTGCCTATGACATTTTGACCGTTAAGTACATTTAAAAATTAATGTACTCGTAAGGGTCCTATGAGGACCCAAAAAAGGCTCGGTTTTGAATTTCTGCCGAGCCTTAGTTAGTTTAGAGATTGGCAAAAGCCTTTTTTGTCGTACGACCTTTAGCCTGAGCACGGGTTTTACGATGAGCGGTGGGGCCGCCTCGCATACCTCGGCGGGCTTCGGCCATTTTTCGACGTCTGGCGCGCTCGGCTTCTTGCTTTTGTTTTTCAGGATTCGGGCGCCACAGTACAAGGAGTTTACCGATCATTTGAATGCGTGCGGCATTTAATCGATCGGCGATCTCTGCGTAAATTGCTTCGCGCTCTTCGCGTTCATCGCTTGGAACTCGAATTTTGATCAATTCATGAGCCAAAAGTGCACGATCAATTTCTTTTAACACCGCCTCCGTTAAGCCATTGGCGCCTAAAAGAACCACAGGGTCGAGTCCATGGGCCTGTCCACGTAAGGCAAGGCGGGTGTCGCGGTCAAGTAGAAGTTCAGCCATAATACGGTATTGAGCAAATAACAAGTTTTCAAAATCGGTGAATTTTATAAGAAAATCATGCCTGTAGCAACAAAAAAACTACGATCCAACCGAGCTTGGATTGAGCGCCACATTAACGATCCTTTCGTAAAGCGTTCGCGTCAGGAAGGCTATCGAGCGCGTTCTGTCTATAAGCTCATTGAACTCAATGAGAAAGAAAAACTGATTCGTCCGGGGATGTGCGTGGTGGATTTGGGTGCCGCGCCTGGCAGTTGGACTCAGGTTGTTCGTGAAAAATTGGCCGGAAAAGACGGAGAGGTACGGGGCACGATTATTGCCATGGACATTTTGCCCATGGATCCCATTGATGGCGTGACGTTCTTGCAGGGTGACTTCAGAGAGCAGGAAGTGGCCGATAAACTCACCGAAATAATCGGCGACAAACAGGTCGATTTAGTGCTCTCCGATATGGCACCGAACTTATCGGGGATTGCAGCGGCCGATGCTGCCCGTTGTTTGCTTTTAAATGAACTTGCACTTGAGTTTTGCCTTGAGCACCTAAAAGATAACGGTGTATTTGTGACAAAGGTTTTTCAGGGAAGCGGTTTTTCGCAGTATGTGGAAACGTTGAAGAAGCACTTTAAGACAGTGCTCACACGTAAACCTGAAGCAAGCCGTGACACCTCTGCAGAGGTTTACATGGTGGCAAAGCATATTAAAAAAAGGTGAACTTAAAATTTCTTGTAAAAAGGCGCAAAAAAATATTTGCAAGTCAAGTAATTATCGGTATTCTTAACAATTCGGATAGAGATGTGACAGCTCTAGTCTGTCAAAAAAAGGCGAAGGAGCCTGAAAATTGAATAGAAATTTCTTTAATCGTATTGGTGTTTGGATTATTTTGGCGCTGGTGTTTTTCACGCTCTTCAGACAGTTTGAGCCTGATACAACGCCCTCGGCTACCTCAACGAGCTACACGCAGTTTATGGATGACGCTAAGGCGGGCAAGATTGCGCGTGTCGATATTAAGGGTCGCGAAATTACGGTAACGCCCGTTGAAGGTCAGAAGTATGTGATCACGAGTCCCGGTGACTTGTGGATGGTTGATGACCTCAGAAAGTCCGGTGTACAGGTTTACGGTACGCCTGAGGAAGAGCCGTCGTTTTGGATGACGGTTTTGATCTCCTGGTTCCCAATGTTGCTTTTGATCGGCGTGTGGGTATTTTTCATGCGTCAGATGCAAGGCGGTGGTAAGGGTGGCGCTTTCAGTTTCGGTAAGAGCAAAGCCAGAAAACTCGATACCACAAATAATAAGGTCACTTTTGCTGATGTGGCCGGTTGCGATGAAGCCAAAGAAGAAGTGCAGGAAGTGGTGGATTTCTTGCGCGATCCATCAAAGTTCCAGCGCTTGGGGGGCCGCATTCCGCGCGGCATATTGCTCGTGGGCAGTCCTGGAACCGGTAAGACACTTTTGGCAAAAGCGATTGCTGGCGAAGCTAAGGTTCCGTTTTTCTCGATTTCTGGCTCCGACTTTGTCGAAATGTTTGTCGGTGTTGGTGCTGCACGTGTGCGTGACATGTTTGAAAACGCTAAGAAGAACGCTCCCTGCATCATTTTTATTGACGAAATTGATGCTGTGGGCCGTCAGCGTGGAGCCGGTCTTGGCGGCGGTAATGATGAACGTGAACAGACATTAAACCAAATGCTCGTCGAAATGGACGGCTTTGAAACGGGGACCAATGTCATTGTGATTGCGGCAACAAACCGTCCTGATGTGTTGGATCCTGCGCTTTTGCGTCCGGGCCGTTTTGACCGTCAGGTAGTGGTACCTTTGCCTGATGTACGAGGCCGTGAGCAGATTCTCAATGTGCACATCAAGAAAGTGCCTGTGGGGCGCGATGTGGACCCCGAGGTGATTGCCCGCGGTACGCCCGGCATGAGCGGCGCAGACTTGGCTAACTTAGTAAACGAAGCAGCTCTTTTTGCAGCAAGACGTGATGCCAAGGTCGTCGAAATGGTGGACTTTGAGCAGGCTAAGGATAAGATTCTGATGGGCGCTGAACGCCGCAGCATGGTGATGAGCGAGGATGAAAAACGCACTACGGCTTATCACGAATCTGGTCACGCAGTCGTTGCCTGGATGCTGCCTAAGAGCGATCCTCTGCACAAGGTAACGATCGTTCCGCGCGGACGCGCCTTGGGTGTGACGATGCAGCTGCCTGAAAAAGACCGCTTTAATTATGACGATGTGTATCTCACGT
>OJMM01002319.1_pt1 | contig 9883 bp, 6 predicted proteins | sample 1597231 | NCBI WGS metagenome assembly OJMM01 (sample SAMEA2452128, study PRJEB22498) | human gut metagenome | reverse complement strand
CGCCATTCTTAACTACTGCAATGGACGGCCCCAGAAGAAATACAGGGCAGAGTCGCCGTCGGTTGTGTGTCCCAACGCCAGATACAAAGGACCGATCAGTGAATCGGCCGCCGCATAAGCGCTGAAGGCTTTTTTCCAAACGCCTAAATCCTCGTCACTTAGGTAATTAGGTAAAGCATCTTCCTGAACTCTTGCCATTTCATAGCCCGCACCCAGGTAAATCGGGAAACCCAAAATATCGGTTTGGTTGAGCTTTTTCATGAGCATTGCCCGACCCAAAAACATGTCCGAACCGCTGTAGCGGCCGTAGTAAGCGCCTGACATGTTAAAGAGTCCGCCCAAGGGATAGCGACCGGGAATCGTAGAAGAGCCCGCTTTGACCGATAAAATGCTCACCCAACCGTCTCCCCAATCCCAGGGCCAAAGCGCTTCAACGTAAAAGTCTGAGACCTCTGTGTCGGCAGAGTAGTCCATATGCTCATAGCGGCGAGCCTGAGTATCCAAATAAAATCCTCTGGTCGGAAAATTGATGTTATCCAACGTATCGTAGCGCCAAGTCAATCCCGCAAAAGCGGCCGTATCATCCATTGTTTCATAGCCCGCAATACGCCCGACTGACACTTTACTTTTTGCGGAAACATAGCCCACTTCCGCGGTAACAACCGATGATTTACCAAGTTCCAAGCCCAAAGATAAGGAGCCCTCGAGCGTTTGATTTTTCATCGTTGCCTGGGCATGGCTTGAGCCGTTATACCAGTCGTAGCGCTGAGACTCAAAGCGAATTTCGGGCATGATAAAAACAGGACTTGCCTCACCTAACGGTTGGTAAAAACTCGTCGAAAAATAACTGTCTTTGCCGATTTGCGCCTCATTGCGCCACTCTCCTCCCCAGGAATTTAACCAACCCATCGTATGAGCCAACAGAAAATCAAAAGTGTGTTCCTGGTTAAAGTCTGTGGAAATCTTTCCGCCGACACGAATGGTGTTATACCCCCAGGGCTTCTCCTGCGGTCTCCATACCAGTGTTTCGGTTCCATTAGGCCCCGGTTCAAATTCATAAGGAACCAAAGTAAAGTCATCCATTGCCCAAATCCGGGCACTGGCCTGTGCGATCTGCTCCTCAGAGACCGGTTCGCTCAGATCCAAATCAGCACTTTTCAACACGCCGGCGGGATTCACTGTTTTAAGCCCCTCTACCCTCACCCGGGCAATTGCTCTGGGCTCAGGTGGTTTCACGGCAGACTCTCTTTCATTGTTCCAAGCAATGTAATCATTTTCAGCTACCGCCAGGCGCTTGAGTTGATCTGCATATGCTCTGGCGCTTTTTTCTCCTGCCTCAATAATTTCTTTTGCTTTATCAAAATCGCCCGCGGTAAAGCCTCTCAAATCAGTGGTTATCAAAATATCATTTTTTGTGAGCAGCGATTTTGAGTGATCGACATTTCTCTCTGTCAAAATCCCGACCATCTGTCCCATGACTCCGGCCACTGAATGAATATCTTTGGATTTACCCAGGGGCGTGCCGGCATTGACGGCAATAATGATGTCAGCTCCCATAGCATGAGCAAGCTCAACCGGCAGGTTTTGGGCCAGTCCTCCGTCAACCAGAACATGACCCTTAAAAGGAAAAGGAGAAAAGGCGCCGGGCACTGACATGGAAGAGCGCATGGCGTCTGCAAGTGTTACCCCTTTTTGCATCACAACAGGCTCTCCGTTATCAAGGTCGGTAGCGACCGCTGCGAAAGCAATGGGAAGCTTTGACAAGTCGGTAACGGAACTCACGTGTCTGGTGATAGAGCGCAGGAAAATCTCCAAGTGCTGAGCCGGAACCACTGAGTCGGGTAAAAGAACGCCCTGATCCGAAAAACCGATCTCTCCGGAGCCCAACCCCTTAAAATCGTCTTGTCTGCGCCGCCAATTTAAATCACTTCTGTCAGGGCGCAAAGCAAACATTTCCTGCCAATTCACCCCCAAAATAATGCCCTGCATCTGTTCGACAGAATAACCTGATGCGTAGCCGCCCCCAACCATTGCACCCATGCTGGTACCGGCCACAATATCGATTTTGACGCCTAACTCCTGCAGTACCTTAATGACTCCGACATGAGAAAAGCCTCTGGCTCCGCCGCCCGAAAGCACCAATGCCACTTTCGGTCGAGGCTGCACCGAACTTTCAGATAAGGCACACGCAGGCGGAGTTACCCATAAAAAGGCAACCATAAAAATTAAAATCAGTGAAAAAAGAGTCAGCTTACGCATAAATCAGATTCTGCATTGAGAGTTAACAGTCATCTTAGCGGTTTCTGCTAAGCTATTGAAGTATCATTGTTCTATCCATCAAACATTTAGGGATTTTCCGATGCGTATTTTATTAACGGGCGGCGCGGGCTTTATCGGTTCGCACACCGCTGTTGAGATGGCTCAAAGCGGTCATGACGTGGTGATTTTTGACAACTTTTCCAATAGCGACGCTTCTGTATTGGATCGATTGGAAAAAATTCTCGGATACCGCCTGCCATTCGAAGAAGGTGACATCCGTGATTACGAACGTCTAAAAGATGTCCTTCAACGCCACCGAATTGAAGCGGTTGTTCATTTCGCAGGCCTCAAAGCCGTGGGAGAATCGGTAGAAAAACCCTTGGAATATTTCGACAATAATATTTCCGGGACCATCACACTTTTGCGAGCGATGAAAGATTTAAATATCAAGCGAATCATCTTCTCATCAAGCGCGACAGTCTACGGCACCCCCCAGTATTTACCTCTTGATGAAAATCATCCGCTTTCGGTGACAAACCCCTATGGGCGAACGAAATTGCAGGTCGAGGAAATATTGTCCGATCTTTGTGCAAGCGACAGCGAATGGTCTGCTGTCTGCCTGAGATACTTCAATCCGATCGGAGCGCACGAAAGCGGCTTAATCGGAGAAAATCCGAGAGGTATTCCGAATAACCTCCTTCCTTACGTTGCACGGGTTGCTGCCGGTCAACTTAAGGCCGTACGAGTGTTCGGCAACGACTACGATACACCCGACGGCACCGGAGTACGCGATTACATCCACGTCGTTGACCTCGCCAAAGGTCACGTCAACGCTGCTCAATACAGCTTCTCACACACCGGTTGGATTGCTATTAATCTTGGCACCGGAATCGGTTACTCGGTTCTTGACATTATTCATGCTTATGAAAAAGCCTGCGGCAAACCCATTCCCTACGAAATAGTGGCCCGGCGCCCCGGAGACGTTGCAAGCAACTGGGCCAACCCCAAACGTGCTTTTGAACTTTTAGGATGGAAAGCACAATACGGACTTGACGATATGTGCCGTCACTCATGGGCTTTCCAAAAGAACTGCTCTGAAGCTTAATCGAAAAACTTTAAAGTCGCACCCAAAGCCTCTTGCCAGGGGCGGGGTGCGATTTTTAACTCTCTGCACAGCTTCTCAGTATTGAGCCGACAGTTAAGCGGTCGGGACTGCGCCTGAAAAAAGTCATTTGTTTTAGCGGCAGTCAGTTTTTTATCAAACGCCCAGGAAATTCCGCTTTTTTGCAGTTGTCTGATCATTTCCTGGGCACATTGAAAGCGGGAACAAAAGCCGCTGTTGGCAAAATGGTAAAGCCCGGTTAACGCTCGCCCTTCCTGAAACCGAGACAAAATTTTTAAAATGACTTCTGCAGCGTCATTTGCCGCAGTGGGACTTCCCCACTGGTCATCAACAACAATGATTTCCTGCTGTATTTTGAGCCGCTCACAAATAGCTGTGACGAAATTTTTATGTCCCGGAGCATGAAGCCAGCTCAGTCTTAAAATCAGGGCTGAATTATTTTCCTTTAAAACCGCTCTTTCCCCAAAAAGCTTTGTGAGACCGTATGCATTGATCGGTTCGGCAATGTCCTCTTCAGACCAAGGCCTGCAGCCTGAGCCGTTAAACACATAATCAGTACTTAAGTGAATAAAGTATGCACCGATATCGGCTGCTGTGCGGGCCATCACTTTCGGAGCCTCGGCATTGATAATCTGTGCTTTTTCAAAATCACTCTGAGCCTTATCTACAGCTGTAAAAGCTGCAGCGTTTACGATCGCCTGCGGTTTCACCTCTTTTAAAAATCGGCTGACAGCGCAAGGATATAAAAGATCTCCCTCAGCAAGGGAGCGCTCAGGGCAAACCCATTCAATATCATTGCGCTCTGTCTTTAAAATCGCCTCTCCAACCTGACCGCTTTGACCGAATAGCACCACTCTCATCAGCGCTTCTCCCTGATAGCATCCAAGTGCTTTTTCAGGTAAACCCCGGTAACGCTCTTTTTATTTTTCATGATCTGGCTCGGGGTTCCGCAAGCAACAATTTCGCCTCCTGCATCACCACCTTCCGGTCCCATATCGACAATCCAATCGGCCGATGCAATGACGTCCAGGTTGTGCTCAATAATCACTACGGTATTGCCCGCATCTCGCAATTTTTTAATCACATCAACGAGCATTTTGACATCTTCAAAATGCAGCCCCGTTGTCGGTTCATCGAGAATGTAAAGTGTCTTGGAAGTATCCTTTCTGGATAACTCCAAGGCAAGTTTCATCCGTTGGGCTTCACCTCCGGATAAGGTCAATGCACTTTGCCCCAATTTGACATAACCCAGTCCGACATCCATTAAAGTATCCAATTTTCTGGAAATAATCGGATGAGCCGAAAAGACTTCTCTAGCCTCTTCGACCGTCAGGTTAAGCACCTGCGCGATATTGAGCCCTTTATACAAAACTTCCAGGGTTTCACGGTTATAGCGTTGACCATGACAATGTTCGCAAGGTACGTACATATCCGGCAGAAAATTCATTTCTACCTTAATAAAGCCTTCTCCCTGACAGGCCTCACATCTGCCGCCCTTCACATTAAAGCTGAAACGGCCGGCATCATAGCCTCGCTCTCTGGCGGTAGGCGTTTGAGCGAAAAGATCCCGTATCGGAGTAAAAAGCCCCGTATAGGTGGCAGGATTAGAGCGAGGAGATCGTCCAATCGGACTTTGATCAACATTGATCACCTTATCGAAATACTCCGCCCCCTGCATAGAATCAAAGGTTTCCGGTGAGGCACTTGAACGGTAGAGTTTTTGAGCCAGGGCCCGATAAAGCGTATCGTTGATAAGAGTGGATTTGCCGGAACCCGATACACCGCTCACAACCGTTATTAATCCGATAGGAATTTCCAAATCGACATTTTTCAGGTTGTGTCCCCTGGCTCCCCTCAACCGAAATACTTCTGCTGTTTTCTTTTTTGCTCGGGAGCCCGGCAGCATATTTTTCTGCCCCGACAGATATAACCCGGTCAAAGAGTTCGGATTATTCATGATTTCTTCGGGCGAGCCGCAAGCCACAACATATCCGCCATTTTCTCCGGCACGCGGTCCCATATCGACAACAAAATCAGCCGAGCGAATCGTATCCTCATCGTGCTCGACCACAATCACTGAATTACCCAAGTCTCTCAGACGTTTAAGTGTTTCAATCAAACGGTCGTTGTCTCTTTGATGTAAGCCGATAGAGGGTTCATCGAGCACATACATCACACCGGTTAAGCCCGATCCTATTTGACTTGCCAAGCGAATCCGCTGTGCTTCTCCGCCCGATAAAGTATCCGCTCTTCTGTCTAAAGTCAGATAGCCCAAGCCCACATCATTTAAAAAGGTCAGACGCTGGGCAATCGCTGCGACCAGTTTTTTCCCTACTTCTGCCTTACTGCCCGTAATCCTAAGTTTTCGGAAATAAGACAGTGCTTCTGACAAAGGCATGGCTGTGATTTCAAAAATAGCCTTCTTTTGTTTACCGTGCCCGATAAAGACGTGTCTTGCCGCCTCCTTGAGGCGCGTACCGTTACAGGCATCACAGACCTTTAATTCCCGATAGCGGTTCAATTCCTCTTTGACCGCCTCATTTTGAGTCTCAGCATAGCGGCGGGTTAAGATCGCGATTACTCCCTCAAAAAGTTCTTTTTTATAACTAACCGAACCTGCCCGTCGATAAGGCATTTCTATCGTTTGGTCTCCCAGTCCCCATAAAATAGCTTCCTGCTCATTTCTCTTCAGCTGACTCCAAGGCGTATCCACATCGAAGCCCACTTTTTTTGCAACAGCTTCAATTAAATCAAAGTTGTAAAGATTGCGACGATCCCAACCATGGATTGCTCCTGAACTCAACGATAATTCTGGATGGCAAACGACGCTTTTTTCTGTGAACACCATGCTCTGACCCATGCCATTACAGACCGGGCATGCTCCCATGGGATTATTAAAAGAAAAGAGTCTAGGCTCCAACTCTTCGATACTGTAACCGCACTCAGGGCAACAATAGTGACTCGAAAACGATTGCCGCTCACCCGTTTGCATATTTTCGGCAACAACACGTCCATCTGCCAATCTCAATGCAGTCTCTAAGCTTTCAGCCAACCGCTGAGCGGCCTGATCTCGAATCTTCAAACGATCAACAACCACATCGACATCATGTCTTTCTCGAGCATCAAGCTCGGGGATAGCTTCTGCTTCATAAAGCACGCCGTCAACCTTAAAGCGAATAAAACCCTGAGTTTGCATATCCTGGAAAAACCGCTCAAAGTCCAATTTTTTTTGTCTGACCACTGGCGCCAAAATCATAATTTTCGAGTCCGTCTGACCCTGAAGAATTCGATCCACCATATCTGAGACCGGTGTTACTTCCAGCGCCAGACCGTGGACCGGACAGTAAGGAACACCCGCACGGGCAAAAAGCAATCGAAGATAGTCCATGATCTCCGTAATGGTTCCTACTGTTGATCGAGGATTACTGTTGACGGCCTTCTGTTCAATGGCAATTGCGGGTGACAACCCTTCTATGAGGTCAACGTCGGGTCTTTCCATCAGATCTAAAAACTGGCGGGCATAGGCCGAAAGGCTCTCCACATAACGCCTCTGACCTTCGGCATAAAGCGTATCGAAAGCCAATGAGCTTTTCCCCGAGCCTGATAAGCCGGTGATTACGACTAATTGATCACGAGGGATATCCAAGTCTATATTTTTCAAATTATGGGTCCGAGCCCCACGAATATGAATTTCACCGTGCATAATCCGACACCTTACGAAAGTTAACTTTTAATTTTAGAGTCATCATCGACGCAAAGACAAAATCTCTTTCAAAAGTCTTCTTTATCTTGCAAATAAGCGTTTTTCTTTTGATTCAATGAAGAAAGAAAAAGAAAATCGTATTGCGGAGTATGGACATTTTTTTAAAGTTTCTACACAATTAGCGCTTAGCGTATTTTTGAAGAATATGCTCACCAAGTGTCTCGAGTGCGAACGGGTGAGTCCTCTCACTTTGAAGCCTTTGGGTGTGTAATTTGTTTGATACTAGCCTTAGGTTGGTATCGTTATTTTTTGGAAGTGAACGAATATGGCTTCGGTAAATAAAGTCATCATTATTGGTAATTTGGGCCGTGATCCGGATACGCGCTACACCGCTGAGGGCGGCACAGCCATTACAACTATTACGGTTGCGACCTCCCGTCGTTACAAAGATTCAAACGGTCAACCGCAGGAAGAAACGGAATGGCACCGCGTTGTCTTTTTCGGCCGTCAGGCAGAAATCGCCGCAGAGTATTTGCGTAAAGGCCGCCCGGTTTACATCGAAGGTCGCCTCCGCACTCGCAAGTGGCAAGGTCCGGATGGACAAGACCGCTACTCTACAGAAATTATTGCTGAAACAATGCAAATGCTTGGCAACCGTGAACGCTCTGAAGGCGCTCCGAGCAGCGGCTTTGAATCCGCTCCGCGCCGCCCGGCCCCTGTGCATACAGAACACGCTCCGGCCTCAACCTATCAGCAACCCCGTCAGACCGAACCGGTTCCCGCTCCGGTAAACGGTTTGGATAATCTTGACGAAGATATTCCGTTCTGATTGTCTCTGATAGCCAATCGTTAAAAGGGCCCGTTTGTACGGGCTCTTTTTTGCAAACAAAAAAGATTTTTGTGCTCATCCGTTTGCTTAAAAAGTCCTAAACTCTCAGAAGTTACTTCCCAAAGAGAGTTTTTCTACCATGAGCATTCGAGTTATCTGCCACATGATTTCCTCTGTTGACGGACGATTGACGTCTTCGCAGTGGAGCCGTGCCTTATCTCCGATTGATATTTCTGCCGTATACGAAAAAGTTGCTTCGTCTTTTAATGCCCAAGGCTGGATGATCGGACGAAAAACCATGACCGAGTATGATGAGGGCGTTCACGAAGAACAACCTGCGCCAACTGACGGAATACTTGGAAAAAGCGTCTTTAAAAGTACTCGGAACAGTCTGCCGATTGCCGTTGTGTTCGATCCTAAAGGCAAATTGCATTATTCAGCGGATCATCTGGCAACCGGCGAACATATTGTCAGCGTCACTTCCGAGACCGTTTCCAATGAGTATTTATCCGAGCTCAGAAAGGTCGGAGTTTCTTATGTGTTTGAAGGCAGCAGTGACAAAGACCGCTTTACGACTGCCCTGGCAAGCATCGAAAAACTTTTCGGCGTAAGAACCCTCTTACTTGAGGGCGGCGGGATTATCAACGGTGCTTTCCTTGAAGCCGGTCTCATTGATGAATTAAGTGTTCTGATCTATCCGGGCCTAGACGGTAAGTATCTGTCACCATCCATCATCGGTTATCAGGGAGGCAATCCCAGACCGGCTGAAAAAACTCGTCTTGAACTGATCGATGCGAAGACTCTTTCGGATAGCACGGTTCATCTGCATTACAGAATTAAGCACGTTTAGCGCCAAAAAGTATGCAGGTGTATACTCGTAGCGTATATCTTTTTGTTTTTTAAAGGTTTCTGCCGGTTACCTAAAAAATTTCCCGTTAATACTGGATTTTTAGGATCGCACTAGAGTATGATGGCGGGTTAATTGTGTATTTAACCCTGTTGGGTGGTGTACGAATGAAATTTTTCTCTTCCCACTATCGAATTCGAATCGGCCGAGCTGCAGGTTTGGCTCGTGGGGAGAGTGTTTTTTAATGGCAATCCTTTTTAGGGATTGCCTTTTTTTTACGTATGTTTGTTTGAACTGCAATAGAGAGAAGAGCAATGACCGTAATTCCGAATACTGTCCGCGCCATGCTGGAGCCGATGATTAAAGCCAACGGCGGTTGGGTCAACACCCACGCTCATGCTGACCGCTCCTTCACGTTAAGTCCCGAGATTATGGAAATGCGTCGCACCTGCACCCTGCAGCAAAAGTGGGATGCACTCGATCGCTTAAAGAGAGAATCAACGGTTGAAGATTTTTATGCGCGTTTTAGCACCATGTTCGAACTGATGATCAGTCAAGGCGTAACGGCCCTGTGCACATTCGTCGACATTGATCCTCAAAGCGAAGACCGTGCCATTATTGCCGGCATCAAAGCTCGCGAACATTACAAAGATCAGTTGACTGTCAAGTTTGCCAACCAAACCTTAAAGGGTGTGATTGATCCCGAAGCTCGTAAATGGTTTGATATCGGAGCTGACCTGGTTGATATTATCGGCGCACTGCCCAAACGTGATGAACGCGATTACGGCAAGGCCGATGAAGCCTGGAACATCATCATGGGAACGGCCAAAGAAAAGGGCAAGATGGTTCATGCTCACGTAGACCAATTCAACCAGGCTGTTGAATACGAAACCGAACAAATGTGCATGAAGACGATCGAATTCGGCCTTCAAGGCCGTGTGGTCGGTGTGCACGGTATTTCCATTGCCGCTCACTCGAAAAAATATCGTGACCGTCTCTATCAACTCATGCGCGAAGCCGGTGTGATGATGATTGCCTGCCCGACCGCTTGGATTGATACCCCGCGTACCGAAGCAATCGGCCCGATGCACAATTCCATGACGCCTGTCGATGAATTGGTGC
>OJMM01002312.1_pt1 | contig 9896 bp, 8 predicted proteins | sample 1597231 | NCBI WGS metagenome assembly OJMM01 (sample SAMEA2452128, study PRJEB22498) | human gut metagenome | reverse complement strand
ACTTAGATAGGCTTTCGCCTAAGGAGTGTTTCGATAAATATTTTCCTGTTACTTTGAGAACCAAGATGGAGAAGCATATTAGAATCTTAATGTTGCAGTTAGGCATCTATAAGCAATTCCGTATGTTGGTGAAGAAGATGGTGGGGGAAGTGCAGAGATAATATATTTGATTTTTCAACTGTATTGAAATGAAAGGTATTTTGGTATGAAAGAGACTAAAGATATACAATATTTCTTGGAGGCAGAAAAGAAGTTTCGTAAAGAACATCCTGATTATGGTGAGCTTTTCTTTGATGAGAAGTATGGGGCGCGTGAAATCGGTGACGAGGATTCTGCAAGCTTTTTAGTCAATATGCCGATAGGCGAATATTATAAACAACATTCCCAAATAATAGGAAATGAAGAGAAATATGGCTTAACAGAAGTTGAAAGGACCTTCTTGTGTATGTACTATGCTCAACATTCTGCCAAATTTCGTGACGACTATTATCATGGGGAAATACCTGAAGTCGTCAGGCAGATGTTTATAGGAATCAACAATGTGGTTTCCAAAGCTCCTCAAAACAAAGATAAAATTCTATATCGCTTTTGTCAGGATGAAGACCCTAAAGGGATGAAAGTTGGTGATGTGGTAAATTTCCCATATAACTTGACTTGTACTAATTTTGATTGGAATCAAGCAAAATACAAGAATGTTTATGTGATTACTCCATTACCAAATGGAAAGACAAGAGCTCATAATCTGTATGAGATATATGAGCATGGGGATGAAAAACAAGTAGACTTCTTACGAGATACTTCTTTTATGGTTACTAAAGTAGAGGAGACTAAAGGAACCCCTTATAGGAAATATTATTTAAAAGAATTATCTGATACTTGATTTTATGTTCTTCATAGAACAATCATTTGATGAACTTGGTATGTATAGTGAAATCTGTGTGACGAAAGAAGAACTGTTTCGTAGATATATACCTATGACCATTAATTTATTATTTGGTAGATTATAAAAATGGTGCTATGAAGATATTACATATAGGTCAGATGATAGGAGGATTGGATATTTATATCCGGAACTCTATTATATATAATAAGGTGGAAGGTAATGAGTATATCATTGTCTGTGGTAAGGATGATAAACATCAGCCAGTCATCAGAAAAGTTGAGATAGGTTATCTCTTGACTTTGGATACTGTAGCCTACGCTGATAGGATTATCCAACTCGTAAATGACAAAGAATTAAGAACTTCTATGGAGGAGAAATCTAGAGTTTTATTCCTTGACGAATTCTTTATAGAAAATAGAATTAAATACTTGCAAAATCAATATAATATGGTTTATAATTTGCAATATGAGGGGGAAAATCTTGTCTTCCTCAAAATGAACGTTGATACTATTGTACTAGTATCTATCGGACACGAATCAACTCTCATAAGTGAAGAAAGGATGGTGGCAGCATGAAGATACTTCATATAGCACAAAGCGCAGGTTATGGTGTAACCATCTATTTAGAGTCTTTAATAAAAGGACTAAAAAGCAAAGAGTACGAACAGGTAATTCTTGGTTCGGAATATTATAATACCGAACACTTTCGAACTCTAGCGGATAAAGTGATAACAATCCCAATGTGCCGAAATATATCTCCACATGATGTGCAAACAATTTTACAATGCATGAAGATTGTTCGTCAAGTTCGACCAGAAATAGTTTATTGTCATTCTGCAAAAGCAGGCATATATGGAAGAATTGCTTGCCTGGGAACAAAAACTAAAGTTGTGTATAATCCACATGGTTGGTCTTTTAATATGCATCGTAGTAAAATTTCTACTTTTGTTTATAAGGCAATAGAATATGTTTTTTCTTGGTTCACAGATATAATAATCATAATATCTAACTTTGAGTTTAATTCAACGCCTAAATGTTTTCCTGCCAAGAAACTGGTTGTAATTACAAATGGTATAGATGTAGAACGTAACTTGAAGTTGCTATCTGATTCAAATTTAGAAAAAAATAAATTAGGTATTCCATCTGATGCTTATGTAGTTGGTATTGTTGGTAGAATATCCATTCAAAAAGGGCAAGACCTTTTTGTGAAAGCCGCAAAAAGAATAAAAGATGTCATACCTAATGCATACTTTCTTATTGTAGGTGGTAAAAGCGACGATGTACCTATTGAAGATATAATTAAAGAAAATGATTTGCAGGATAGTTTTACTATTACTGGTGAAGTAACAGATGCTATTCGGTATGCTTCTCTCTTTGATGTAGCTTTGTTTACTTCTCGTTGGGAAGGCTTTGGCTTAGTTCTACCAGAATATATGTTGGCTAAGAAACCGGTTGTTGCCTTTGCTGTTGATGCTGCTGTAGATATCATAAAAGATAGAGAAACTGGTATACTTGTACCTGCAAATGATATAGATTTGATGGCTAATTCTGTATTAATGTTATATGAAAACAAAGAATTTGCAGACAAACTAGTATCGAATGCTTATAAGGAAGTAATATCCAAATATGATTTAAAACGTGTTGTCATAGAACACGAAAAATTGTTCGATGCAATCGTCAAAAAGAAATAACAGAAGTTTATAACCGATAAATACATAAAATGAATTATATTATCACTGGCGGTACCGGCTTCATTGGTACCCATCTTACAAATTTGATCAAGGAGCGTTATCCTAACGCCCAAGTATATAACCTCGACATCGTTAAGCCTGGTACTCCTAATCCGGTAGTAAAGGATTACAAGCCTGCTTTGCGTGATGGTGAGAAGTTGCAGTCTTCTTTTATTGAGTATGACATCCGCAAGCCTATCGAGAACTTGCCATTTACTCCTACTGAGGATGATGTGATCTTCAACTTTGCTGCAGTTCATCGTACTCCTGGTCATGAGGATCATGAGTATTTCGAGACGAATATCCGTGGTGCTGAGAATGTGGTGGCGTTTGCAGAGAAGTGGAATATCAAGAAGATTGTGTTTACTTCAAGTATCGCACCATACGGAGCTGCTGAGGAGTTGAAGAAGGAAACTACTTTGCCAACTCCTAATACAGCATACGGTATCTCTAAGTTGGTGGCTGAGAAGATTCATGAGAAGTGGCAGAATGGTGATGCTGCTCATCGCCAGCTCACTATCGTTCGCCCTGGTGTGGTATTCGGAAAGGGCGAGAATGGTAACTTCACCAGATTGTATTGGGCTATCCGTGGTCATAAGTTTGCTTACCCTGGCAGAAAGGATACCATCAAGGCTTGTATCTATGTAAAGGAATTGGTTCGCTTCATGCTGTATCGCTTGGAACATCATGAGCATGGTGTGGAACTGTACAACTGTTGCTTCGAGCCTGCTTATACCATCCAGCATATCGTTGAGGCAATGAAGAAGGTAACTGGTTTGACTCAGTTTGTTCCTGATATTCCTAACTGGATTATCATGCCTATGGCAAGAACAGCCATGCTTCTTGGCTCGCCTATGGGTATCTGTCCTGCGAGAGTGAAGAAACTCCAGATTTCTACTAATATCTGTGGTGAGAAGTTGAAGAACTGCGGTTATCAGTTTAAGTGGAGCTTTGAGGAAGCTCTCGCTGACTGGTTCGAGGATAATGACAGAAAATATCTGAAATAAGAAATGATAAAAACATCAGCAATCTTTTTGTTCTTAAATTATTGCCTTGGCAAGAAGGTGGATATGAGTATGGTCGTCGCCAAAATAGATTGGCGACAACTATACAGCTTTGCTTCTAGGCAAGCTCTTCTTGGCTTTTGTTTTTATGGTATCGAGAGATTGACGAAAGAATTTTCTGAAGAGCTAAAGCAAAATCCTATGGGAAGGGATTTGCTGATGACTTGGATGGGAGCGGCACAACAAATTCTGCGACAGAACATGAAGGTGAATGCTGTGGCGGGTAAACTCTTCTCAATGCTGAGGGAGGATGGCTTCAGATGCTGCATCTTGAAAGGACAAGGCAATGCCTTGATGTATCCGAATCCATATTCTCGTACTCCAGGGGATATTGATGTATGGGTGAATGCAAGCAGAGAAGATATAACAGACTATGCTAAGACTCATTTTGAGATAGGTGATGATATAAGATTCCATCATTTGGAGACGTCGTTTGACGGGGTGCCGGTGGAACTACATTTTTTCCCGGGTATAATGAATAATCCTATCTATAATGCACGTTTGCAGAAGTGGTTCAAACGGAATGCAGATTTGCAATGCTCAAATGTTGTTAGTCTGCCAGATGGTATTGGAGAAATCGCTATACCAACGACAGCATTTAATGTTGTTTATCAGCTGACGCATCTATATCACCATTTCTTTGATGAAGGGATTGGAATGAGGCAAATCATTGACTATTTCCTTGTAGTCAATGATTTCTCAAAAAATGTATTTTTGGATACTGATTTTTCGAATCACCCCGTCCCTCTTTCCAAAGAGGGCTCCACTTTCTCCCCAAGCCCCTCTTCCTCAGGAAGCGGGGATGTAACCGCACCTTCTCGGTGCTCGGAACCGCTACGCTCTAAGGATGGCGGACCATCAAAGGTCTCGCCAGATTGTGCGGGATGGGACCGCCGAGATGCTATTGGGGATATAGCTTCTGATGCTTCTGGCAGTTCTTCTTTCACTACTGATTCTTCTGCCTCTACTGCTTTAGTTGTGGTGCAGAGAGAACTGAAGTATTTGGGATTGGGGAAGTTCGCAGGGGCTGTGATGTATGTGCTGCATGAGGTTTTGGGACTATCAGAGGAAAAAATGATTGCTCCGATGGATGAGAAGCGAGGAAAGTTGTTGCTGGCAGAGATTCTGAATGGTGGCAACTTCGGACAGCACTTTACCAAGTATGGGCATTTCACAAAGCAAGGAATGGCAAAGAAATACTTCCTGAAGATATGGAGAAATATGCATTTCGTGAGATATTATCCTGCAGAGGCTCTAAGTGAACCAATCTTCAGAACGTGGCATTTCTTCTGGAGGATAAAGAATAAGAAATAACAGATATACGGGTGAACGGCTCCCTCTTTCCTTTTTAATTAAGCTACTTTTCGGGGATGGAGCCTAGTAGCCCGTTTTTCGAAAACCTACCTTCAATAGTCTTTTCGACCCCTTCGGTTCCCCTTACAGGGGACAGAAACCTTCCTTACCGTTAAGGAAGGCTCCACCTCTCATCTCGGTCTTCTTCAATGGTCTTTACACCCCCTTCGGTTCCCCCGTTAGCGGGGGACAGAAACCTCAGGGACGAGAGAATGTAACCGCCCTACAGTGCTGACTTTTCTACCTCTCCGTTTCTCCTGCAAGGAGAGCTCCACCTCTAACCAAGCCTTCTCAATAGTCTTTACGCCCCCTTCGGTTCCCCTTGTAGGGGACAGAAACCTCAGAAGGAAGGATGTAACCGCCCTCTGGTGCTCAGAACCGCTACGCTCTAAGGTTGGCGGACCATCAAAGGTCTTCGCCATATTGTGCGGGATGGGACCGCCTGGGAAATAGCAATTTACAGTTAACAGTTTATAGTTTACAGATTTTTGTGGTAATTTGTTGATGAGTTGCAGATTTCTTTCGATTTTCTTGGTGGTTTCGAGGAAAAAGCGTATATTTGCTGCAAAAAAAGATTATGTATTATATTTGGTTCGATGAAAGTGATAAAGAGGGGGCGTATTACTCCAATTTCTATGGCGGCATTCTCGTAGATTCTAAAAACTACGAGAATGTGTTAGCTATGTCTAAAACTTTTGTTGAAGAGTTTGGTATAACGGAGGAAATCAAATGGCAAAAAGTAAATGAATATTGGTATGAGAAGTATTTGACTCTGGTTGATTTCATCTTTGAATTGTTAGCTCAAGGTTATATCAAAATACGAATTTTTTTTCGTAATAACCAGTATACGGCTCCCTATTTAACAAGAGAACAAAGACATAAGGCTTATCCTTTGTTATACTATCAATTTATCAAGCATGCTTTTGGTTTCCAATATTCTAATCCTGAGAACAAACCTCAGTACTTAAAAATAATGTTGGATGATATTCCTTTGAAGGGTGAGGATAAGAAGGAGTTTAAGAAATTTATCTATGGACTCAACTATGATAAGGGATTTCAAAAGGCTAATATACATATTCGTGAGTCTGATATTTGTGAAATTGATTCTTCAGAACATCTTATGTTGCAATTTATGGACTTAATCTTGGGATCGATTTGCTTTCGTCTCAATAATAAGCATAAAATCAAGGATGGTACAACCAATCGCAGAGGTAAAAGAACTATTGTCAAGGAAAAGCTTTATAAATATATTAATTCCAAGATACGGGAATTGCATCCAGGATTTAATATTGGGGAAAGTACTGGCATCAGCCAAATTGAGGAAAGATGGACTTTGCCATACAGCCATTGGAGCTTCAAACCAAGTAATTATGTCCGTGATACTTCGAAAGCAAAAAAATAACTCCTGCGTATCTACACGAGTGAGCTACGACACACGTAGCCTTTCAATACGTCAAGAGTTATTTTTCTACTGCAAAGATAATACAAATATTTATATGTTGCAAATATTCAACTTGATTTTGGGGTAAGTTTAATCAAGATTAACAAAAATCCCTATCTATTAATGTATTTGCATAGTTTTTTGAAGGGAGTTCAAAAAAGATTTTAAAAGCATGTAGGGATTACTTACATACTACCGCAGAACTTGTAAGGAAGCTGAATCATTTTTTGTGTTGTAAGAATGTAAAAATTAGATTTAGTCAGGATTAATAGTTGTGCACCATATTAATTAATGCATTTTTTCTCATTCGAGTGGCGACAAGCGCAGAGCGATACTGCGGTGGGGAGCAAATATAATTTTTTTCAAAAAACTGATAGGTGTAACTACTTGTAATATAGTGGGGACGCTGTAATGGTGATATACATGAGGTGAAGGAGTGTGTTAGCAATCCTTCACCCTTAAAACGATACATTATTTTCAAAAAAACTGATAGGTGTAACTACTTGTAATATAGTGGGGACGCCGTATTGGTGATATACACCAACTACTTGGAGGAACTTGTAGAGCAAATTGAAAGCAAGCAATGAAAGAAATCAAGCTTTTTGATTATCAAGAGGATATGAAGGAACGGATTGAGAAGGCGTTGCGCCTTCATCGGTCCGTGATGGCACAAATGCCAACGGGTACGGGAAAAACGGTTCTACTCGCTTCGGTCGTAGAAGCGTTTTTGAGGGAACATTCCAATTGCAATGTTTGGATTGTTGCCCATAGAAGGGAGCTGGTTTCTCAGATTCGAGAAACTATTCAAAGAGTTTTTTCTAAAACCCACCCGTCCTCCCTTACCATAAAAGAGGATTTTTCGAACCACCCTGCCAATTCTTCGAAAATCACCCCGTCCCTCTTTACCCTTAAAGAGGGGAATTTTTCGAAAACCCACCCGTCCTCCCTTACCCTTAAGGGAGGCTCCACCTCTCACCCCGACCCTCTCTCCTCAGGAGCGAGGGAGGAAACCGCTCCTCCTCGTCGCTCGGAACCGCTTCGCTCTAAGGTTGGCGGACCATCAAAGGTCTCGCCAGATTGTTTGTCGGCTGGCGCATCAAAGGAAGTATCAGGTTATTCGCCAGATTGTTTGTCGGCTAGCGCATTCAATGTTCCTATCACGGCGGTGTCGATACAATGGTTGTCGAAGCACTATGACGAGATAGAGGAAGAACCGGGGATGATAGTGATTGACGAGGCGCACCATGCGCTTGCCAAGACCTATAAGGAGATGTGGGAGAGATTCCCGAATGCTAAGTTCCTGGGACTGACGGCTACTCCTTGCCGATTGAATGGTAAGGGATTTAATGATTTGTTTGATATCTTGGTGCAGTCGTGGAGTGTTCCTGAGTTTATCAGCAAGGGAAGATTGGCGACATACGATTTCGTGAGCATCAAATCGGATGGTGTGACACAACGGCTCATCGACTCCTTGCAGAAGCGAGGGGCAGACGGTGACTACCAGAACAAGGAAATGGATATGTTGCTGAATAAGAAACCGAGCATCGAAAGGCTCTATCGGAGCTTGGAAGAATTTGGTAAAGACAGAAAGGGCATCGTGTATGCTATTAATATCAGGCATGCTAATGCTATTGCCGAGTTCTACAGAGAACACGGCATAGCGGCTGTTGCTATTGATAGTAAGACTCCTGCGAGTGAGCGCAGAATGCTGATTGAAAGATTCAAATCTTCTTCTAATACTTCTCAATATTTTTCTAAAATCACCCCGTCCCTCTTTACCATTAAAGAGGGCTCCACCTCTCACCCCGACCCTCTCTCCTCAGGAGCGAGGGAGGAAACCGCTCCTCCTCGTCGCTCGGAACCGCTACGCTCTAAGGATGGCGGACCATCAAAGGTCTCGCCAGATTGTGCGGGATGGGACCGCCTGGGTGCTACTTGCTTGCGGGCTGCTGATGGAGTTGGCGATAGACTGGGTGCTACTTGCTTGCGGGCTGCTGATGGGGCTGCTGATAGGCTTGGTGCTACTTGCTTGCGGGCTGATGGACTTGCTGATGGGGCTGCTGATAGGCTTGGGGCTACTTGCTTGCGGGCTGCTGATGGGGCTGCTCCTATACAGGTGTTGGTGAATGTGGACATATTCTCGGAGGGATTTGACTGCCCGGATGTGGAGTTTGTACAGTTGGCACGACCAACGTTGTCGCTTGCCAAGTATCTGCAGATGGTGGGACGAGGATTGCGAATTGCTAAGGGAAAGAAGAACTGCGTAATTATAGATAATGTGGGACTATATCGGGTGTTCGGGTTGCCTTCGCAAGTATGGAACTGGAACGCTATGTTCGAGGGAAAGCTGAAAGTTGGCAAGAGAAAGGAGACTCCGAAGGATAGAGAGTTTTTCCTGATGAACGAAAAGCAAGACGATATTCAGATTCATCCAGACTCGGAAATGATGATGGTGATGAGCCATGAAGAATTGCTCCAAACACTACAGTATCGTGAGTTTGTAGATAGCAAAGGGGAGTTTGCCATCATCAAACTGCCTGATGGAAAGATGACGGTAGTGAACCGACAAGGAGAACAGGTACTGGAGCCAGGCGATTACTATGACATGAAGCTGTTGGATGGCAACATCCTGTTCTACCGACCTCGCAGAAAGGCGAAATGCTATTATGACCTGTTGGCAAAAGCTGTCATCGACGATGGCACTAACGTAGCAGAAGCTCCCCATGTTGTCAACATAAAAGGATGGGAGTTTATAGAATATAACGACATCTTCATGTCTCGAACCCAAGAAGATTTTTCTCTGCCCTATCATCCTTCACAATATGATTTTCTGAATTATGGGTTCTATATGATCTTCAGATTCAGACCTTCTGCTCCCGGTTGTCAGGTATGGTACTATTGTGAGGGTGATGAAGGGAAGATGCGCATGAGCAATGAAGAGAGCAGGAATGTATGTTTCCTGCGTAATGATTACGAACATGTGTATTGGTTATGTGCAGTCCTGTATGGTGAACGTATCGTTGTCATGGACAGCAAAGAGGACTACTACCTGGTGGATTCAAATTTGAAGAAGACTTATATAGGATGCAATCATCCAAAGAATGAAAATGAAGATTTGAATTTTGTGATGCCTCGCCTTGGCAAGAAATACTATCATGAGGCGATGTTGCAAAAGAAGGAAATGGAAGCAAACGAGATGCTTCTTTTGCATGAGAAGTCGGAGGCAGGGCATGTGGAATTGTATCAAGCAGGAAAGAAATGGGGTGTGAAGGTAGATGGTAAAGTTATCGTGCCACCCCTCTACTGCAGTATAGCGCAACCAGTCGGTGCCTATTGTGCCTTTGAACAGATACCCAACCATTGGGGCGTTATGACATTGAAAGGAAAAGTGATTGTTGATGCCAAATATGAGAAGGTGGAGATTCG
>OJMM01002304.1_pt1 | contig 9937 bp, 8 predicted proteins | sample 1597231 | NCBI WGS metagenome assembly OJMM01 (sample SAMEA2452128, study PRJEB22498) | human gut metagenome | reverse complement strand
AGATTCCAGAACAGCACCACAACCGCCAAAATCGCTCCCAGCTGGATCACTACCAGAAACATGTCTTTAAATGCGTCCGGCTGGTTTAAATGGATGATCTCGTCTACCAGGATCATATGACCTGTGCTGCTGATAGGCAGCCATTCGGTGAAACCTTCCACAATTCCCAGAACGATCACCTTTAAAATTTCTACTATACTCATTATTACTCCTTATATTTTTATCTTTATTTTTATATTTATTTTTCTATGTTTTCAATCTGCCAGTCAATCGGCTCGATTCCATGTTCTTTTAGAAACTGATTTGCCTGACTGAAATGTCTGCATCCAAAGAACCCGCGATACGCGGAAAGCGGACTTGGATGCGGTGCCTTTAAGATCAGGTGCTTTGGATTTGTAAGCATCGGTATTTTGCTCTGCGCCGGACGTCCCCACAACATATACACAATCGGACGATCCTGCGCATTCACTGCCTGAATGATCGCATCCGTAAACTGCTCCCATCCTCTTCCCTGATGGGAATTTGCCTGATGCGCCCGCACCGTAAGCACGGTATTCAAAAGCAGTACACCCTGATCTGCCCATTTTTTCAGATAGCCGTTGTTTGGAATTTTACACCCCAGATCATCCTGCAGTTCTTTATAAATATTCTGCAGAGATGGCGGAATTTCTTTCTGATCCGGAAGGACAGAAAACGAAAGACCATGTGCCTGATGTTCATTGTGATACGGGTCCTGTCCCAGAATCAGTACTTTTACCTCACTAAGCGGTGTAAAATGCAGTGCATTAAAAATATCCTCTGCCGGCGGATACACAACCGTGCGGCTATACTCTTCTTTCACAAACTGATACAGCTGCCGGTAATATGGTTTGGCGAATTCCTCACGGACTGCCGGAAGCCAGTCGTTTGTTATCATTGCCATAATTTCATCCACTCCTATCTACGCACGGAGACACCGCGGTCTGCCAGATAGTTTTTCAGATCCATGATCTCCAGCTCCTTATAATGAAACAGGGACGCTGCCAGTGCTGCATCTGCATGTCCCTCTGTCAGGGCCTCATAAAAATGTTCTTTTGTGCCCGCACCACCGGATGCAATCACTGGAATGGAAACATTGTCTGCAATCTGTCTGGTCAGTTCAATATCATACCCTGCCTTTGTTCCATCGCAGTCCATGCTGGTCAGAAGAATTTCTCCCGCACCAAGTCTGTTAGCTTTCATTGCCCATTCTACAGCGTCAAGCCCGGTATCAATACGACCGCCGTTTTTGTAAACATTCCAGCCACTTCCATCCTCTCTTCGTCTGGCATCAATGGCGACTACCACACACTGGCTGCCAAACTTGTCCGCTGCATTTCCAATCAGCTCCGGTGTATTGATTGCGGAAGAATTAATGGAAATCTTGTCGGCACCTTCCCGAAGCAGTACCTTAAAATCCTCCACCGTACGGATACCACCGCCTACCGTAAACGGGATAAACACCTTCTCTGCAACCTTACGCACCATGTCTACCACCGTTGCACGGTGATCGGAAGATGCGGTAATATCCAGAAAGACTACTTCATCTGCGCCCGCCTTGTCGTAAGCTGCTGCGACCTCTACCGGATCTCCGGCATCTCTTAAATTCACAAAGTTAATGCCTTTTACCACACGTCCGTCATTCACATCCAGACAAGGAATAATTCTCTTCGTAAACACTATGCATTTCCTCCCTGCAGCTTTGCAAAATTTTTCAAAATCGAAAGTCCAACCGTACCGCTCTTTTCCGGATGGAACTGACATGCAAATGTATTTCCGGATTCTACCGATGCATGAATTGTCGTACTGTACTGTGTGGTTGCTTTCACTATCTGTTCATCCGCTGCTTTCAGATAATAGGAATGTACAAAATATACATACGGATTTTCCTCCAGCCCAGCAAAAAGTCTTCCGTCATTCTGTAAATGCAGAGAATTCCACCCGATGTGCGGAATCTTAAGTCCCGACTGATCCGGAATCCGCAGAATCTGTCCGTCCAGCACATGGAGTCCCTCTACACCCTGACTCTCATCGCTTCCCTCAAAGAGAAGCTGCAGTCCCAGACAGATGCCAAGAAATGGCTTATTTTCCGCTGTCACCTGATGAATCACCTTGTCCAGCTCGTATTTTTTCAATTGTTCCATCGCATCGCCAAATGCACCGACTCCCGGAAGAATCACTTTGTCTGCGGTCTCAATCTCGTGAAAATTACGTGTGATCACACAGTCTTCTCCGAGAAAATGCAATGCTTTTTCCACGCTTTTTAAATTTCCAGCGTTGTAGTCTATTATTGCAATCATATAGGTCTTACTCCTAAATTAACAGTCTCCTGCCTTACTTTCTGCTATTTTTTTATCCCAGCCCAAGTTCTTTCAGCTTCTGATGCAATTTTACCGTATAATCATCCCGCTTTCTGGTCTGGTAGATATCCAGTGCCTCATCCCCTGTCATATCATAATCTTTCAGCAGTGCTTTGATAATCTTTCCTCCGATCTTCTCAAGCTGATCTTCACAGCCATACTCTTTGGCATTTTTCTGGTTCAGGTCATAACGCCCATATGCACATACCAGTGCATCAAGTGCATCAATTTTTGAACCGTAATTATCAAATACGAGATATGCCTGATACTTTTCCGAGACAGCAGCAAGAGTTGCCAGCTGATGATAAAGCTTTTCATCGCGCTCCTTGATCGAAAGCCCCTGCAGCTTACGGTATGCCTCCACATAAGAACCCTGCTCATATTTTTCCTTTGCCTGACTTAAGTTTGCCTGATACCCCAAAAGATTTGTCACAATCATGACAAATGCAAACAATGACACTGCCATAAGAACAATCGCAATCACCGGTCCCTTTGGCAGCGGCGGTGTGTTATCCACTTCCTTAGGTTTTTTCTCCTTTTTCGGTTTCGGCGGTTTTGGCTGTTTGGGCTTCTTTTCTTTCTTCGGTTTTTTCTCTTTTTTCGGTTTTTCCTTTTTCTTTTCCGGTTCCCTTCCGGCATCACCGCCTGTACCTTCAAGTTCCTTTAAGATCTGCTGGTTTTCCTCCGAAAGTTCACTGACATCCGCTCCCTGTGTATTTCCGATGTCAACCGCCTGCTTTTCTTCCTCATCATCCTCTCCGAAAATAATCCGGGAAAGTTTCTGCCAGAAGCCGCCTTCTTTCTCTTTTTTCTCTTTCTTATTCTTTTTCTTTTTTTTATTTTTCCCATTGGAAGCGGTTTCTTCTGCCTGTGCCGGTATGTCTTCCTGCTCTGTAAGTTCTGGAATCTTATCTGCCACTTCTTCCTGCGGATTCATTTCCGATCTTGCAAAATCACCGATGGAATCAGTTTCTTCCAAAGGTTTTCCATCTTGATCAGAAGAAAGCATATCCCCCAGATCCGATAAATCCTGATCTCCGGAAAGCATATCCATAAGATCCGAATCCGAAAGCCCTGACAGATCCAGTTCTCCATCCTCTTCTTTTGGCAGATTGCTGTCAAACGTTCCGACTGCATCATCAAGTGTATTCACCTCGAAATCATCCTCATCGAGTGGTATTGCAGTTTCCAACGGACTTTTCCCCTGAAAACCGGTTTCTTCTTCCTTTGCTGCATCCCCTGTCGAAAAATCATCCTGTGGAATATTATCGAGCAGATCATCCAGGGAAGCGTCAATCTGTGTGGCTTTTTCTTCCTGTTTTTTTTGATTCAGGCTCTCGGTATACTCCGGAATATCTTCCTTGAGCAGTTCTTCCTCAAACTCCCTCAAAAAATCTTCTTCATTTTTCGCTTTTGCCTTTTCCTTCGTTTCTTCTTCTCCAAACAATTGCTTTTCAAAATCATCTCTCAGAACCTGTTTTGCTGCCTGCTGTTCCTTCGGATGTTCCGTTTCTTCTCCATGCATGGAATTTAATAATTGATCCAGATAATTTTCCGATGAGTGGTCTCCCATGTGTTTTTCTCCATTCCATCTGTTTATTCCATAAACCTGCAAAGGGATGTGATGAAGCCATCACACCCCTTACTGTTTTGCCGGAATTTATTTGTTTCTCTTTGCAAGTAATTCATCAATGGCATCTACAAGACTTCCGATTTCAGGTTTGGTCAGCTGTGCATCTGCACCAAGCGACTCCCCTTTTCTTCTCATTTCCTCATTTACAAGAGAGGAGAAAATGATAACCGGAAGATGTTTCAGTTTGTCATCTGATTTGATCAGCTTCGTAAGACGATGTCCGTCCATCTGGGGCATTTCAATATCGGTAATGACACAATGAACGTTCTCGTCCAATGTCCCCGCCTTTTCAAATTCCTGAATCTTGTCCCATGCTTCCTGTCCATTACATGTAACAATCAGTTTTTCGTATCCTGCTTTTTTCAGGCAGTCCGTAATCAGACTGCTCAGCAACGGAGAATCCTCTGCAATCAGAATTGGATCCTCGCTCCGGCTTCTCTCCCCGATCTGTTCAATATCATTGACCCTGAGACCGGTTTCCGGACTGATGGATGATACAATTGCCTCAAAGTCAAGAATAACAACCAGTTTTCCGTCCATCTTGATCACACCAGTTGCAACACTTCCGTCTTCTCCATTAATCGTAGAATCCGGTTTGATGATCTCATTCCATGATACACGGTGAATTCCTACCACCTGATCCACATGAAATGCCACATCAAGTTTATTAAAATTCGTGATAATAAACAGACCTTCCTGTCCATCATCCTCCATGCCAAGACACTTTTTCAGATTGATGACCGTAATCATCACCTCGCGCGGCATAAAAATGCCTTCTACGCTCGGATGTGTATTCGGTACAGGAGTAACCTTCTGGTATGACAAAATCTCCCTGATCTTTGCCACGTTGATTCCGTAATGATTATCTCCTAATGTAAACTCTAAAATTTCTAATTCGTTCGTCCCTGACTCTAACAGAATATTTGTATCCATATACGTCCTCCCGCACTTTTCTGTATTGGTAATCCCTTATGTTTATTATATCATATTTTGTAAAATTTGGGGGCATTTATTTGTATTTCAGAGAATAAATTGTATCTTTTATTTCTGCATACAGTGTCTCACCCGAAATTTTATCAGCCTGGTCTTTCGGAATCTGAAACAGTAAAACCGCTGTTTTCTTCTTTCCGCCCCTGATGGTTTCCCCATAAGAGGAAAGACTTCTGGTTCCGAGCGAAGCAGTCTCCTTTATCCTGTTTTTTCCGTCAAAACATGCATAAAATGTAATACCGAGTTTTTCTGTATCCAGCCTGACCTTTTTCTTCCCCTTATTTTTAATTTCAAACTTCATCACAACAAGTTTGTTTCCATCCTCAGGAGTTACTGCAAAATAGTCTCCCTCCTGATAGATATTCTGAACCCTGCATCCTTTGTAAGAAACGGTCAGACCCGATGCATGTCCGATTGCCTCGGCGATCGGCATCGTCTCCATCTCCTGTGTCTGGGTTTCTCCCGTGGCATCTGACGCCATGTTGTTGTCCGCACTCTGGGTATTCTGGCTCTCCGGCATCTGGCTGTCCTGTTTTTGTGTTTCCTGTGTCTCTTCGGATGAAGCGGCTGTCATTCCGTCTTTCTGCTCAATATTATACTTTGCAAGAATATGCGCCGAATACTGCACGACCAGATTTTCTTCGTCCTCTGACAAATCATACATCTGGGTTCCACAGCCTCCCAACAGGAGTATTGCTGACACTGCCATCACAGGCAGACTTATTTTCTTTTTCATACTCTTTTACCCTCTTGTCACTTTTGCCCTATAATCTATGTTTTATGGTATCATATTCTGAAAAATAAGACAATCTTTTCTTTGCATTAATTATTGGTCTCCAATTCCATCCAAAACTCCACACCGTCCGGGTGATTGACTGCACCGCATTTCTGATGAAAAGAATCCATGATTGCCTTGACAATGGACAATCCGATTCCGCTTCCACCATATTCACGTGTTCTTGCTTTGTCTACTTTATAGAATTTCACCCAGATCTTGTCAAGATCCTCTTCGGGAATCGGGTCACCGGTATTAAACACACTCGTGCGTACCAGATGGTCATGTTTTTGAAAACGAATGGTAATCTTTTTTTCTCCTGCCGCATGGTTCATGGCATTGGTCAGGAAATTCGTAATCACCTCTTCCACCTTAAACTCATCCCCCCAGACATATACCGGACCTTCCCTGTAAAATTCGATATTCACCTGTTTTTGTGCCGCCATGATGGATGCAGACTGGATCACGCCGTCAATCAGCTCCGTGATATCAAACCGTGTCATTTCCACGGTATCATTGCCAAACTCCAGCTGATTGAGTGTCAGCAGCTGCTTTACCATATGATTCATCTTTTCCGATTCATCCATAATCACATCACAGTAAAAATCACGGCTCTCTGCATCATCATTGATGCATTCTTTTAATCCTTCCGCATATCCCTGTATGAGTGCCAACGGTGTTTTCAGCTCGTGTGAAACATTCGAAAGAAATTCTTTTCTCATTTCATCGATCTGTTCTTTTTTCTCGATATCCTGCTGCAGGCTGACGTTTGCTGTCTTTAGTTCCGAAATCGTCTCTTCCAGTGTCTCCGACAATTCATTCATGGAATTTCCAAGTTCATCAATCTCCCGGCTCACATGACGTACCGGTATATACTTTGCATCAAAATCCAGCTGTGTCATCCTTCTTGCAATATCGGATAAGGCATGGATCGGATGGGAAATTCCTTTCGAGAGAACGATGATCAGAATCACACTTAAGATGATGGCTCCCGTGCTCACCATTACAAAAAACTGGTTTGTTATGCTCGCACTTTCCCGAATGCTTTCCACAGCCGCACGCATGTAAAGATTGTTTCCATTTTTTAAAGTTCCCAGAAGAACCAGATACTCCGACTGCAGCCGTTCATCGGTCTGCCGAAGCAGCGTATAATCCTTTCCGGATGAAAGCACCTGCACACGGCTGCGGTCACTTCCATACAGCCAGTCCTCCATCTGCATCTGAAAACGCTGTGCACTGCTGTAGGAACTCCATATCAGGTTTCTGTCCTGATCTGCAATAAGCATATTGATATTTCCGTTTGCACAGATTTTCTCGAACTGCACATACGCATCATCACTGGAATCCCCCTGCTTTTCACAAATCAGCCTTACCTGGTCAAAACTGCTTTTTAACTCTTTTTCCTTATGAAAAATATAATATTTTTCCAAAAAGGTGGTATTAAAAAACCAGCACATCGCAACCGTTCCCGCAACAATGACAACCATCGTCAAAATCAGCTGCCACGTCAGGGAAGTCTTTTGTTTCTTTTCCATTTAGGACACCTCAAACTTGTAACCCATTCCCCATACGGTTTTTATATAACTTCCACATGCCCCGAGTTTATTTCTCAGTTTTTTTACATGTGTATCAATCGTCCGTGCATCCCCAAAATAGTCATAATTCCACACACTGTTTAAAATGCGTTCCCTCGAGAGGGCAATCCCCTGATTATTCATAAAATATTCCAGCAGTTCAAACTCCTTGAAACTGAGTTCCACCGGATTTCCCGAAATTTTCACCTCGTGCGCCGTCTTATCCAGAATAATCTCTCCTGCCGTCTTAAGATCGGCCGCATCGCCGATCTTATTGGTTCGGCGCAGAATCGCTTCGACACGCGCCACAAGAATTTTCGGTGAAAACGGTTTGGTTATATATTCATCAACCCCAAGGTCAAATCCCATAAGTTCATCACTCTCATCACTTTTGGCCGTGAGCATGATGATCGGGACTTTGGATGTCTGACGGATTTCCCTGCAGACTTCCCAGCCGTTCATCTTTGGCATCATCACATCCAGAATCAGCAAAGCGATCGCTTTGTCTTTATAAAAAATATCCAGTGCTTCCTCTCCATCTGCTGCTTCTAAGACTTCATAGTTCTGCCGGGTCAAAAAATCCCGTACCAGCTTCCTCATCCGGCTCTCATCATCTACCACAAGGATCTTCACTTTGTCCATCTCTATTCTGCCTCCTGTTCCGTCAGTCTCAATTCCCTCTCCTCAAGCTGGCTTTCCCGTTCATCCAGCTGTTTTTCCCAGATTTCGTATTTATCAATCACCTTATTTTCATAGTTTAAAATCGTCACATTATCTTCGCTGAGCCACGTAATCACAAGCATCCCAATGATGCCAAGTGCAAAAACAACTGCGAAAAATGTACTGATGTGAAACAGTTTCTGATAATCCCGGTTCTTCTTCCGGCGGTTTTTACTGACCACATGCTCTTTGTTTTTCTGTCTTTTTTTCTTCTGCTTTATTTCCTCTTTGCTTCTTTTTTCTTTTGAAACCATTCCTTCTGGTTCATACACCGTGATCGGAAGAATATCTTCTCTCCGGATATAGGGAATGGTATACAGATATTCCTGAAGCCTGTGCAAAAAATCATATCCGACCGGCGTGACAAAAATTTCTTTTAACACCAGTTTGTTATATAACGCCAGCACAATATCCGGATCATCCATTCTCGTATTTTTCCGGATATACCCGATGATCTCTACCTCATGTTTTGCTGTATGTTCCTGTTCCTTTGTTTCAAATGCGTAGCCTTCTACCTGATACATAACTTATCCTCTACCATTTATAAGCACTGCTGGCATCCCGTTCGGCGATTTCGCCGTCCTGATATGCCTGAATCAGTTTTTTCAGTTCCTCAATGCGGATCATCATGCGCTTACCAACGTCTGTATCACCCACCAGAATACGTTTATCCCGGTATTCCACTGCTTCCTGATGCGATACAATATCCAGTTCATCTCTTACCGCCTCGTTTGACCAGTCAAACGGTTCATGGGCAGAAAGCGTCAGTCCATAAGAATTGTACGTCAGTGTATATCCTGCAATTCCCGTTTTTCTCCGGTATGTTTTTGAAAATCCACCGTCGATCAGGATCAGTTTTCCGTTACACTTGACCGGATTTTCGCCGGCAATGCGCTCTACCGGTACATGACCATTGATGATATGCACAAAATCCCCCGTCAGCCCGAATTCTTTAAGTATATTATCTGCCGTTTCCTCTTTGTCAAACAAATGATAATACGCATTCTTACTCTCATGATGCATGGACTTGTCCGCAAGAAAATACCGCTCAAACGTTGCCATCTTACTCCGTCCGTACAAAGGAGAATCCGGTGCCGTCCAGATATACCACATGATATCCCTTCCTTTTTCCCTCTCTTTTTCATCCAGAGAGAAAAATGCCTTGCGGACATAGGATTCCAGCACATCATAGAGTGCTTTTCCGCTGTATTCCCTGCCATATACATTTACTTTCTTAAATGTCCCATCCGGATTCAGCGGCACACATCCATGATAAAGCAGATTTCCGTTGTAGACTTTATACATGCTGCCTCGTTTTAGCAGAAGCCGTACATGGCGCTGCAGTTTCTCACAGTGTATAAACGAGGTGCGCAGCCGGTTCATGACTTCCTGTTCCTCAGGTGTCAGATCATACGGATGTTCCGGATCAATGGTAGGAAAACTGGTATCCAGCATGTCATAGGTTTTTCCATCAATTTCCACTGTTTTGTTCTCGTAATTAATACGGTGCAGCAGACAGCGGTTTTCCATACCATACTCCGGCCATTTGTGGATCAGCTGTCCTTCCAGTTTAAACTTTATGATGGCAATTGCCTTATGCATTTTCCGGTTCATCAGCGTTTCTTTCTTGCTTCGTTCCTCATCCGTGGAATCTTTCAGTACAAACTGTCTGCACGGATCATCGCGGTAAGCATCCATGGCAAATGTTGCAAGCGGAACCATATTGATGCCATAACCATCCTCAATCAGATCCAGATTCCCATACCGGATACTTGTCCGGATCACAGATGCAATGCAGGCAAGCTGCCCGGCTGCTGCCCCCATCCATACCATATCGTGATTCCCCCACTGGATATCAAACGAATGA
>OJMM01002303.1_pt1 | contig 9937 bp, 6 predicted proteins | sample 1597231 | NCBI WGS metagenome assembly OJMM01 (sample SAMEA2452128, study PRJEB22498) | human gut metagenome | reverse complement strand
CCGCATCGATCCGGATGATATCAATGCCCAGATTTGCAAAATACAGGAAATTATACATCATCTCATTGAACACACGTGGATTTCTGTAGTTTAAATCCCACTGGTATGGATAGAAAGTAGTCATGACATGTTTGTGAAGGTCATCCAGCCATGTAAAGTTGCCCGGTGCGGTAGTTGGGAATACCTGTGGACAGGTCTTCTCATAGAGAGCAGGAACATCGTAGGTATCAAAGAAGAAATAACGGTCCTGGTATTCTTTTTCACCTGCGCGAGCCCGTTTTGCCCACTCATGCTCTTCGGAAGTATGGTTCATAACGAAATCAAGGCAGATGTTGATGCCGCGTTCATGGCATTTGGAGGTAAGCTCTGAAAAGTCCTCCATAGTACCAAGCTCAGGCTGCACTGTGCGGAAGTCAGCTACTGCGTAACCACCGTCACTTTTTCCTTTCGGAGATGCGAGCAGAGGCATCAGATGAAGATAATTGACATTACATTCTTCCACATAATCCAGATGTTCCTCCAGACCTTTTAAAGTATGTGCAAAATTGTTTACATACATCATCATGCCTACAAGGTCATTGCGTTTATACCAGTCCGGATCAGCCTCACGCTTTTTATCAGATGCCTTTAATGCTGAATTTCTGCTGTTATAGAAAGCTTCCATATTAGAAGTAAGATCATGCAGATAGGTCATGACATCATCACGATCCTGATATAATTCGCAATATAACCATTTCAGCTCATCATAATGTTTCTGAAAACGTTCATTATATAAAGTAAGTAAATAAATACTTGTAGCGGCATAACACCCCGTATTTGCCGTTGACGAGTGAATAATGACCAGATAAACTGATAGATGAGAGAAAGGTAGCTTTGCCGTGCGCCTGTCTTGAAAGTATAGAGGCGGATGGTTTGCTATAAATTATTTCAAAGGTGGGTTTGGAGTATGAAAAAGGTTCAAAGCTTACGTAATGCTGTAATGGTGTCCTTGCTTGCAGGTACCACATTGGTATGGGGCGGCACCGCTTTTGCAGCAGAGGATTTGCAGGAGTTCGCGCTTGATGATATGGTGGTAACGGCTACCAGAACCGAAAGCAAAATGGTTGATGTTCCTGTAAATGCAACTGTTATTTCTGCAGAGAAAATCGCTGACAGACATTATCTGGATGTGGCAGATGCGCTGAAGGATGTGCCGGGAGCGAATGTTATTGATAGTGGTGAAGGTGCCGATGAGAAGAAAATTATTCTTAATGGCGACGAACGTGTTTTAGTTTTAGTCAATGGTAGACGTGTGAATTTTGATGTTGGTACTATGTCTCGTGCCAGTTATGATTTAAATCAAATTCCGGATGTAAGCCTTATCGAGCGTATTGAAATTGTTAAAGGTCATGGCGGTGCGCTTTATGGCAGTGATGCTGTAGGCGGTGTAGTTAATATCATCACCAAGAAGATGGACCATAGCTATGGTAAGGTTTCTATGGGCTTTGGCTCTAATCAGGCCCGCGACGCAAAGGCCATGTATACCATTAAAGAAGGTAAGACAGGTGTAATGGTTGCTGCATCTAAGTATAAACAAGGTTATTATAAATACAAGGATGTAGCTGATAACAGTACGAAAAGATGGCCTGGCGATACAAAATTTGAAAATGAAAAGGTTTCTTTGAAGTTAGCACAAGAATTAACTGAAAGAAGTAACTTAGAATTTGGTTATGATTTTAGTAAGTACTCCGGCATAAGCCAATATTCTGTTACTTCTCCTGGACCGAGTCTGATTGACAAGAAAACTAATAATATTTATATGAAATATGATTGGTTAATGAATGATAATGATCAGGGTTATCTGCAAGTTTATCGTAATAAATATGAATATGATAACTTCGGTAAAATTAACGAAAAAGTAACCGGCTTTGAAGCACAGCAGGCAATAAGTACTGCAGAGAATAATAAACTTGTTGTAGGCGCGTCTTATCGTTCTTCTCATGTAAATGCCGTAACAGGCTCTTATAATGATAAGATTAACAATAAAGCGTTATTTGTCAGCGACCAATGGAAATTTGCACCTAGCTGGACTTTAGATGCAGGCGTACGCTATGATAATCATAGTAAAGCTGGCAGTAAAACTACCTGGAGTGCAGGACTGAACAAGAAATTTGACGAAAATAGTCATGCGTACTTTAACTGGGGACAGGTTTTCAAGGCTCCTACATTAGATGATTTATATTATAATAATACCTTATGGGGACAAAAAGGCGATCCTAATTTGAAACCTGAAAAAGGTGATACTTGGACTATTGGTTATGGAACTAAAATTGCTGATAAGACTGATGTTAATATCAGTTATTTCCAAAGTGATTTAGAAGATGCGATTACTTGGGATTGGTCTAGCTCGCCTGCATATGCAAAAAATATCCATAAACAAAAGAAAAATGGTATGGAATTAAGTATCAGCCATGAACTCAATGATAACTGGGATGTAGAGGCTTCTTACACCTATGTACGCGTAAGAAATGATAATAATGATGGTAAAGGCTATGTTCGTGATATTAACTACATTCCTAATATGTATCGCTTTGGTGTTCGTTATCACGATGACCTGTGGAATGCTGATTTGTTCCTGCGTGGCGGCAGCGGCGCGGATACGTCTGGTGCAAAAGATTGGAATGGTAATTATACTCAAAAATACGTGGACAGCAATTATGTCACCTTGGATATGTCCGTATCTTATAAAGCATCTAAGGATTTATCCTTCTATGCTAAAGGATATAACCTGTTGAACAAAGCATATGCTGAGTCTGCTGGAGCTGTAAATTATGCATACTCCTATCCTGCACAAGGCAGACGCTTCATCATCGGCGCAGAATACACCTTCTAAATTAAATAACAGTCTAACCCTTAAGGCGGCGCTTGGCGCCGCCTTTTTGACGTGTGGGGAGAAGAGAGTGCAAACAAAAAGCCGTGCGCGTAGCGCACGGCAGTGAAGGTAAATGTATATTTAATGTTTATGCATTATTAAGCTCTGCTTGCAGTTCCAAAATCTTGCTCATAGGCAGGTTAGTAAATTCCGCAATATCTTGAAGCGAATTATTTCCTTTTAAAAGCATACGTTTTGCTGCAGCGTAGTTGGCAATAGCTTCGCCTTCAGCTTTACCTTCACTATAAATTTTTTCAGTAAATTCACACATGGCGGCTTTCCCCTCCTTCGTAGCCTTTAGGTAATTGACATGTTTAGATAATTTCCCTTGACTCAAGTCATCTGCTTCTGCTGTTTTAAAATACTGCATTAATTTTGCAATTGAAGAGCCATCATTAACTTCTGCGTTAATGTAATACATATGCAGACCATCATCGTATTTCATTGGTAAATTGTTAAGGCGTTTGTTTACACAGTAACAGGTACAACCTAAATGCCAAATATCAGGCTCGGTTATGTAAAACATATATAAATCAGGAACACTTTTATATTTTTTGTCCTTGCCCTTTGGCAAATAGCTACCAATGATGCTCGAAGAATAGTACAGCATGCGTCTAGCATGGTCAATTTTACCATCGCTTTTTTGAATTTCCATTTCATAGAGCTTATTGTTTGCATCTTCTACAAGGACATCCATAATTATATCCTTAGATGCAAATTTATTAATGACCATTTGTGTGCGGTTTTCCTTGATAACTAGAGAATCAATGCCGGAAAGGATACGTAAAACATGTTCGCAGGCACCTGAATCAGTAAAGACCATTTTAGCCATTGCATCACTGAATAGGTTCAGTTGTTTGGCCTTTTCAATAAGCCTTTCGCGATTGCGGATGAGGCTTTCTGGGTATTGTTTGGAACTCATACTTTCCTCCTTTAATTATAACACACAAGTAATGAAAAATATATAAGATGGTAGGACTGGCTTAATTTGCAATAGGAAGAGATATAAAAAAGGCGTTTGCCGAAAGCTCGACAAACGCCACTGGTTCTCACAACCAGGCATGACCTCCGTTGGGAAACGGCTACCCATGCAACTGAAATAATTATAACATACAAATGAAATAAAAACAAGTGTTTATTTTCTCTTTTGCTTTTCTTTACTCTTGACTATCATAGTGCTATATACTTTATAATATAAATTACTGTATTGTCTGTATTGCCGCATATGAGTCAATACTGCTGAAATAAAATAATGAGAATAGAGGCTTGAAGCATGAGGAAAATTTTTTGTTTATTGCTGTTGCTGCTGCTTTTAGTCACAGGCTGCGGACAAGGCAGCGGCGGAAAAGACGCTGCCGCAGGCGGAAGCTATAAAGTAACTGATGAGCATGGAACCGTAACCACGTTCAAGCAGGCACCGCAAAAGGTGCTGACGCTGGCGCTTAGCAGCGATGGCATAATCATGGGCCTGGGTATGGAAGATAAATTGGTTGCCGTCAATTATCTGGCCGATGATCCGGTAAGCTCTAACCTTGTAGAGCAGGCTAAAAAAATTCAGCACAAAATCAAAAACCCTTCGGCAGAAGAGGTGCTGGCGCTGAAGCCGGACGTAGTCTTTGCTTACGATTGGAGCGACATGAACCGTGTCGAAAATTTGCGCAATCTGGGCATGAACGTCATTGTTTTGAAAGGACCGGCGACTATTGAGGATATCAGGCAAAACGTGCGCACCATTGCCAAAGCCATGCACGCCGACAGTAAGGGAGAAGAGCTGGTGAAGCTGATGGACAGCAGGCTGGCGCAGGTTAAGCAGCAGGTAGCGTCGCTCAGGCTGCAGCAGCCGAAGAAAATCGTCCTTGTTTCGCTGATGAGCTCCTACGGCGGCAAGGGCTGCATTTTTGACGATATGTGTAAGGAAGCAGGCGTTATCAATGGCGTTTCGGCTGCAGGAATCAAAAACGGCCAGCAGATTACGAAGGAAATGCTGGTGAAGATAAATCCTGATTTGCTGATAATGCCGGTGTATAACGACCATGGCAATTTTGATATCAAAAAATATAATCAGGATTTTTTAGAGGATCCGTCGCTGCAGACCATGCGCGCCATCAAAAACAAGCAGCTTTTTTATCCCAATGAAGGCTATATCTACAACTGCTCGCAGGACGTTGTTTTCGGCGTGCAGGAAATTGCCCATGCTGCCTACGGCGAAGCATTCGCTATGCAGGGCGTGCAGCATTTAAGGGTGAAGTAGAAAGCATAATAGAAAAAACTGCACCGCTTAGTATCGGAAACGATACTGGATGGTGCAGTTTTTAATTTTCATCAGGCTCAACCAGTAGGGAAATCTGGTAGATATATTCTTCTGGCTTCGGTGTCATCCAATGATTTTTCAGGGGCATAATATAAAGATTGTCTACGGCGTGCAGCTTATTACGCTGCATATAAGCTTTAAAAAACTCCGCCAACTCCTGTACATGCTCACGGAAGGTACCCTGAAAGCGTTGCGTCATATAGAGTCCTGCAGGGCGGGTGTAGCACTCCATTTTGCCATGGTAATCGGGGTTAACACTGGAAAAGTAGGCCAGCGGTCGGCTGTATTCACCTGCCAGAAAGCAATCTTTGTCTGCCAGCCAGCCGACAGCCTTTTCCTTGAAATGCTCTTTGGAAAAAACATTCAAGTTATGTCTGGCAAGAATTTTAATACTTTCGTCGCCGCTGCATTCCGGCGGCACAGGACTTAGCAGGAATCGCTTGCTACGGCGGAAGGTGACGGTTATCTGATCAAGCCGGCTTTCGCGGATTTTATCCAGCTGCTGAAAAACAACGTGAATATTTTTGCGTATTTTTTCGTTATGTGCAATAATTTCTTCACATTCACGGTCTTTAGCTTGTAAGAGAGCCTGCAGGCTGTCAATGCTGCGTTCTTCCAGATATTCTTTGATTTTAGATATAGGTATTCCCAGCTTGCGCATGTTCAAAATGACCTCTAAAATCAAATACTGTTTGAGAGAGTAATGGCGGTAGTTGTTTTCAGAAATGAATTCCGGCGACAGAATTCCCATTTTATCGTAGTAGAGCAAGGTCTGCTTAGGTAGCTCAAAAAGGTCTGCCAGCTCGCCTGCTGTATAGTAAAGCTTAGGACTTTTACTCATGATGTATCACCTTAATTATTTAACACGATATGATATGTGGCAGTTATGCTTATTATAACATTTGCTTTGCAGATAGTGAAGAGGGGGAAAGAGAGAATTGGTGCTTGTAGAATTTTTTTCTTGACTATATGAACAGTATATAGTTTAAAATAGCGTAAGTTTAGTAATAGAATAGGACTATTAAAGACTAGCTGTTCTAAAACTAACTGTTCTTCAGAAAGGATGTATGAGTAAATGAAAAATGCAAAAGTTTTGAGTAACGCTATTTTGATGTCAATGCTCATGAGTACAAGTGCGCTCTGGGGGGGAACGGCATTAGCTGCTGAAGATATTCAGGAATATGCGTTGGACACTATGGTAGTAACAGCAACCAGAACAGAAAAAACTGTACAAGATACACCTGCTAATGTTACTGTAATTACGCAAAAGGAATTGAAGGACAGCGGATATCAATCAGTATTTCAAGCTGTACGTGAATTGTCTCAGGCAAACTGCCATACCTATCAGGAAGATGGTGGTGATTACGGCGGAATGATGTCAAGAATTCGCGTGCGTGGTATTGATGATGGTACTCTGGTATTGGTAAACGGTAATCCGTCTAACTATATGAATCATGCTACGCTTAATACAGTTCCGATGGATCAGATTGAAAAAATCGAGATTGTAAAAGGTTCCAACTCTGTATTGTATGGTCCACAAGCCATGGGCGGTGTTATTAACATCATTACTAAAAGACCATCAAAAACAGGCGCTGTTACTGGTAGTGTTATTGGCGGTATTGGCAGTAACAAAAAGCTTGCGGGAGCTAATGTACAGACGGATGTATTAAATGTAGGTTATAAGAAAACATGGAATAAAGATTTTAATGATGCAGTTTTACCAGGTAATACCGGCTTAGGTACTGCAATCAATATAAAAGATAAATCTTCTGACCAATTTTATCTTGATGCGCAATTAGCTAAAGATTTGACTTTTAGCTGGGGACGTAACCACAGTGAAGTAAAATATCAAACTGGCAGTTACAAAAACTTTGTTCCGGTAATGAATAAGCTGTCGCAATATAATAGCACATATAATAGTTATGCATTAGCATATGATAACAAAAATGCTGGTTGGAAAGCTGTTTTAGGCTATAATACAATGGATTTGAGCTGCCTGCCTCTTAAAGGCGGTTCTTACAGTAAGTACGATGGCTATAATGCAAACTTTGATTTGCAGAAAAAATTTAATCTAAAAAATAATGACAGTTTGATTTTTGGCGTTAATGTCAATAGAGAGTCCATGGAAACTCAAACAACTGTGTTCAACAAGGCTGGCAGAAACAGCTTTTCTGCATACCAGTCTTGGGATGTGCATACCAGTGATGCTTTTGAACTGATATTAGGTTTGCGTGAGTATTATGTAGGCAGTAACCAATATTATGACAGTGATTTCCAACTGTTACCGCAGGTCCAAGGCGTTTACAAAGCAAATCCTGTTTCAAATTATTACTTCAATGTAGGTAAATCATTTGAAATGCCTGGCATTAACAGTACTTTCTACTATAAATCAAATTATGCCATTAATAGCGCCTTGAAGCCACAATCCGGTTGGACCTATGAATTAGGTTATAAGGTCGATGATGGTACAACAGCATTTACAGCTGATGTGTTCCATATGAAGATTAAAGATAAATTCTTCTGGGATAAAGATGCTAACGATAACAATATTATGCGTAACCGTGATGAATGGGAAAATACCGGTTTGGAATTGAATTATAAGCAAAAGCTTGACGAAAACTGGACAGCAAGTATTGGTTGGACTTTGCAAAATCCGAAAGCCTGCTCTAATGGAGTATGGTCTCAGGATACAGCCAAGAATATTCTTAACTTGGGAGCTGACTTCAACAAAGGCAAGTTTGTATGGAATACCAGACTCTTCACCTACCTTGATAGAGAAATAGCATATTATAATGCAGCTCATAGTAGCAGTAAAATAAAGGATCATCACTTAAAGAACAGTGTTGACCTTTCTATGACCTTATCTTACATGCCTACTTCCAAAGATACTTTGAGATTGACTGCAGCAAATTTGCTTGATAGAGATGATGCACTTAACAATTATGAGTATGTTACAATGCCACGCAGCGTTCTCTTCACTTATGAGAGAAGCTTCTAATCAGCCCCTAACCTTATTCATATACACTTAACTCCTTTGAGAAAGGCGGAGCAGAGTAAAATCTGTTCTGCCTTTTTCATATGCCAAACTGCTATAACTTGCTTATGTCGAAAGCTGATGTTCGTGCTATAATAGCTATACTGAAGAAAAATAAAGGATGAAGAAAATATGCCGAAACAAAAATATCAAAAGATAATAACAGCACTGCTGCTGTGTTTGAGTATACTATTAATAGTTGCAGGCTGTAGCAGTGATAGTGCGCAAAAATCGAACAGTACTGCAGCCTATACTGTTACGGATTCGCAGGGGCATAACCTGTATTTTAAAGAAAAACCCCAACGCATTATATCTATGTCTATAAGCACTGATGAAATTCTCATTGACCTTGTACCAAGCAGCCGCATTGCTGCCTTCTCACGTCTGGTGGACGACCCGGGGATATCCAATATTGTAGAGCGGGCGCAGAGTGTGGGCAGCAGAGTAGATGGCCAAAGCTCGGAGGCAATTATGGCGTTGCACCCTGATTTGATTTTAATACCGGATTTTGTTAAGCCGGAGGTTATTCAGTCGCTACGCGATATGAACCTGCAGGTTTATGTTTATAAAACCCCAAAAAGCTTTGCAGATGTGCGCCAGTGCATACGCTTTCTTGGCGAGGCCGTGGGCGAAAAGGAACGTGGTGAGATGATGGTTGCTGCGATGAATGAGCATCTGAAGAAGGTGCAGGCAAAGATTGGCAATATTCCCAAGGAAAAGCAGAAGCGTATTGTTTTTATGCGTAGCAACGGTGCTTATTACAGTCCGGAGGCTTCGTTTAACGATGTCTGCAGATATGCGCAGGTGCGCAATGCCTTGGAGGAGCTGCATTATGATAAGCCTGGTATCGTCAATCAGGAGGCCGTGGTTCAGCTCAATCCGGAGGTGTTTTTACTCGCAGGCTGGAATTATGACGGTCAGCATGATCCGAAGCAGATGGAGGAGGAGCTGCTTAACAATTCCGGTTACCAGACTACGGACGCAGTGAAAAACAGAAAGGTCTATACAGTGCCGGCGAAGCATGTGCTGTGCGTGTCGCAGTATATTGTCAACGCTGTAGAGGATTTGGCGGACGCTGTATATAGTGAATAAAATTATCAATGACGTCGGTGAGCGGTGAAATGCTGCTTGCCGACTTTTTTGTAATAGTTGTCAAAATAGTTGGCAAAACAATTGACTAGTTGCCAAAAAGTTGCTAAACTGCGTCAGAGTTTACGTAATAATTGGCAAAATGATAGAAGAGTTGCTAAAATTTTATTATTCCATGTCCAAAATTGTGCAGCCGTTGATTGATGACGGCAAAATTGCTTTGACGCTTCCGGATAAGCCTAAAAGCTCCAAGCAGAGATATGTGAGAAAATAATATAAACTACAAGAACCGACTACATGAAGTTAGGTATAAAAACTAAATTCAGGTTGGTCGGTTTTTATTTTCTGTAATTTTTTCTCCAAACCGCTTGCGTGTATACCTAGTAGACACTGTATAATTAGATACATATTTTATTGATAGCTCTTTTTAATAAACGGAGGAATATAAATGAAACGTACTGCTGTATATCCTTTTACTGCGATTGTAGGACAGGAGGAAATGAAGCTGTCCCTGATTTTGAATGTTATCAACCCGGCCTTGGGTGGTGTTTTGATTAAAGGTGAAAAGGGCACGGCGAAGTCCACCGCTGTG
>OJMM01002300.1_pt1 | contig 9946 bp, 7 predicted proteins | sample 1597231 | NCBI WGS metagenome assembly OJMM01 (sample SAMEA2452128, study PRJEB22498) | human gut metagenome | reverse complement strand
GTTTCTCACGAAACGGCTTAGTACCTCTACTCTATCACGTACACCCCATATCCCCATTTTTCACTCGGGAACAATCTCGACGATTCCCCAACAGTAAATGAATTAAACCCATACCTCCAAAATCACATTTTTAGCCTTACAACCTCGGTTTTTCTGTCAATGCTCTATAATTCACCCCGTTTACAGTCGTATTCTTCTCCGATAGCAACAAAGAAAACTAATATTCTGATTGACTTTAGACCCCAGATGTGGTAGAATAAATTAAGGTAAGAGACAACAACTGACGGTCTTTTGCGACAAAGAAAATGAGGTGGACTATGGACACGCAACTTACTCTCTTTGATCAGCCTACGGCTCCTCAGATCAATACCGTACCGCCGACCAGCTGTAAAATCATTCAGTTCCCCGGTACCTCTGCTGTCGAGCCTCCCAAGAAGGTCAACTACCACAAAGGAGAAGAGCAGACGGTTTTCCCGATCAAGTCTCGTGAGCAGCTTGACGCTATGGCCTCCTGGCTACGGGCCAATGCTGATCCCAAATACCTGCTGGCATTCATCCTGGGTATCAACCTCGGCCTCAGAGCCAACGAGCTTCTGGAACTGAAGTGTTCTGATATTTTCTTCCCTGACGGCAAGATCCGCTACATTGTCGGAGACTACACCGATACCACCGACAAAATCTCAGTCTTTCAGGAGAAGGTAGACAAGCGACGCGGACTCTATCTGAATGAATCCTGTGTCCACGCTATTCAGTGGTACTATGGTAACGATGCCGGCCACTACTCTGATGGATATATCTTCGCTTCCCGTGAAGGTGGTCACATTGAAGTAGACACCCTGCGCAAGAAGTTGAAGGATGCGGCTAAGGCTTGCGGGATCAAGCAGAACATCGGTACCCATACCCTGCGGAAGACTTTCGGATACTTCCACTACCAGAGCAACCACGACATTGTGTTCCTCCAGCGTCTTTTCGGTCACTCCAGCGCTCTCATCACCATGCGCTATATCGGAATCGCAGACGAGGAAGAGAAGAAAGCCTACCACGATGTTTCAATCGACCTGTTAGGGGACATTTGATTTTCTCTGGTGTCCACGCTGCCAGCTGGCAGAAGACTCAAGATACTGGGGATGGGTAGATGACTAAATCGAAAGTGTCTACCCCGCACCTACCTTTTGGGTTAGGCCGCTACCAACTCTCCGTATATCCGCGAGCGAAGCGAGCGGCCTAACTGCAAAAACTTCCCCTTTGCAAATTGGCTATTTTTGCAACTTTTTAGACTACTTTGAGCGTAGCGATATTACCCCTTCCCCTTCTAAGGGACGATTTTCAAATACCCCGTTTGTTGACGAGCGTTTGAGCATCGAAATTTAGAATTTATCACCTCAAAAGTGATAATTCGATTTTGGGGTTCTGAACTTTTGAACATTTTTGGAGGTTTTACTATGTTCCTGAAGAAGCACTCCCAGCCGGAATGGACGCCGGCTGACCGGCAAAGAGAACGGTTGCTGCTGGACTACTTTGCCGCCGAAACAAATCTGGAAGAGAAAGCTAAGGTAGCGATCGTGCGCAAGGGTGTCATTGACCTTTACCCGGACGGCCCCGACAAAGATCGTGCCATCAAGGACTTTGAGGCGGCGCAACACTCTCTGCTCTGTGCGATTGGTACGGTGGATGGGCTGCGAAATGACATGAGGTCTTACATTGCGGGTTTCCCCTCCGCCGCACCAGTGTTCCGTCATACTGTACGTTGTCAGTACAATGGGGAAGCGCTCATCCGCGGCTTCGGCGATCTTGTCCATATCCGAAGTGAAGAACTTGAATACGGGGCTGCTGTTCTGACGGGAGAAAGGATGCTTCGCCACAGGCGTTTCCGCAGGCTCATAATGTTCGGGCAACGGACCGTCCTTGTGAATAGTTTTTGCATATTTATTAAAACAATAACATCTCTGGCTGGTTATTATATCAACTAACGAATGTGTTATTGTTATAAAACAACCGATATGGAACAGAAATTATCAAAAAAAACTCGTACAGAGAGCGACTTGATAGGTAGTCGTGAAGTGCCGGAAAGTGCATTGTATGGAGTACAGACACTCCGTGGTATTGAAAACTTTCGCATCAGCAAGTTTCATTTGAATGAATATCCTTTATTCATTCAGGCATTGGCCATTACGAAGATGGGAGCCACCGTTGCCAACCGTGAACTGGACTTATTAACTGAAGAACAAGCGGATGCTATCTTGAGAGCCTGTAAAGAAATACTCGAAGGAAAGCATCACGAGCAGTTCCCCGTAGATATGATTCAGGGAGGAGCCGGTACGACCACCAACATGAATGCCAATGAAGTGATTGCCAACCGGGCATTGGAACTGATGGGGCATCAGCGGGGAGAATATCAATTCTGTTCGCCTAACGATCACGTCAACCGTTCACAATCTACCAACGATGCTTATCCTACAGCCATTCACATTGGACTGTATTATACTCATTTGAAATTGGTTAAGCATTTGGAGGTTCTGATCGAGTCTTTCCGGAAGAAAGCGAATGAGTTTGCACATGTCATCAAAATGGGGCGTACCCAATTGGAAGATGCCGTACCGATGACTCTTGGGCAAACCTTTAATGGCTTTGCAAGTATTTTGTCACATGAAATAAAGAACCTTGATTTTGCTGCACAGGATTTTCTGGCAGTCAATATGGGAGCAACAGCCATTGGAACAGGAATCACCGCCGAACCGGAATATGCGGAGAAGTGCATTGCCGCTTTGCGCAAGATTACGGGATTGGATATCAAACTGGCAGACGATTTGGTGGGAGCTACTTCGGACACTTCCTGCATGGTAGGTTATTCGGGAGTGATGAGGCGTATTGCTGTTAAAATGAATAAGATATGTAACGACTTGCGGTTGCTGGCTTCCGGTCCGCGTTGTGGATTGGGAGAAATCAATCTGCCGGCAATGCAGCCGGGCTCATCCATCATGCCCGGAAAAGTGAATCCGGTGATTCCTGAAGTGATGAACCAGGTGGCCTACAAGGTAATAGGAAATGACCTTTGTGTGGCCATGAGCGGTGAAGCAGCTCAAATGGAACTGAATGCAATGGAGCCGGTGATGGCACAATGCTGTTTCGAGTCCGCCGATTTACTGATGAATGGTTTCGACACTTTGCGCACCTTATGCATCGACGGCATTACAGCTAATGAAGAAAAATGCCGGAGAGATGTGCATAACAGCATTGGAGTAGTGACAGCCCTGAATCCGGTGATCGGATATAAGAACTCTACCAAAATAGCCAAAGAAGCATTGGAAACCGGGAAGGGAGTTTATGAACTTGTTTTGGAACATAACATTCTTTCCAAAGAAGACTTGGATACTATCTTAAAACCTGAAAATATGATAAAACCGGTGAAGTTGGACATTCACCCGAATCGTTGATTGATATATAGTAAGTGGAGATTGGTTTAAGATGAGATATCGCCGGGCAGATCATTGATCTGTTCCGGCGATTTTTGATGATGTACTGCTTTTATTCGATATGGAAATAATTGCTAATCTTTTAGGATATTATATTGTCTCGTCCGGATTTAGGTTGACTGTTTTGACTTCTTAATCCTATTAATAAGTAACCTGATTTTTGGTTAACGGCAGTTTCAATTTGTTTCATACGCTTGAAACTCTTTGTTTATAGGTTTGAAACACTTTGTTTCAAAGCTTGAAACTATTGGTTTCACACCGAGAAACTTTTAGTTTCACTATATGAAACTAAAATTCGTACTATTGGACTGGAACTTTCGTATGGAGAAACCTGTTGCATGGTGAGGGGAAAAAGTTACCCTCACCATGCCCTTACCTTTACTCCCACACCTGTAATGCCGATGAATAAAGGGATTGAACCAATGGGTGAGGGTGTGAGGGTAAAAACTGCTATAACTTTTATTTGTGAGAAATATTTCCATAATCAAGAACGAGAAGTAGAGCCGTCTTTTGTCAGATTCATTTTAATACATAACTTCCAGTATTTATTTCCATATTTCGACTGCGTTTCAAAAAAACATATATCTTTGCCGTACGCTTTCAGCCCATCAGCGTGATGGAATAGGCAGAAGGCGGTTTTTATTTCCATTATGGAGTAAAAGCGTATTATCTCTCGATCTTAGAAATAGCCAATCCAAACAAAGAGAGATGATACGGTAGATACTCCACGTGAACGGATGTATATCAACATATTCGTAAGAGATGTGTTATATATAAACGATTGACGTGGGTGTCTGCTGTCATCATTGTTCTCTGGAGGGTGTAGCTAGCCTTGAAATCGGATAATGGTACAGCAGCATCTGCGTCTTTCTTGTATTCGGCCGGTAATAAATTGCCCCAATTTAACCTAGCCAATCCCCACCCGGCAGACTGCAAAAAAGCGTGGATGCCCGTTGTGCTAATATACATGAATAAAATATTATTCATCCCTTATTTGTATCACACATGAAAAAACAAACGCTATGGCACAATGGATTAGTATAGAAGAGGCAGCCGCAAAGTACGGATTCGAGACAGAATATATCTGGGTCTTGATAGAGATGCGAGAAATCACTGTGGACTACGAAAGGTCGGGCATCGACATCATCAGTGATGACAGTGTTCAGGAGTTTATGAGTCGAAATGAAAAAGGGGCTACCTTGATGTATATCGAAAAACTGGAACGATATTGCATAGATAAATCAAAACTTTGTTCAATATACCTATCACTTTTAGGAAAACAGGACAAAGAAATCACAAGATATAAAGCAGCCGGAATCCTCTATGATACCTTACAAATCAAATGGCTGAAACAATGTGACCGGTTGCGGAAGTTGGAAAAAGAACTCGTCTTGGGGCAGACTACTTGCTGTACCTGTTGGCTGAAAAGAATCTGTATGAAAATCAGGAAGTAAAATCGGATTAATTCAATACTTATTTGCTAAAATATCAATTGCTTCATAACCGTACCAATTAGATAAAATCGAACTTATAAGAAATTCTTATTAGTTCGTCAGGAGGGACAACGACGTCTTTAAATGAACAAACAACCAATAATTTGTGTTTATTTAATCTAAATATATATCTTTGTCCCGAATTATAAACACGTAAATTTATGAAAAAGATTTTTGGTGCTTTAATGATTGCTATATGTATAGCTATGGCAATGCCTGCTCAGGCGCAGATACACTTTGGTGTAAAGGGAGGTTTGAACTTGTCAAAGGCGAGTTTCTCTAATGTGAGCGAAAACTTTAAAAAGGATAATTTCACAGGTTTCTTTATCGGTCCGATGGCCGAGTTTAATATTCCAATCGTAGGGTTGGGAGTAGATGCATCTTTGCTTTTTGCTCAACGGGGTATCAAAGTTTCAGAAGGGAATGATGATATTACTGTTAAACAAAACGGTATTGATATTCCTGTAAACCTGAAATATACCATTGGCTTGGGAAGTCTGGCGGGTATTTATCTGGCTGCAGGTCCTGACTTTTATTTCGATTTTGAAAAGAAATCGGGAATTGATAAGAAGAAAGCTGAAGTAGGTATCAATGTGTGTGCCGGTTTGAAGTTGCTGAACCATTTGCAGGTGGGTGCTAATTACAATATCCCATTGGGTAATACTGCTGATATTGAAGGAACAAATGCTTCTTATAAGACTAAGACTTGGCAAGTATCTGTGGCCTATATTTTTTAAGTAGTCTATCACTTTACATAGTATATGAAAAAGAGTTTCCGATAACCGGAAACTCTTTTTTGTTTGGGATTGTCCTGTTGCGCTCTCGAATATATTTCTTCCAATTCTCGTATGAAGTAGAGTTTTCTTTTTAAGTGTTCTCTCTCCCTTCTTTTAAATCCCCATTTTTTTATTGTATTTTTGTAGCTGCAATGAAAAAGTATGTAGATGTCATATTACCGCTTCCGCTTCCGAAGAGTTTTACTTACTCTTTGCCGGATGAATGTGCGGAAGATGTGAAGATAGGCTGCCGTGTGGTAGTTCCTTTCGGGCGGAAGAAGTTTTATACGGCTATCGTCCTTAACGTTCATTATTGTGCTCCAACGGAGTACGAAGTGAAAGATATATCTGCATTGCTGGATGCTTCTCCCATTCTGTTACCCGCTCAATTCAAATTTTGGGAGTGGATAGCTGATTATTATCTCTGTACACAAGGCGATGTCTATAAAGCGGCACTTCCCTCCGGCCTGAAACTGGAGAGTGAAACGATCGTTGAATATAATCCTGATTTTGAAGCGGATGCGCCATTGCCGGAACGTGAGCAACGTATTTTGGATTTACTTGCCGTAGATTCGCAACAGTGCGTCACTAAACTGGAGAAGGACAGTGGTATCAAAAATATTCTTACGGTCATCAAGTCTTTGCTCGATAAAGAAGCGATTTTCGTAAAGGAGGAGTTGAGGCGTACTTATAAACCTAAAACAGAGGCACGGGTTCGGCTTGCGGGTACAGCGGATGAAAAGCGGCTTCATATCCTGTTTGATATTCTGTCTCGTGCTCCGAAGCAGTTGGCATTACTCATGAAGTATGTGGAGTGTTCCGGCGTTTTAGGAGCGGGAACTCCGAAAGAAGTCTCCAAGAAAGAACTGTTGCAGCGGACTAATGTGGCTCCTTCTGTATTGAATGGATTGGTGGATAAGAAGATTTTTGAAATCTACTACCATGAAATCGGGCGGTTGGATAAGCAGGAGAAGGAGATTGTCGAATTAAATCCTTTGAATGAGTTTCAACAGCGTGCATTTGATGAAGTCGTGCAGTCTTTTCAGGAGAAAAATGTCTGTCTGCTTCATGGGGTAACGTCCAGTGGTAAGACTGAAATTTATATCCATCTGATAGAAGAAGCGATTCGTCAGGGAAAGCAGGTGTTATATTTGTTGCCGGAAATTGCATTGACCACTCAAATCACGGAGCGTTTGCAACGGGTCTTCGGTGCTCGTCTGGGTATCTATCATTCTAAGTTCCCTGATGCCGAACGGGTTGAAATATGGCGGAAGCAACTGGGAGAGAACGGGTATGATATTATTCTGGGTGTTCGTTCTTCTATTTTCCTGCCTTTCCGAAATCTGGGATTGGTGATTGTGGACGAAGAGCACGAAAATACGTATAAGCAACAAGATCCCGCTCCCCGCTATCATGCGCGTAGCGCGGCTATTGTACTGGCCGCCATGTACGGAGCTAAAACCCTGTTGGGTACGGCCACTCCCTCTATCGAGTCATGGCAGAATGCAAGAGAGGGAAAATATGGTTTCGTACAACTGAAAGAACGATATAAAGAAATCCAGTTGCCGGAGATTATTCCGGTGGATATCAAGGAACTGCATCGCAAAAAGCGGATGGTCGGACAATTCTCGCCACTTCTGATACAACATATGAAAGAGGCTTTGGAACAGAAAGAACAAGTGATTCTTTTTCAGAACCGTCGTGGGTTTGCTCCGATGGTGGAGTGTCGTACCTGTGGTTGGGTGCCTAAGTGTAAGAATTGCGATGTAAGCCTTACCTATCATAAAGGAATTAATCAATTAACCTGTCACTACTGCGGTTATACGTATCAACTGCCGAAATCCTGTCCTGCCTGCGAGGGAACAGAACTGGTGAACCGTGGTTTCGGTACGGAAAAGATTGAAGATGACATCAAAATCCTTTTCCCGGAAGCTGCCGTTGCCCGGATGGATTTGGATACTACACGTACCCGTTCCGCCTATGAGAAGATTATTGCAGACTTTGAGCAGGGAAAGACGGACATATTGATTGGTACGCAAATGGTATCAAAAGGGTTGGATTTCGATCATGTCAGTATAGTAGGTATATTGAATGCTGATACCATGTTGAATTATCCTGATTTCCGTTCCTATGAACGTGCTTTTCAGTTGATGGCACAAGTAGCAGGACGTGCCGGGCGTAAGAATAAACGCGGACGGGTGGTATTGCAAACCAAGAGCATCGATCATCCTATCATTCATCAGGTCATTGCCAATGATTATGAAGATATGGTAGGCGGACAATTGGTGGAACGTCAGATGTTCCATTATCCTCCCTATTACCGGCTGGTATATGTTTATCTGAAAAATCATAATGAAGCGTTGCTGGATCAGATGGCGGCAGTGATGGCGAATAAGTTGCGGGCTGTATTTGGCAATCGGGTATTAGGTCCGGATAAACCTCCTGTTGCCCGTATCCAGACTTTGTTTATCAAAAAGATCGTCGTCAAGATTGAGCAGAATGCCCCGATGGGACGTGCACGGGAATTGTTGTTACGTATCCAGCGCGAGATGTTGGCGGACGAACGCTATAAATCTTTGATTGTCTATTATGATGTAGATCCTATGTGATTTAATAATTTTCCCCCATATAATAACCTTTAATCATTTAATTAACTAACCATGAAACGACTTACTATTTTTTCTCTGACTTGTCTCTTTAGCGTGGGTGCAGTTTTAGCCCAGCAGGGAGTAACTCAATGTGGTGTTCCGACAGGACAACCGAAGTTCCCTTTACTGACTTATCAGGAGTTGCCTGATCCTACTGCACCTTCTGATAAAGAGTGGGCAGCGGTGACTTCCACTCAAGTCTCTTGGGGTACAACAGATACCCGGTATGCGAAACATCAACTCCCGCAGTTGAAGAAACAACAGACTGTTTCCCTGAAAGGCTGGCGTGGCGAACGTGTGAACGCGCAAGCTGTTGTGTGGACAGGCGTAGAACTGAAAGACCTGAATTTCAGCTTTGGTGATTTTAAAGACAAAAAGGGAAATGTTCTTCCCAAAGATGCATTTACAGGTGGTTTTGTCCGTTATGTGATGACGGATGAATTGAATAAGGATGGGAGAGGTGCCTGCGGACACCGGAAGTCCATAGATTATGATTCATTATTGGTGGCCGATCCTATTGATACCAACCTGAAAACGATGGCTTTGCCCGCTCACACTGTTCAACCGGTTTGGGTGCAGTGCTGGATTCCTCAATCGGCTACTCCCGGAACTTATCAAGGGGAGTTGTTAATCAATGACGGCTCGCGTTTATTGCAACGCCTGAATCTCGAAATTACCGTTTCTTCCCGTGAACTTCCTCAACCTTCGGAATGGGCTTATCACTTGGATTTATGGCAAAGTCCTTATGCAGTGGCACGTTATTATCAGGTTCCTTTATGGAGCCAGGAGCATTTTGACGCTATGCGTCCTTTGATGAAAATGTTGGCAGATGCCGGACAGAAGATTATCACGGCTACTTTGACACATAAACCCTGGAATGGTCAGACAGAAGATTATTTTGATACAATGGTCACCTGGATGAAACGGGCAGATGGAACATGGGCTTTTGATTATACTATCTTCGACCGTTGGGTGGAATTTATGATGAGTGTAGGCATTGATAAACAGATTAATTGTTACTCAATGGTTCCATGGGAATTGTCATTCCAATACTACGATCAGGCAACCAACTCTCTGCAATTCGTGAAAACTGCACCGGGTGATGCGGCTTATGAAGAAATGTGGGGAGCGATGCTTGCCTCTTTCTCCAAGCATCTGAAAGAAAAAGGATGGTTTGATATTTGTGCTATTGCAATGGACGAACGTCCGATGGAAGTGATGCAGAAGACGTTGAAAGTGATTCGTAAAGCTGATCCGGATTTTAAAGTATCGTTGGCCGGGAACTATCATGAAGAAATTGAGCCCGATCTATATGATTATTGTATTGTTATCGGACAGAACTTCCCGGAAGAAGTGCGTCTGCGTCGTGTTGCCGAGAACAAGCGTACTAATTATTATACCTGCTGTACGGAAGCCCATCCCAACACGTTTACTTTCTCTGATCCTGCAGAAGCAGCCTGGATGAGTTATTATTCATCTAAGAAACATCTGGATGGTTATCTGCGTTGGGCATATAACAGCTGGCCATTGGAGCCGCTGCTTGATTCCCGTTTCCG
>OJMM01002298.1_pt1 | contig 9964 bp, 8 predicted proteins | sample 1597231 | NCBI WGS metagenome assembly OJMM01 (sample SAMEA2452128, study PRJEB22498) | human gut metagenome | reverse complement strand
AGACCGCGTCCAAGACCTGTTCTTGCGGTGCTGCTTCGGGAACCTGTTACAAAGCTCCCGCCGTCAGCTGCCCCAGTGGATATTCCTATTCCGTATCTTGTCAAATTCAAGAGACAACTTCCGATACAAATGGAAAAACATGCTATAAGTGCAAAACAGGTACAAAATCCTACTATGCCTATATTGCTATTCCCTGTCATGCATACCAAATTAACTCAGAAACCTGGTATCGGCATTTCCTTTGGGAAGATGTATATTGCGAAATCGCCGGTGAAGATTACTTCCTCTACACAAATAAAGGAGATGCCAGCGTTGGAGGCATACACAACGGAAGTCAGCCGACAATGGAAAGCTGCCAAAACAACACATCAAACCAAGGCTGGACGCGCAACGGTTCTTCCTGTACCTATTAAGTTAAGCATCTGAACCTCCGAGACTCAACATCTCGGAGGTTTTATTAATTTATTGTCAAAAATTTATATCTGACTAAAATTAATGCCAAAACTTTCATTGTTTATCGGAAACTTACTTCCGCACCGAAAAAATCGTCCGTCTGGGCTGAGCGTTCAACATCCTCTGGATGTAACGCCCCTGATATAAGTTGATACCCAGAGAATTGCCGACCTCCACAGCCTGAGGATCATCAATGCGGCATAATATCATCTTTGCCCGCTCGGCTTTGTTTACATAATCCATAAAATGCTGATCCTCATGAATAACATCCATAAAACTCGGATGCCAGATGATTTTAATTAAATCGCAGTTCAGATTCGCCCGGTTAAGATATTTCAGCTTGTCCACGGTAATACCGTCGATGCACACTTTATATCCCCTTGCCTGAGCAAACGTTTTGGCAAGGATGAACGCGCGAATGTCACTGAAAATGTCCACCAGCTGCAATTCAAGTATAATACTCGGACGCATTGATGCACTGATGTTTTCGTCAAACTCCAGAAAGTCATCCGATAAAATTGTCGACACATTGATGTTGATACTGAAATTTCCCGACAGCGAACCGTCGTCATGGCGGTTAATCGTCTCCAGCACACGCTTGTCCAAAGTCTCGCTCAACGATAAAAACAACCATGGATTCGCCGTTAAATCCACGTCCGGAAGCAGCATCTCGCGCAAATCGGGAATAGAAACGTAAACTTCTTCAAACACACGCTGAGGCGGCGCCTTTCCGATAACCGCACAAATCGACTGCCGGCGGATAAAACTCGAAAAATCAGCCACGGACAAAATCTTTTGAACCTTTGCCAGCATTTCCGGCGTTAACACCCGGCGCAGTTTATGGGTTGTCGTATTATAAACCGACGGTATTGAGCTCTGCTGTTTTGACTTCTGCGCCGAAGCGCCGATAACGCCGCCGTTTCCCTCCTGCATCGTTGAACGGATTATATCGCGAAAAGCGCCGCTCTCAACCGACAGGTCGTAAAATTTGATAAAACCGATTTCTTCCAAATCATCAGCGTTTCTGATTAAAGGATCGTCATGAAACATAAACCTGACTTTTACCAGACAGGCCAACACCTCGTCATTACACTTCTTGTTAAAGAAAACTATAATATCTTCATTGGGAAGCGCAAATATCTCACCGGCGGATTTTTTCACCACCGTTTCAAATGTCTCCACCAGCGATTGGCGCTGCATGGCCTTGAGGCTCTGGCTCTGCAGTTTGTGCGTATAAAAATACAGAACCTTATAGGCATTAATGTCTTTTTCGATTTTTTTCATATAATCGAAAATCACCGTATCCTGCTTGATTAAAGTATTTTCTGCCCCCCGGACAAATGAAATTCCCATCGTTTTATCCCAACAGCTTTTCCAAATATTCTTTATAACGGCATTCGTCCCTGAAAGCTCCGGCCAGCAAACGGCGGCGCTTCAGACAGTCAACCGCGCTGCACTCTTTTCCGCCCGGACACTGCGACCTGATAATCGCAACCTCCAGATTATCAATATACGGCCCCTGAAATGCGCTGATTCCGTGGCTCATTCCCCACCGCACCGACTTCTCGTCCAAACTCTTGGCCAAAATAATCTTTTCCCGGCCCAGGTCTTCGACCAGTTGTCTGAACTCTTCGTTGTTTGCGTCAAACTCCATAATCGGATCCCAGAAAATCTTAATCCAATCCGGTTCCAGCCGCTTGATGTTCAACATATGGAGCATTTCCGGACTGGTTGCGTCAATCAGCAGCTGATGACCGCCGCGGTGCAGCAAGTCCTTCGCCTCAAAATACAGCGGCAGATTGTTAAACACGTCCATCATCTGCACTTCGACGATAATCTTCTGATCATCTTTCAAGAAATTCTTGGCAAAGCTGACAAACTCCTTCGAAAAGACCGAAGACAAATTGAGATTCAGACTGATTCGATGCGGCCATTGAGACAATTCCGCAGTGTCAAATGACGAAATCGTTTTCTTGTCAAGCGTCTGGGTCAAAAACAGAAACAGCCACTTGTTTCCGACCAAATCTATGCTCTTGTTGAATTGCATGCTGAGGTCTTTGACCGCTACGAAAAACTCCTGAAACAAAACCTCAAACTTTTTGGCGCCGCCCAGCCGCATAACGCTTTGATGCTTGACAATCTCCGCTATGTCTATCCGGTCCATGTGGGCAATCACGTCGTCAACCTGATGAGCCTGCAACGGAAACTTCTGCGGCTCCACCTCGCGGATAACCAGCCCCTCTTCAATCATTCTCTCAATATATTGATAAAAGGATGAAAAATCTTCAGGAAATTCGTAGACATGGGCAAACTCGCCGCTGTCGTGAGCATATAAAATCGGATCGGAAGACAACCCCTGCCGCAGTTTTTTTACCGCTTCTTCAACCGTGTTTTGGGTAATGTTTTTGCCAAGTATTGCAAAATCGCCGTTAGAAAGGATGAACATCAGCCCGTTGGTGGCGCCAACCAAACCGTCGAACAGCTTGGCAAAAATCTTTACAAATTCGGGATGACGGTTTTTGGGCTTTAACTTCGATACGTTAACGTAAAGCACAGAGTAGCCCAGCGGATTTTTACCAATCCGGTTTAATGAATCCAACAGATATTTTTCTGCGGCAAAACTTCCTGCTTTAACCATTAGTCAGACGACCCCTGTGTTACAATTGGTAATATAATAGTCTCGCTTTGATTTTATAGCAAGTGGTTTACCGTTTTTTTCCTAGCCTTTATTAAGACGGACACAAAATTCTTTCCCTCTGTGCAACAAACAATCTGTTGCCTTTTTAAGTTGTTGCCTATATACTTTATCCATTCACTATCAGCAGACTGAGGAGGGAGAATGGGATCGACGATAAAAGTTTGCATGGGAAGCTCCTGCTTTGCACGCGGCAACGCCAAAAATCTCCAGCTTATCCAGCGTTTTCTCGACGAAAACAATCTGGACGGCGAAATTGAATTGACCGGCCTGCGCTGCTGCGACAAATGTTCCAAAGGCCCCAACATTACCATTGACGGCGTTGAATACAACAATATCGACAGCGGCACCCTGCTGGACATTTTGGAAAAGCATTTTAAAACCGTGCCTTCTCAGGATTCGTCATCGGAATAAACGCTGTACCGCGCGGCACTATCCCGCACAAAACCGGAACCAACCTTTTTCCTCGCAAACAACTTACGGAACCCTATAAATGAGTAACAGAGACTTCCCCTTATATACCGTCAAAACCGATTGTCAGGATTGTTATAAATGCGTACGCCGCTGCCCGGTAAAGGCAATTAAAATTGAAGACAACTCGGCTATGATTGTTACCGACTTGTGCATAGCCTGCGGCATCTGTTACAAAGTCTGCCCGGCCAAGGCCAAGCAGATGCGCAACGACCTGTCCCGGGCAAAATTCCTGCTCAAGTCCGGCAAAGAAGTATATGTTTCTCTGGCACCCTCCTGGGTAACCGAATTTCCCGAATATTCGGCAGAACAAATGATTGCCGCCATTCGCCGCCTGGGCATCCGGGGGGTTAGCGAAACAGCCCTCGGCGCAGAGGAAGTGTCCTGTCAAACCGCCAAAATTTTGGATTCGGCCGATCACGGAATTTTTATCTCCACCGCCTGTCCGACCGTAGTGGAATATGTCGAAAAATACCTTCCCGACCTAACCTCCTGCCTGGTAAACGTAGCCTCGCCGCTCTTGGCTCATTGCCGAATGCTCAAAGACAAGTTTGGCCCTGATATCGAAACCATATTCATCGGCCCCTGCATTGCCAAAAAGCTGGAAGCGGACCGCCATCCCGACTTGCTGAGCCTCAGCTTGAGCTTCTCCGACCTGCGGCAATGGCTGAAAGACGAAGACATCGATCCCGCCACAATCAAACCCGGCGTTTTTGACGTCTTCACGCCGGAAAAAGCCAAAGAAGGAACCGCCTATCCCATTGAAGGCGGAATGATTGAAACCCTCAAGCCGTACCCGGCGGCAGCCAAAGCCTATATGATGCAGATTACCGGCATTTACAACATTGAAAGAGAACTGGACAACCTTCAGGATACTGCTGTTTCGCGTCCGGTTTTTATTGAATGCCTGGCTTGCGACGGCGGCTGTGTCAACGGCCCCTGCACCACAAACAAAAAGTCCGGACTGACCAAACGTTTGGAAATTCTCCGCCAAACCGAATTTGACGAACAGGCCGGCAAACGCACGCCGCTCTATAACATTAACCTCAGTTACAAGCCGGAAGAATTGAATTGCACCGAATTCTCCGAAGCCGACATCAAAAAGGTGTTGACCAAAATCGGCAAATACACTCAGGAAGACGAGCTCAATTGCGGCGGCTGCGGCTATGACACCTGCCGTAATTTTGCCCATGCCCTGCTGGAAGGCAAAGCGGAGCCGGAAATGTGCGTCTCACATATGAAGCATCAGGCGCAACGCAAGGCAAATGCCTTGATTCGCTGCATACCGTCTCCGATTGTCATAGCCGATTCCAAACTGAGCATCGTCGAATACAACGACCAGTTCCGCGATGCCTTCTGGAACGACGAAGAACACGGTGAAATATACGATTACAACAACCTCCGCGGCGCCAACCTGCGGGACTTTGTAAACTTCACCAACCTCTTTTCCGCCTCGCTGGATTTGGAACAGGATATTCACCGCGAACACGTCCGCCAGGATGACCGCCTGTTTGACGTCGTCGTCTTTAACATTGATAAAAAACAGAGCGTAGGCGGCATCATCGAAGATGTAACCAATGTTGAAATGCACAAGGAACAAATAGCCGCCAAAGCCAAAGAGGTCATCCACAAAAACCTCGCCACCGTCCAGCAGATTGCCTGCACACTGGGAGAACACATGGCAGAGACCGAAGTGCTGCTCCGTTCCATCGCCAAAGATTATTCCATCGCCGAACCGGAAAGTTCCGACTTGAAAATCCGTACCAACTCCAACAAACGCGAGTACTGAACATGAGCCGCCCTTTTTTCATCGAAATCGGAACCGCCCAGCAGCAAAAATACGGAGAAGACTGCTACGGAGATACGATTTATTCCAAAAAGATTCCCGAAGAACAGCGCATTATCTCGATTCTGTCCGACGGCTTGGGAAGCGGCGTTAAGGCAAACATTCTGTCGTCAATGACCACCCGCATGGCCATGAAATTTGTAGAGAGCAATATGGAACTGCTGCGCTCGTCCGAAGTGATGATGGATGCCCTGCCAATCTGCCAAATCCGCAAAATCAGCTACGCCACCTTTTCAATCGTCGACAGCGAGCTTGAAGGAAAAACCCGGATTTTCGAAATGGACAATCCCTCCTTTATGCTGATTCGCGACGGCAAGGCCGTTAACGTCCGCTACCGCGAATTGTCTTCGCCCAAATGGAAAGACCGCACCATCAACATTTCGCAAATTACCAATCAGGAAGAAGACCGTATCATTCTAATCTCTGATGGCGTCAGCCAGGCCGGCCTGGGCAACCCCAAATATCCGCTCGGCTGGCAGCGTCAGGGATGCCTGAACTTCGCGCTAGAACAGATTCGCAAAAATCCCAAGATATCTGCTTACGACTTGGCCCACGCCATCGTCGGCGAGGCTCTGACTAAGGAAATTGACGGCAAAGCCGGAGACGACATCAGCTGCGTCGTCCTTTACTTCCGCAAACCGCGCCAACTGCTGGTTTTGACCGGTCCTCCCTTTGATGAGGACAAAGACCGCGAATTTGCCGAGCTGGTTTCCGATTATGACGGAAAAGTCGCCGTCTGCGGGGGAACCACCGCCAACATCGTCGAACGGGAACTGTGCCTGAAATGTGAAATTGACAAGACCTCGTTTGATGAAAAAATCCCTATGTCTTCCATTATGGAAGGTGTTGATTTGGTCACGGAAGGCATTTTAACCTTGACTGAAGTGTACCGTATGTTAAAAGAAGGCATAGATACCGAAAAACAAAATGCGGCTGTACGTCTGACCAAACTTCTGCTTGGTAGCGATAAGATTGATTTTGTGGTCGGCACCAAGATTAACATTGCCCACCAGGACCCCAATCTGCCCATGGAGTTGGAGATTCGTCGTAATATTGTTAAAAAGATATTCAGGATTCTGCAAGACAGATACCTGAAAGAAATTAGTGTTAGATACATTTAGAAAAGGACCACTGCAATGGAAAAAATAAAAGTCAAAATCTGCGCCGGCACTTCCTGTTTCGTTATGGGTGCCGCACAAATCCAGTCTTTGGAATTTAACGCCCCGGCCGACATTGCCGATAAAATCGAAATCATCGAAGAACGCTGCATGAATCTCTGCAAAGACATCAAGACCCGCTACAACCGCGGCCCCTTTGTTAAAGTCAACGACGAGCTGATTGAAGAGGCTACTTATGAAAAAGTAGTTGACAAAATCCGCGAAGTGTTGAAAAAACAGTGCAATAACTAAATAAGATAAATAACGTACATAAGAGTTTGTTTAAGAAATAAATCGTAAAGCGACGGCTTTTGCAGAAAAATTTTCAGAGGCAGTGAAAACCGCTTTAGTTTGTTTATGAAAAACAAACGGGAGTTTTAAAAAGAAATGTTGATACCCAAAAATAACGCCAACCTTATGCGAACCAAAATCCTCATCAAAATAGCCGAAAGCTATTTGCAGGACAAGTTTGAAAACGCCGACCGCATTCCGCTGGAACTGCGGCCCAAGGATTCTCAACCCAGCCGCTGTTGTATCTATAAAGACCGTGCCGTCTTGAAATATCGTTGTATGGCAGGTCTCGGCGCCTGCCCGGAAGAAGAAACCGACGAGCTCAAAACCCTGCACGAATATGGTAAGGACGCCCTGCATCGCACCAAGGCTCCCAAAAACAAACTGTCGGTAATCGACGTTGCCTGTTCCGCCTGCGTCAAATCGCAATACGTTATTACGGACGTCTGCCGCGGATGTTTTGCTCAACCTTGCCGTCTCAACTGTCCCAAAGAGGCTATCTCCATCGTCAACGGCCGCGCCCGTATTGACCCGGACAAATGCGTCAACTGCGGCAAATGTTTTGAAGTTTGCCCGTATCACTCCGTTGTTAAAATCCCGGTTCCCTGTGAAGAAGCCTGCCCGGTAGGTGCTATCACCAAAGATGAACGCGGCAAAGAACACATTGATACCGAAAAATGCATCTCCTGCGGCAAATGCCTGGCTTCTTGTCCTTTTGGAGCCATTGTTGAACGCTCGCAGATGATTGACGTTTTCCGTGAAATCAAAGAAACCAACAAAAAGGTCGTTGCCATGCTGGCTCCCGCCATCCTCGGCCAATTTCCCGGCTCAATAAACAATCTGGTTTGTGCCTTGAAAAAACTCGGATTCGCCGAAGTAATCGAAGTTGCGGTCGGAGCTGACGTTACAACCCAGAAAGAAGCTGCCGAATTCATCGAAAGAATGGAAGAAGGCCAAAAGTTTATGACTACCTCCTGCTGCCCGGCATATTTCCGTGCGGCACAAGTTCACATTCCGGAAATTCAGCCCTACGTATCTTCGACCAAAACGCCGATGTATTATACTGCCGAATTGGTTAAAAATGAAGATCCCAGCTGTGTATCCGTCTTCGTCGGCCCCTGCCTGGCCAAACGGGCAGAAGCCGAATATGATCCCAATGTCGACTATGTTCTCACTTTTGAAGAACTGGGTGCAATGTTGGTTGCTTCTGACATAAATGTTGACGAATGCGGCGAAGAACCCTTTACCAAAATTTCGCATGCCCAAGGCCGCCAATTCCCGGTTACCGGCGGTGTTGCCGGAGCCGTTGCCAGCCTGGTCAGTGACAAAGTCGAAATCAAACCGGAAAAAATCGACGGCCTGACCAAAGAGAACATAAAACTGTTGAAACGTTACGCTCTCAAAGGCTGTGAAAACAATATGCTGGAAGTTATGTGCTGCGAAGGCGGCTGCGTTTCCGGACCGGGATGCATTGCCCTCTCCAAGAAGGCTGCCCGCGCCGTTGATGCTTACGTCCAAACCGGCGAACAACTTGCTCCCGATTCTAAAATCGGCGAATAATAAACTCCTGCAAAGCCCCGAAGTTTTAAAACTTCGGGGCTTTTTTCACCTTTCGGAGAACATTTCTCTCCAAACAAAGTTACGCTTACCTAACAGTTATATGAAGGATACACACAGGGATAATCATCTCCGGCTCCATAAGGTATTTCTATTTTAACCTTAATGGTATCAATACCATCCCATATATCATCACTACTGGTAAGATAACCATTAATCGTAAAACGTCCTATGTCTCCCATTCCCCATTTTTCACAAGAACCTTGCGGCTGAATATAATCACGGCCATTATCATTAACCCAAGTGAAATTAACACCTTGATAAGCGTAACACATTGAATATCCTCCGTCTTGTCCTCTTGCAAAAATATGGTGTTCCAACATTAGAGTAGATGCGCCGGATACTTCAAATGTTTTGCAAACCCACCGCGGTTCTGCCGGATGCCAATAGTCTCCGCCTCCATACGGTGGCATATTATAAAGTGAAGGCCCATAAACCGTCCCGGCTATTCTTCCGTCAATATAAACATCAATATTCAAATCTCCGTTAAGAGAACCAAGTATTCCTAAACTATGATACTCCGTAATTCCGGTACAAATTTCAAATTCATACTTATTAACTTCACATTGGGCTGTCGCTTTATTCCAATGTTTTCCTTCAGGACATTTACAATAAGCTGACAAACCGCCGCAAGTTGCACCCTCCCACTCCGGACGTGTACCCCCACCTTTCTCACAGTCGTAAACAAATTCAGAACCACAATCAGGCGCTCTATAACAAACTAATGTTGAGGACTTCTCTCCACAGTCACAATATTTTGGAAATGTCACAGCTCTGTCCCCCCATTCATTGACCTCTTGATATGGCGATCCAACCGGACAGTGAAAAGAATGCACATGTCTACCCTTATAACACAATGTATTTCCTGCAATTTCACCACAACTGCAAACTTTAGGATACACATCCGCATTAGCTCCCCATTCATTAGTTTCCTGATATCCAGCCAGACACGCGTAAGAATGGGTATGCCCTTTACAGCACAGTCTGGTACCGCCGCAGCCGTCGGAACAGGATTCCGTCCCATAGGTGCAACATTTGACCCGGCATATATAACAAAAGCAAAAGAAGCCGGTGCAGTGGCGTATTTAGCCATTCGACCTTTCGATGAAGGCGAAGATATGACAGCCCTTATTGTTAACGATATTCGTCGCGCTTTAGCTGTGGCAGCAGATGTGTTTTTCGAATCGCCATGGAAAAAGCTTCATATGATTGGCGTGACCGGCACAAAAGGTAAGTCTACAACAGTAACACTTTTAAAAGATATTCTAGATGCTTACGCTGAAAAGAATGGTCTACCGATGACCGGTTTGACCTCTTCAGCACGTGTGTATGATGGTGTGACCGATGCGCCGGCGAAACTAACCACACCGGAAAATATTGACTTGTACCGTAATATGGACAATGCAGTAAATGCCGGATTAAAAACGATGATTG
>OJMM01002297.1_pt1 | contig 9965 bp, 7 predicted proteins | sample 1597231 | NCBI WGS metagenome assembly OJMM01 (sample SAMEA2452128, study PRJEB22498) | human gut metagenome | reverse complement strand
GTTATATTTATGTGGTGATCGTTTCCTTTATTCTGGCAGAAAGTCTTGATAAGATGCGAGATCTGAGCGGAAAAGAACTAGGAATCATGACAGCAATCACTGGACTTTACGGGCTGGTAAATGCTTTCTCTGACAAGTTGTTTGTTCCAAGTATTTATGGTGCGTTTGGACTTTTGGCAGCAACGCTGATTATGCTGTTCTTATTAAATAGTGATAAGATTACATTTTCTAAGAAACGGTTTAGAGGAATTGTTCTTGGAATGACTGCACTGGTTATTTTCCTTAATGCAAAGTGGTTTATTACTTCTGGGGATGATAGTTATACGCATCTGGATACCTACGTTTCTGCGGGAGATTCTAAAAAGAAGATTTCCGGGACAGCGTTAAAGCATCTTGATGAAGTACCGGGAGCGGATACGGATGAATTTTACCGAAGCACTAATCTTGTTACAACGGGTAACCTTCGTTCTTCCAGTTTGTTATATGGATATAATGATGTTTCTACATTTAGCAGTACGTTAAATGGCGGTATTGTAAATTATAATAATGCGATGGGTAATTGTCGCTGGAATATTGTAAGTATCTATGATTACAACTTCCGGACTTACCTGAATACGCTTGCGAGCGTGAAGTATATGGGTGTTGCAAAGAAGAATACGGCAACAATTCCATATGGCTATAAAAAGGTGCAGGAGACAAAGAATAAATATTATTCTATTTATGAGAATCAATATTCCTTGCCACTTGGGTATACTTACGATAAAATAGTAAATACAGATAGAATTGATCAGTATTCTGCAGCCGAAAAGCAGGAGACTACAATGCTTGCAGCTATTGTGGAAGATAAGGATATGGATAAGAACAGTAATCTTACTGTGGCTACGAAGCTTCCGCTTACTGCACAAAAGTTAAAGATTAAAAATATAAAGCTTAACGGTGTGTCTATGACAAAAGATACGATAGAGATAGAGAAGCCGGGTGCGACGATGAAGTTCTCCTTTGAGGCGCCGGCCAATGCAGAAACTTATCTGTCTCTGGTTGGAGATATTTATGCAGAAAAAGATGCGAAAGAGCATTTTATAACAGCAAGAATTAAGGCTTCGGGCGTAAAATATGGTCATAAGTTCCGTATTGATGCATATACTACCGGGCAAAAGGAATATCTTTTTAATCTGGGATACAGAGAGGGTGCTGTAAAGACATGTACCTTGAAGTTTGTCGGTACAGGCACTTTGAAGTATAAGGATCTTGCGATTTATTCTCAGACGATGTCTAATTATGCAGACAGAGTGAATGCACTTAAAGAGAATTCCCTGCAGAATGCAAAAGCAGAGAAGAATACGGTAACTGGTAATATCACTGTTGACAAAGACAAGATGCTGGTGGTCACTCTCCCATATCAGAAAGGCTGGACAGCATATGTTGACGGCAAAAAGACAGATATTCAGAGGGTAAATTATCAGTATATCGGTATTAATCTTAAAAAAGGAACACATGATATTAAGCTGCATTATCAGCTTCCGGGAATTAAGCTTGCATTTATGATTACCGGATGTGGTATCATAGCATTTGTGGCAATTATTATATTTAATATTGTCAGAAAAAGACGAAAGAATTAGAGGATTTTTTAATACACTCTAAGAAAAATCATTTTGTAAAGGAAGGACAGAATGCAATCAAAGAAATGCCTGGACAGATATGGCAGTGGAAGGCCGCTTTGTCAGAAGTCATGAAGCAGGCAAGATATAATGCATTCTTATTAAAAGGGTGTAGTGAACATAAATAAACATATATAAAGTTTAAGGAGAGATTATCATGGCAGAACAACATTTAACAAAGAGCGAGTTGGCGATTATGGAGGTAATGTGGGAGCAGGAAGAAGCACTTACTGCTTCAGAGATTATCAAAGCATCTGGGGACAAGGAATGGAAGAACAGTTCTATTCATCTCATGGTGAATGCTTTACTTGAAAAAGGATTCCTTGAAGTTGCCGGATTTAAAAAGACAACAAAGAATTATGCGCGTACATTTAAGCCAACTATGACAAAAGAGAAGTATTTTGTACGCAAAGTTATGGGAAATACTCCAGTAGCAGAGAAGAAAAAGATTTATATGCAGCTGTTAAAAGAAGTGGACGAAATCGAGACACTTGATACAATCAAAGAAGAAATATACGCGCGAAAAAAAGAATTGGAAAATAGATAGTTGACTTTTCCTATCAAGTGGGTATATAATCAACGCATTAAAGTAAATACAGCGGACGCTTAAACCGATGATGTGGAAGTTAGGGCGATTGATGCACTTACAGAGAGACCGGGATGCTGAGAACCGGACAGAACGCAGATTGTCAAGTGGGCCACGGAGGGCAGTGTGAACAGCAGATTCAGGCAGATATCAATTATCTTGCACAGAAGTATTTGAAGAAGTACAGAAACTGATAGAATACGGTGATATGGAAGTTTAAAGCTTACTAGCATTGACGTGAGGACATACGTTAGTTGTCAGGGATATGATGTGTATCCTGTGAGTGCATGAAGATTTTCATGAAGCAAGGTGGTACCGCGGGAGAATTTTTGGAGTTTTACCCGTCCTTGACAGATAGAGAATATTTGTCAGGGACGTTTTTTTATAGTTCTCTGACATCAACAAAGCTGTATTGTGGAAAAACTTTGATAATTGTGGATAAGGAGGATGAAAATGAGAAAAGTTGTGATTATCGGTGCAGGACATGTCGGTTCCCACTGTGGATATGCACTGGCACATTCGGGTATAGCCGGTGAGATTGTCCTTGTGGATGTGGATAAAGATAAGGCACACGCACAGGCATTAGACATTGCAGATAGCGTAAGCTTCTGTGAGAGAGAAACGGTAGTAAGAGATGGTGACTATAAAGATTGCGAAGATGCAGCTCTCGTTGTTGTCGCAATCGGTGAGGCAAGAAAGCCGGGACAGACAAGACTTGATATGTTAGGCCGTTCCGTAGAAATGTTAAAAGAACTTCTCGAACAGTTAAAACCATACAAGATTCCAGGAATTGTCGTAACCATTACCAATCCAGCTGACATTGTAGCCGACTATGTAAGAAAAGGACTTGGTTTAGAAAGAAACAGAGTCTTTGGAACAGGAACTTTATTAGACACCGCAAGATTAATTCGGACATTAAGCGAAGAATCCGGTGTGGGAAGACGTTCTATTCAGGCATATTCCTTAGGAGAACACGGAGATTCCTCTATGATTCCATTCTCATCAGTAACAATCGGGGGACTTCCATTCGATGCTTATGATATTTCTAAGGAAAAAGTCTTAGAAGCAACCAGACAGATTGGAATGACTATCATCGAAGGCAAAAAATCAACTGAATTTGGCATCGGCAGAGCATTAACTGAAATGGCAGCCTGCATCCTCCATGATGAGAAAAAAATTATGCCGGCCTCTGTATTACTTCAAGGCGAATACGGTCAGCATGATGTACATTGCGGAGTCCCATGTCTCATCGGTAAAAATGGAATTGAGAAAATAATCGAACTTCCATTAACAGAGGAAGAACAGGAGATGCTTAACCAATCTTGTGAGGTAATTAAAAAGCATATAAAAATGGCAAGTGAAAATTAGAACTTAGAATTGCTGGCACTCTGATATTTAACACAAGTTTTAATCTGAAACAATTAAACTTTTAAATTTATATAATCTTGGGGAGAAGCTTTTTACAATATAAGCTGATTAAAAACTTCGGACAACAGATATAGAAAGGAAAAGAAAATGAGAAAATTTAAAAAATTTGTAAGTACAGCAATTATAGCAGCAATGGCAGGAACTCTTTGTTTAACAGGATGTGGTTCTAACAGCAGTTCCGAAAGCAGCACAGGAAGTAGTAAGTCAGAAAAACAGGTTACTGTAGCAGTCGTTCAGCCAATGTCCCACACATCCCTTGACCAGATTCGTGATACTATCACTTCTGAACTTGGAAAAGACGACAACATCAAAGTTGTAACAGATAACGCAAACGGTGATACAGCAGCATTAAGCTCTATCATTGAGAATTATAAATCTGAAGGAGTAGACATTGTTGTTCCAATCGCAACTTCCACAGCACAGACAGCAAAAAGCGTTTATGATGGAGAAGATACACCAATCGTATTCGCCGCAGTTTCAGACCCGGAAGCAGCAGGTCTTACAGGAGAAGATTGTGCGAATATCACGGGTGTTTCTAACAACATTCCAGCAGATGAAATCGTTAAGCTGATCGCTAACTTCCAGCCAGATTACAAGAAGATTGGTTTCCTGTATACATCCAGTGAAACAAACTCCGTATCTACAATCACAGCAGCTAAGAAATACTGTGACGATAATAATATCGCTTATGAAGAGTCTTCTATCTCTAATGTTTCTGAGCTTCAGACAGCAGTAGAATCCCTGATTTCTAAAGGAGTAGATGCACTTTATACTGGTAACGACAACACAATCGCTTCAGCAATGGCTACTTACACAGATGTCGCTTACGCGAAGAAAGTTCCTATCTACTGTGGTGCTGACTCTATGGTTGCAGACGGTGGATTTGCTACAGTTGGTGTAAACTATGTACAGCTTGGAAAACAGGTTGCAGACATGGTAGAAAAGATTGCAAACGGCGAAAAAGTTTCTGATATTCCTTACGAGACAATTTCTGATTATGCAAAATATGTAAATATGCAGGCTGTAAAACAGTTTGGTGGTAACTTCGATAAGAAGGCATTTGAAGGATTTGATGTGCTTGTAGAGGAAGATGGAACAAGTCATTTTAATAAATAATGAATCAAGATTAGAATTGAGGACATAAACATGAATGAAATAGCAGGCATGTTAGTTTCCGCTCTCGGCCAGGGGTTTATCTACGCCCCTATGGCCCTGGGCGTTTTTCTGACATTTAGTATTTTAAAAACCCCTGACCTTACGGTAGAGGGAAGTTTTGTATTTGGAATGACCGCCTGTGTCGTAGTGACGATTGCAGGAAATGGTGCCACACCGATTAAGCTTGCACTTGCAGGAGCGGCAGCAGGATTTTGTACGGGACTTTTGCAGACTAAATTAAAGATTGAACCGATTTTATCTGGTATCCTTACAATGACGGGACTTTACACAGTAAACTATGCTATTCTGGGTGGTCAGTCCAACCGTTATTTACAGTATGAAGCAAAAAACAGCTTGGGCGTAACCGTAAATAAACCGGCAGATACTGTATACAAGATATTCCAGAGAGCCTTTGGCAAGGATATGTCATCAGGCATGACCGCATTTTTACTTACCATGATAATCGTTATTGTAACCTGTGCAGTTCTTGTTACATTTTTCCGTACAAGAAATGGTATGGCGATTATTGCAACTGGTGATAATGAGGAAATGGTTCGTTCATCTTCGATTAATGCAGATGTATCCAGAATCGGCGGGGTCATGATTTCTAACGCACTCGTTGCATTTTCCGGCGCACTTCTTTGCCAGTATCAGAAATACGCAGATTTGAACTGTGGAAATGGTATGCTTGTTATGGGACTCGCCTCGGTAATCATCGGTCTTACTTTCTTTAGTAATCATTCCGTTACAATACAGGCAGTTGGTGTTGTGCTCGGTTCCTTATTATACCGAATCATCATTCAGATTGCATACAAGATTGATATGCCAAGCTATGCAGTTAAATTATTGTCTGCAGTTATCGTTGTAATCGCATTAATTATTCCGTGGTTACAAAAAACATATAAAAAGAAAGGGGGCAGCCGTTAATGAGCAGTCAGTTAAAACTTACAGATATCACAAAAAAGTTTGAGGCAAACACTGTCAATGAAAAAGTTGCCCTCGACCATTTAAATCTCACCGTAGAACCCGGTCAGTTTGTTACTGTACTCGGTTCAAACGGTTCCGGTAAATCTACCATGTTTAACGTCATCCTCGGAAGCCTTTTCCCAGATGAAGGAAAAGTGTACTTAGGAGACAAAGACATTACGAAATTAAAAGACTACAAACGAGCCTTAAACATCGGATGCCTTTACCAGAATCCACTTCGTGGAACCGCTCCGAACCTCACCATTGAGGAAAACCTTGCCCTTGCTTACACAAGAAAGGCTTCCCCGTCTTTCTTTGCCTTAAATAAAAAGGACAGTGCCTACTTTAGAGAAGTCCTTTCCACACTTGGAATGGGACTCGAAGACAGAATGAAAACCAAAATCGGTCTTCTTTCCGGCGGACAGCGACAGGCAGCCTCTCTTTTAATGGCAACCATTGCAGAACCAGAACTCCTATTACTCGATGAACATACCGCAGCCCTTGACCCCGGCGCAGCCGAAAAAGTCATGGCATTAACGAAAAAGATTGTTGAGGAAAATAAAATCACAACCCTTATGATTACACATGATATGGAATATGCATTAGAATACGGTAGCAGGACGATTATGCTGGATTCTGGAAAAATAGTCATGGATCTGACCGGAAAAGAGCGAGAAGAAATGACAACAGGGAAATTAGCCGAACTTTTCTATGGAAAAGCACATAAGAAGGGGTGATTTGCCGCAGGCAAGGGAGATAAACAGATAAACAGACGAACTCCAGAAGATAAATAAAGCATATTTGTGACTTTAGTCGCAGCGTGTTGAATGTTCGCTTTTGCGCTCACAACCAACACTTGCTCCGAGGCCACAAATATGCTTTATTTATCTTCTGGAGTTCTGTTTGTTGGCAGCCCGGCAAAGCTAAAGAATCTATAGTCGGATTGCTTGAAGAGCTATTGAGTAGAACCGCTAAAAAATTTATAGTTGTTGAGCAATCGTAAGTGGTAGATAGTGCGTACCTTGACCTGCGTGGTAAACCAGAATTTTACATAGCATCAGCCCATTCATATAAATCGGAACCAATGATATCTGTTCCATCTTCATAATCACTGACTTCGCCATTTTCATCGATATAGCGGATTAATTTCCCGTTAAAATAATAATATCTGTATTCAGAATTATCATCATTAGATTTCATGAAAATGAAAAATGGTTTACTGTTTTTGTAGGATACTTCAACAGTATAATTATCCTGATATACGGTATCAACCATTTTTGTCAGAGTATTATTTCTGTAATAGAACGTTGCCCCATCACCAGAGTCACTTTCCATTGAATCTAAGTTATTTTCAATATCATAATAATCGGTTTTGATTTGATTTATTTTATCTTCAAAACTTATAGAATCCCATGAGGACTCTTCGTTATTATTTTCATTAGAAGAGTCAGAAGAATCATTCCAGGAATCATCGGAAGAATCATCGCTATAAGTTTCTGAATCATCAGAAAAATCATCCGAATCATCAGTATTATCATAACTTTCAGTATCTTCGTCAGTATATTCTGTAGTGGACTCATAAGGTGCATAGGAACAAGGGCGTTTGTCCCATTGTAAACGATGGTCAAGTTGAAACAGATTCTGAACAAATAATATAATTACTAGAACGCAAGTAATAATAGATAAACTAAGGAGTGCTATTAACCAATTAAAATCATCCATGTTTTTATTGCTAAAGATTATTTTATCCAGTATTGTATAGAACAGGATAGAAATAATAGTCATAGCTAATGCAAAGATTACGCTATCTAATGCGAAAATAAAAACAGAATAAACAGCAGTCATTTGCAAAATCAATGTAAAAATAATAGACCACAGCAGGCAAAGTGCATAATTTATCAGATATAAAAGAGGGAACTCCTTAGCAGCATTCTCCTTTTTGGATATGGTGCCAGCAATAGCCGGTGCGACTAAGGATAACAGCAAAAGAATGGATGAGTATGGAGAAATAAATAACTCTTTTACTGTATAAAAACAATCGGATAATATAGAAAAAATAAGGGCGCCGATAATAATAATAACTACAAATTTTATGACATCTAGAATATCCCCTTCAGAAGAAAGACTGGCAGGAGTTATACTGCCGCCTCCAGTGGAAGTATGAGTTGTGGAACTTCCCGTTGTCTGGTTGTCATTGTTATAGTCTGAATTATTATTAGATGAGGCCGAATCATTATTATTTCCGATTTGAAATTGGCCTATCTTTCCATTGTAATATGGAAACATTCCAATATAATCTCCACGATCGTTGTGAACTTCACCGTTTGACCATACACTTCCTAAATAATCACCTTTATAATTTCGTATTTTCCCCTGACTATCTATACTGCCCATATAAGTGCCACTGCTGTCATGGAACTTTCCAAACTTGTCTAAACTACCGAGATAAGTACCGTCAGAAGCGTAAATAGAACCGCTACTGTCAATACTTCCCCACCGAGAACCATCTTTAAAAAAATCAGACATTGAAATCCCTCTTTTCTGTAAAAATATTAGTGTAAATTAATAGCTCTTTCCGCATGATTTGCATTTCTTACCAAAGATACTTAAGCGTCCTTCGCAATATGGACAGATGCCTTTGCCGTTAGCTTGTATTTCTATTTAACCTCCACAGATTTCGCAATGCATAATAAATCCTCCTTTTGTAAAAATATAAGTATCTCGTTTTTTCTATTGTACTCTCCTCATTGTAACAATTTTTTTTCAAATATCTAGCGTTTATGTCTAAGTGGTCGTTTTTACGACACTTTTGGTTATAAATCTATAAATGTAGATATGATTTTAAAATAAATAGAGAGCGGATATAGGCAATGAGCAGAACTCAGGGAGATAAATAAAGCATATTTGTGGCCTGGGAGCAAGTGTTGGATGCGAGCGTATAAGTGAGCATTTAACACGCCGCGACGAAAGCCACAAATATGCTTTATTTATCTCCCTGAGTTCGTCTATTTTTACAGTCTCACAAATTAAAATTCCTCTTGCATAAATCAGAAAAATGTTATATAGTAAAAATATGGAATTAAAGAACGGTTAATTACAAAAAGGAGATATTTGTGGACGCATCTATTAAGAAAACAGTGAGAGCGTCAGATAAAGATGCCCAGTATGACGAGAAGGCGAAGAAGCTTTTAGGACATAAAATCATACTGGCGTACATATTGGTAAATACTATAGAGGAATTTCGGGAGATGAATCCGAAGGAAGTAGTTAATTATATAGAAGGAGAACCGTATATTAGTGTTATTCCGGTTGATTCTGGAATGACTAATGGGAAAAAGAAAGCGGGAGACAACCCAGGAAAAGAATTAGAAGATACGAAAACTACAGAACAGGTTAGCGGGTTAAATACAGAAAACAGTGAGATTAACGAGGGAATGATACGTTTTGACATTATCTTTTATGTCAGGATGAAAGATGGTCTGACTCAGATAATTATTAACGTAGAGGCACAAAAAGAAGAACCGAGAAAATATAAAATAGTAAACAGAGCTATTTTCTATATATGCAGAATAGTATCTTCACAGAAGGGAAGAGATTTTGTAAATTCAGAATATGATGATATGAAAAGAGTTTATTCTATTTGGATTTGTATGAACATGAAAGAACACAGTTTGAGTCATATTCATTTAGAAGAAGAGCAGATTATAGGATCTCATAAATGGAAAGGCGATTTAGATCTTCTCAATATTATAATAATAGGAATCGCAAAAAACTTACCGGAAAAAGAAGAAAAATACGAATTACATCGTTTATTATCAGCACTTTTATCTTCGGACTTGGAGGTAGAAGATAAATTGGATATAATGGAGAAAGAATACGATATCCCATTGGAAAATGATATAAGGAAGGATGTGAAGGAAATGTGTAACTTAAGTCAGGGGATTAGGGAAGAAGCGTTTGAAGAGGGACAGGAATACGGTTATAGAGAAGGTCAAGAAAAAGGAGAAAAACAAAAATTAGTTAGAGTGGTTACTAAAATGCATGAGGCAAAGTTCCCGTTAGAACAGATCGCAGCAATAGCAGAAATCAGTGTGGAGAACGTAAAAGAAATCATAGACTAGAGCGTGTTTGAAAAATAAAAGTTGCACAAAACATATATTCCCACGCCCTTT
>OJMM01002291.1_pt1 | contig 9979 bp, 14 predicted proteins | sample 1597231 | NCBI WGS metagenome assembly OJMM01 (sample SAMEA2452128, study PRJEB22498) | human gut metagenome | reverse complement strand
CCACTCCGTCATTGATAGCGATGAAGCGGACACCTTTCTGTGGGAAAATCATTTCCGTGTACATTCCCACTTGCAGGTAGTTTCGCCCTAACCTCGACATATCCTTTACGATAACTGTCCCGACTTTTCCGGCTTCAATGTCCGCAAGCATGGCTTGAAAACCGGGTCTTTGAAAGTTCGCACCAGAATAACCGTCGTCCGTGTACCAGCGCAGATTGGAAAAGCCGTTCTGCTTTGCATAGGTTTCAAGGATACGCTTCTGATTGGAAATGGAATTGCTCTCGCCTTGCAGCTCGTCCTCATGGGAAAGTCTTGGGTAAAGGGCGGTAATTGGTTGTTGGTTGGTCTGTCTTAACATAAAATCCTCCGTTTCCGACAGCCAGCCCCACTATTCCGTACCTTGATTGTACCACATGGGGCGGCTGTCTGTATAGCGGCAAAAGCGTCAAATCTGCTTCTTTATGGTCGGTCAAATCGCCGTTTTTTGTGTAGCAGCTTCCGCTTCCAGCACTTTCATCATCTTGTCGGCTGCGGTGTCGGTTGCGCCCTGCTTGAAGAAGCCGGAAACGGTAAGGACGGAGTTGCCCATGCGGATTTCCGTCACACAGTCCGGGCGGCGGTCTGTTTTGGTGGTGCTTGTCTGTTTCGTTTCTGTCATAGGCTCTCCTTTCGCTGCTTCATCAGTTGCTTTAAGCGTTCCAGCTTTTCCTGTGCGGTTTCCTTTCGGAAGTTGCTGCCCGTGAAGCGGACGGGGGCGCACATGGAAGTCAGCCTGTCATAGATACGGGCGTGGGGCGTGTCCTGCGGGTGCTGCAATTCCTCCAGCGTGAGGTTGGTCGTGGCGATCAGCGGCTTGCCGCTTCGGTAACGGCTGTCAATCACGCTGTAAACCTGTTCCAGCCCGTATTCTGTCCCTCGCTCCATACCAAAATCATCAAGTATCAGCAGGGGGTAGCTGCAAAGGCGGGAAATATATTCGTTCCTGCCCTCAAAGCTGGCGGCAAGGTCACCCAGTATCGTTGCAAAGTTTGTCATGCAGACGGCAACCTCTTTTTCCATAAGGGCGTTGGCGATACAGGCGGCAAGGTAGCTTTTTCCTGTCCCCACGCCGCCCCAAAACAGGTAGCCGATATTTTCAGCCTGCATGGTTTCCCAGCTCTCCACATAAAAGCGGGCGGTTTCGGTCTGTGGGTTTCTGCCGTTGTCATGCTCAAATGTCCAGTTCCGCATAGCAGGGTCGGTAAAGCCCCGGCGTTTCAAGTCCTCCACTTTTTCAAGGTGCTTCTGTCGGCTTTCAGCGGCTTCCCGTTTTTCACGGGCTGCCCGGTGGCAGTCGCACTCTGCCGGGTGTCGGTCATGCCCTAACCATTGGGCGGTTTCTTTTGAAAAATAGGCTTCTTTGGGCGTATGGCACTTGCCGCAGTATAAAAGCCCGTCCTCGCCTGTGTAGTCCTCCGCTTCGGCGGTAGTGGCTGTAATGTCCGTAATCATAGCTTCAATCTCGTTTTTCATAAGCTCTCGCCCTCCTTGCATGAATAATCGGGTATGCCCTGTTTCGGGGCAGCCTTGCCTTTGGCAGCGTCCTCCTGCGCCCACTTGTAAATGGTGGCTGCATGGCTGTGGTACTGCTTCCCGGTGGAAGCGATATGGCAGGAAAGCCGGTCAATATAATACTCCCACTTGTCGGGCAGCTCTGTTTTCAGCCCGGAAAGCTCTGTATCGGTCAGTATCACATTGTTGTATCTGCCATAAGCGGCGGGGGCGGGGTGTCCCGTTTCTCCCTCTCTCTCTTTTTCTATCTCTATCTCTTTCTCTAACTCTATCTCTATCTCTTTCTCTGGTGGACGAATGTCGGACAAATGTCCGCCTTTTGTCCGGGGCGGTAAAAGTGCTTTGTTTTCCAGCCTTGCAGCCCGTTTTCGCTCGGCTTCGGTAGAGGACTGTCCTATCATCAGCTCAATGTCGGTCATATAGAAAGCCCCGCTGTCAAGCTGCTCCACAAGCCCCAACTGCCGGAAAATCTCTAAAGCCCTCTCAACCGTCCCTATCTGGTGGCGGGTCAGTGTCGCTATCATCTGCGCTGTGTAGGGGATATGCTCGTCAAGCTGCAACTTCCCGCCGTTTTTCAGCGATTTTAAGTACAGCTTCAAGAGGATATTGGAGTATAAAATCCCGTCTTTCATATCTTCCAGCAGCACAATGGAGTCGCTGTCAAAAAAGTTCTCTTTCAGCTTGAGGTAGTAATACTTGCGGTTATCTGCCATTGTCCCTGTCCTCCTTTTTCCGGCGTTTGGAGTAGTAGCGGGGGCAGAGTATGATAACCGCCCGGAAGCTCTGCTTGCAGCTATGGGTACAGCCCCGGCAGAGGTCGTTGTATGTGATACGGTCGCAGGTGGAATTCCCGACTTTCACTTGCCGCAGGAAAAAAGACCATTCCAGCCGCCGTTTCTTGCTCATTCTTGGCATGGGTGCGCTCCTTTCTGCCGTTTCCGCTGGTGTGGCGGTATCGGCGGTAATTCTGTATCATCTCGGTATCATTTTCGGGGTTTTTCTGCCCTGTAAGCCCGTTAAAAAATCCTTTGGTATTGCGGATAGGGTACGGGGCAGCCCCCTTGTTCTGTATGGGTTCGGGTACATTTTGGGGTGGTTTTTATCGCTCCTGTTCCTGCCTTTTCACAGGCTTGCGCTCCCGGCGTAAAATCTGGTCGATATTGCCCTTGACGGTCTGTAAGCGGCGGTATTCCTCCCGTTTTGCCCGGTAATCGTTGTAGCCGCTGTTTTTCTCTTTGATAAGGCTTTCAATCTCTGCTTGCAGGGCTTTATAGCTCGGCAGCTTGGAAATGCCGTTCTCCCTGAAATAACGGGCGGCTGCGTCTGCTATGATAAAGTCGCTTTCGTGCTTCTGACGGTAGGCTGCTTTTGCTTTGGCGTTTTTCTGCTGTTTCAGCCCGTCCCGGACAGGGCGGGTCTTGGAATAGGCAAGCACCTGCCGTTGCAGCTCCTTTTTCCCGTTCAGCGTCTTTTCCACCTGCTTCAGCTCTGTAAGGCTTTCCTGCATGGCGGCATAAGCGGCAGAACAGGCTTCGTCCAGTTCCTCCGGGGAAGAAAAGCCGTACTGCTGATAGGCGGTAACGGTAGCTGCCATTTGCTTTAGGTTGTGCTTTGCCGCCCAGCGGTCATAGCCCACGCCCTTGCCCTCGGCTCGCTTGGCTTCCCGGTCAACCATGCGCTGCAAGGTGTTGTCTGCCGGGGCGGTTTTTGCGGTTTTTTCCTCCTGCAAGCGTCCCTTTTGGGTGTGGGGGTATTCGGGTATGGCTGTGGTCTGTTCGGCGGCTCTGTGGGCGTTCTGCGTGAGCAGGGCAAGGACAGCAGCCTTGTCAAAATCGTCCCCCAGCTTCCGGGCTGTGATAGGCTTTGTCCTGTCCGGCGTGAGGTAGGAAAGCCGCCCCCGGCTCTCCTTGACGGTCACACCCTCCCGCAGCAAAAGGGAAGAAAATTCGTCAAAGCTGCCAGCTTGGGAAAGTGCCTGCCGTATCGTCCGGCGCAGCTTCGCCTTGTCCGTTTCAAACTTGGTGGGCTTGGTCGGCTGTCCTGCGGCTTCTCTGGCGGCGTTCTCTTTATCAAGGGCAAGCTGCCCTTTCTTTGCCGCCCAGTATTCCCGTTCCGTTATCCGTTCCTTGCTGCCGTTCAAGAGGTCGATTTGGTAAAGCCCCTCCCGGTGGCACATCTCCATGACTTCACTCTTGAAATATTCCATAGCGGCGTTGGTGCAGCGGTGCTTGCAGCCCTCCCGTGTGTCGGCTGGTCTGTCCATGTAGGGCAGAAGCGGGACTTCATAAATCCGCAGGGAGTTGATGACGATATGCACATGGATATTGCCGCTGTGGTTATGCCCGTCCGGGTGGGTGCAGACTAAGGCTTGGTGTCCGGGGAAATGCTCTTTACAGAACTGCTCGCCCAGCTCCTGCGCCCGGTCTACGGTCAAGCCGTTGTCTGTCCCGTCCCGTGGGTCAAAGCTGATGATATAGTGGTGGCTTTTCACATCTTCCCGTTTTTGGTTTTTCTCATAGCGGAGATTGGCTCGCATACAGGCAACAGCGAAATCCTCGCCCCCGCAGTTGAGGGAAGAAATGCGGTAATCCTCCCTCGGTATCAGCCGCCCGTTTTCATCAAGGGTGGGCTTCATGGTAAACTCGTCATGCTCAAATGTGAGGTAGGCTTCCGCTGCGCCATAGTCCGCATTTTTAGAGCTGATATGTTTGAATGTTGCCAACAGCGTCACCCACTTTCTGCAAGACTTCAAACTTTAGGGCAGCAAGGTCGGAAACCGCCGCCCGTACCTCCCCGGCAAGCTGCGGGTAGGGGCTGTGCCACTCGTTCAGCGTCCGGGCTATCTGGTTTAAGTTGCCGCCGATCCTGCCGTATTCGGCGGTCAGCTTCCCGACAGCGGCAAGCAGCTCGTCGTTGACGGGGGAAACGGTTATGATGGGGCGTATGGCTGCCCCGGTTATGGCTTGCCGGATAAACTCGGCTTGGCTCATGTTGTAAGCAGAAAGCCTTTCCGCAAACTCGGCGTATTCTTCCTCGGTCATGCGTGTCTTGACTACCCGGCTGCGGTGCGGCGTGTTGTATCGTTTTCGCATGGTAAAACCTCCTTTCTGTGCGTGGTGTCCTCTCACTAATAGGAGAAAAACGGGGTGTGAAGCGGAACTGTTTTTGAAAAATCCGAAAAAATATTTTGAGGGATTTTTAAGCGGCGCAAGCCGCATAAGCAGGGTTTGGGGAAGGCACTCCCCAACAAGATTCCCGCAGGGGCAAAATGAGCGAAAAGCGAATTTTGGTACTGCGGTAGAATCTTGCTCTAAGAAACTGCCGCTTTCCTCTACGGCTGACTTTGCGGCAATCCGCAGGGGGCGGCTTGGCTTGTTTCCGTCAATATAGCGATTGCGGTGGCGTGTCCTGCCCGCTGTGGTTTTGCTTTCTTCTACGGACGGAAATGGAAAATGCCAAACGCTCCCTTGGATTTCTTCATCACTACTACGGTAGCCCCATACCTTTCTTCCAAATGGCTGCGGTATTCTTTTCATCACTACTACGGTACGCAAGACCGTTTTGGGCAAATTTCCCCGTCACTTTCTACAACAACAGGAATGTGCGGTCTGCCAAAAATGGGCGCAAAAAAAACGCCACGGACTTTCAAAAAATCTGTGGCGTTGCAGCTTGGTCGATATTCAATTTTCATTTCCATAATGTGAGGGGAGCGACAGCACTTTAGTCTGTCGCTCCCTTGATTACCCATCAGCGGAAACAGGCAGGGCTGTCAACGGCGGCGCATTTATGCGCCGTTCATCTTGACCGTTGACTGCTCCGGCTGATTCCGCTATTTGTTGTGGGATTACAGCTACATTCAAATCTTTTGCGCTGATTAGTGTTTCTTGTTTGCATTTCGGACAGAACAGAGGGAAATTTTCAAGTATTGTATCGGGGCGTATCTTTGTTCGTGTTTTATTTCCACAAATAGGGCAAAGCACCCACCTATCAGGCGATTTAATCATTTTAATTTTCATTATTTAAGGAAAGAAATGAAAATTGTGAAGTTATCAGGAATGTAGCTGATACTCAATCCCTTTTCGCCATTTGACAAAAGCGTACCGATAGAAACATAGTCCTGTCCCTCAATTTCTTCCGACACTTCCTCTATTATAGAAAACCCCTCTTGCTTCAAAAGCTCTAAATAGTCGTTATAGTCGGTTTCGCTTATATCCACAATACTGATACTGCAATTCTCATGTTCCGTATCAAGCATAGCCCAACCGACCGTACCGGACGGGACGGGAAGCCCCTCGGTGTATTCATTCACAGGCCATACACCCGCGTCAAGCATGGTATTGCTTTCTGTTTGTGTATTGCTTGGATTATCCGCAGCGGACGGCGTATCTTGATTGGAACAGGCAGCCAAAGAAAGCATAAGTAAAATAGCGATTATTGAAACAAATTTTTTCATAGCTACCTCCTGTTTTTGCGGACGGTTCGGATAATCTGAATGATTGCGATTGTAACCGCGATTACACCGACTGCCAAAATGATTTGTGAAGCGTCAAATCCAAAAGCTCCCTCAACTTGAATGTTTGTCATTGCGTCTGCTTGTCCGATTGCCCCGTCCGGCACTTTCCCGGATTGGGTAGTGGCGTAAATCACAAACGCTGCAACGGCAACGACAAGGGCTGCAACGCTCGAAATAATCCCTTTCCGTTTCTGCGGTGCTGCGCTGTCAATGCCTAACTGCTCGGCGGTATTCTCTGCAAACTCTTTGGGAGTGCCTAACCGTTCGATTACCTGTTGTTCCGTTTCGCCATGCTCCAACGCAGAAGCAAAGACTTCATTCAGATCACGCACGACCTCTTTTTTTGCTTTGCGTGTTAAACTCAATTCCTTTTCCACTTGCTTAATGTATTGCTCTTTCATTCTGATACCTCCGCTGTTTGATAGGTGGCAATAAAGCCATTTACACAACTTTCATAGCTCGCCCAAAATAAAATCAGCTCGTCTAATACCTCTCTGCCCTTATGGGTAAGGGAGTAGTATTTTTTTGATCCGCCATTTGCCGCTGCCGGGGCTAATCGGCATTGGATTAACTCGGCTTCCTGCAAACGATACAGAATAGGGTAAATCGTTCCCTCTTTTGCATAGCCCAAAACGGACGCGCTGTTATTTAGCTCTGTAATGATTTCATAGCCGTAGGTTTCTTTGCGTCCGATCAAGCACAAAAGTATCATTTCAAGAGAGCCTTTTTTGAATTGCTGCACATACCTGTTATCCATACTCTCTACCTCACTTTAGTTTTGCTATTTAGCGTTCCTAAATAGCAAAACATATTATAACTCCCGGAGGTGTTCAAGTCAATAGAGTTTATAGAAATGTTACAAATGCTTTTTAGACTTTACCCTATAATTTGCCTTGCTCGGAATAGCGGCGGGGCTGACTGTCCTTGTCCTGTTTTGTTGTGCTTCTTTATTAACCATGAGCATTTGCGCCCGGATTGTCATTGCCGTAGCCCTCCATCAGATTGATTACGCCCCAGATACCAAGCCCGGCTCCAAGTGCTACAACAAGGGTCTGCAAAACGTCTACTGCGCTATTGAAAAATGCCATAAATATATCCTTTCTGCCGCGTCTGCGGCTGTCCGGCAAGCGGACAAAAGGCGGTCAGCGTATGGTCGCCGCCGCACAAAAAAACCGCCCTCTGGTAAAGGCGGCTGTCCCCGCGCTGCGTAAGTTCTGCGGCGCGGCGGTATTCAGTTGTAAGGGTTGGGCGGTACGTCTCCCGGTAGGGGCGCGTACCATGTAGCCCGTGTTTACGTTCTTGATGTTTCATCAGCTCCTTTATTCTTTTTTGCTTTTATGAATGACAGGTAGGAAAGGGTGTGTTTCCGTAGTCGTCGGCGGTGTGGGAATGTGGGTAACTGGCTGCTTTTTTGGGGGCTGTGGGAAACGCTGTTTGCAGGACGTGGGAAAGCTGCATTTTAGCTTTTCCATGTGCTGTGAATGGCGTTTTCCATAGCCCCCATAGCCTGTTATCCACATTTCCATGCCGCAAATCCTTTAAGCCCTGTCACTGTTTCGGGGTAAGCCCCATGCGGCGGGCAAATTCCTCCGCGTAAAGCTGTGCATAGCGTCGCTGCATGGTTTCCCGCCACCGCCAATACTCCTGTATTCCTGCGTCAATAGCGGTCGCCAAGTCCAGCAGACATTTTTCAAGCTGCTTTTGTTTTTTCTTTCTGATCCGCTTATTCATTGCCTGTGTCCTCCTGTCTGTGCGCCCGGTTTTTCTCGTAAAGCCGTTCACAATCTTTGATAAATTTCCGTAAGGCAGCTTGCCGCCGCTGTTCCTCCCGGATTTTCGGGTTGACAAGCACCGTAAACCGCCGTTTGTCTGTGCCGGGGTGTCTGCCCATTAAGCTGTTACCTCCCCGGCGGGGAAGCGGACAAGCGGAAGCCCAAAGGGGTGCTGCGGGTCTGTTTCAAGGGCAATCCCGTATTTTGCTTCAAGCCGCCTGTATTTTTCTTCGCGCTCCTGTTCCCACTGGCGGTAACAGTCGGTAAGCTGCCGGACTGCCTGTGCTGTCTGCCGTTGTTCCCGTTTCTTTCTGATCCGCTTATTCACTGTCTGCGTCCTCCTGTAAATCTGCCCCGTCGATTTCGTAAACATCAAATTCCTCGTCCGGCTTCACGATAGCGGGGCGGCGTTTGATATATTTCTCCATGTCAAAGGCGTTTTTCTTGTCATAGTCAGAAAGGTACTTGTATTTCGGGTGCTTTGTAATGTCGAATTTGTCCGAAAAGAACGGGCGCACTCCGCGTACCTGTAAGATACATTTCCCTCCGTCCATGACCGCGATCTCGTCCTGTGTCATAAGCTCCTTTCCCAATTTCTGATAATTCAGCCCGTGGGAAAGCTCCCGTCCCCTCGTTTCGGACGTGTTGAAGCTGTCTATGGTTTCCTTGCCTAAAAGCTCCGACATTTCCTTTAGCGTGGATTTCTCCTTGCCGCCAAGAAAAAGGGTGGTGTCACAATTCCCTATGATCGTGTCCGCGTTATCCTTGTAAATGGCTTTTAGCTGGCTCTGTGATTGCAGAATGATTGACGCGGATATTTCCCGGCTCCGTATGGTGGCAATGAGCTTTTCAAACTTCGGTATCTGCCCGATATTTGCAAATTCATCAAGTAAGCACCGTACATGGACGGGAAGCCGCCCGCCGTATTCATCATCTGCCTTGTCGCATAAGAGGTTGAATAGCTGGGTATAGAGTATGCTCACGACAAAGTTAAACGTGTCGTCGGTATCGCTGATAATGACGAAAAGGGCGGTCTTTCGATCCCCCAGCGTGTCAAGCTCCATTTCGTCCGTTTCCATAAGCTCCCGCAGCTCTTTAATGTCAAAGGGTGCTAACCTTGCCCCGCAGGAAATGAGGATAGAGCTTCGCGTCTTGCCCGCCGATAACAGGAATTTTTTATACTGCCGGACAGCGAAATGCTCCGGGTCTTTTTCTTCCAGTCGTTCAAACATAAGGTCAACCGGGCTTTGAAATTCCGGGTCGTCCTCGCGGGCTTCGCTGGCGTTTATCATTTCAAGCAGCGTGGTAAAATTCTTTTCTTCCTCCGGGGCTTCATAGTGGATATAGCCGATAAGGGCGCAGTAAAAAAGCCGTTCCGATTTGACCCAAAAATCCTCCCCGGATTTTTCCCCGTCGCCTTTCGTGTTGGCGATTATGGTATTGACTAACTTCAAAATATCCTTTTCACTCCGCAGATAAGCAAAGGGGTTGTATTTCATGGATTTTTTGAAGTTAATCGTATTCAGTGCTTTTATCCGATACCCGTACCGCTGTAACATTTTCCCGGTTTCTAAAATTAGTGTGCCTTTCGGATCAGTGACGATATACGAAGTTGGAAAATCTTTTGACGAACATTGCATAAGCGACGGTTTAACGAAAAAGCGGGTCTTGCCGCTGCCGGAACCGCCGATCACAAGAATGTTTTTGTTGCGGGCATATTTCGGCTGTTTTGGTCGGCTGTTCATGGTGAGCCGTTCCGTCTGCGTCAAGGGGATGTTGTTTTCAAATACGGGGTCTATGTACGGCTTTATATCTTCGGCGTTTCCCCAACGCGCACTACCGTATTCAATGCCTTTGCGGTATTTCTTTGCGTTTTTGCCCTTGACGTAAACGGCAAGCCGGATAATCACCGCCCCGGCAATGCCGATCAGTAAGTCAATGGGGTGGAAGCTGGGGGCAGCGGAAGCAAAAGCGGCGGTGAAGCCCTCCCCAAGATGTAAAATCTTTGCGCTCATGTCTGCGCCGGGGGAAAGCCGGACAGCCGCGCCCACCTTGTCAAACAGGTACACAAAGAGCAGATAGGGGGCGTTTAGGATAAGCAGCTTCTTGATTTCCGGCTTCATAGCGATACCTCCCTGTCCTT
>OJMM01002269.1_pt1 | contig 10069 bp, 8 predicted proteins | sample 1597231 | NCBI WGS metagenome assembly OJMM01 (sample SAMEA2452128, study PRJEB22498) | human gut metagenome | reverse complement strand
ACCCGTGGCGCATGCTGCCAATGTGAGTGCCAACAATCCAATCTTCTTCAAACTTCTGCAAAATCCCATTCCTGCCGTTCGTAAAGTTATACCCCAATCCACTTATTGCATTCACAACATGATGTTGCCCTGACAGCTTAGCTGCAACAGAACCTAACAATGCAGCCTTTAAAGTAACATGATGAATTATATTAGGTCTATACTTTTTGTAGTTTGTATATAACTGAAAAATACATTTCAATTCATGCAAAGGATTACTTCCGGAACGGTCAAAAGGAATATCGATAAAGCGAATCCCTTTCCCTTGTAAAAACTGTTTTCTTCCGGTATCCCGTGACAATAAATAAACTTCATATCCCTGCTGAATAGCATTCAGGGCAATAGGCAAACGATGGGAAATAAAGAACCAATCAACATTGGTAACAAAGAAAAGCTTTTTCATTTTATCATAATCTGCCGTCAACGGATTCTTTGGGCAAGAAACCTTTAACATCAAACACAACAGACCGTGTCTTCGACAAACTTTCGATATCTATTCCCGTAAACAGTTGATGGGCAACCGCCAACACAACCGAATCAAACTTTTCTTCAGGAAGTTCATTGATCACTTCAATTCCATATTCATGCTTTACGATATCCGGATTTGCCCACGGATCATAAACGGTTATATTCAGATTGTATCCCATCAAAGCCTCATAAATATCTATCACTTTCGTATTACGTACATCCGGACAATTCTCCTTGAAAGTAAAACCGAGTATCAGTATATTAGAGTTCAAAACCTGAATTCCTTTTTTCAGCATCAGTTTTATCACTTGACCAGCCACATACTCTCCCATACCATCATTCATACGACGACCGGCCAATATGATTTCAGGATTATAGCCATAACTCTGTGCACACTGGGCCAGATAATAAGGGTCTACGCCAATGCAGTGTCCTCCAACCAGCCCCGGCTTGAAGGGAAGAAAATTCCATTTGGTACTTGCAGCCTCCAACACATCCTGAGTATCAATCCCCATACGCGTGAATATCTTGGAAAGCTCATTGACAAAGGCTATATTGATATCACGTTGCGAATTCTCAATGACTTTGGCTGCCTCCGCCACCTTCATCGTGGGAGCCAAATGTGTCCCGGCAGATATAACAGAAGCATACACTTCGTTCACTTTCTTACCAATTTCAGGAGTTGAACCTGAAGTCACTTTCTTTATCTTCTCGACTGTGTGTAGCTTGTCACCCGGATTGATGCGTTCGGGGGAATAACCTGCAAAGAAATCCGTATTGAATTTCAAACCGGATATTTTTTCCACTACCGGAATACATTCATCCTCAGTCACACCCGGATATACTGTAGATTCATACACTACAATATCACCTTTGGAAATCACTTTCCCTACAGTGGTACTTGCACTATACAGAGGAGTCAAGTCCGGATTATGGTTATGATCCACAGGGGTAGGAACTGCCACAATATAAAAGTTGCAATCACGAATGTCTTCAATGTCAGCCGTGCACTTGAAGCCATTGGCAATGGCAGACTGTAGCAATTCGTCCGAAACTTCAAGGGTAGCATCGTGTCCTGCCATCAATGCATCCACACGAGATTTATTCATGTCAAAACCAACAGTTTTGTATTTGGTAGAGAACAAACGAGCCAAAGGAAGCCCTACGTAATCGGTCTCGGTTACGGCGATTTTTACTATATCCATAAGATTTTCAGTATTTATTAGAAAGTTTAGTTTATTAGCTAATAGAAAGGGAAAAAGAATGAATGAATCAGATATTATGCCAATACCATTTGACAGCTTCTTTCAGACCGTCGCGCATGCTGTATTCCGGAATATAACCAAGAAGTTTTCTAGCCTTATCAATGCAAGCCAAAGAATGAGGTATATCACCCTGCCGATTCGGGCCATGAAGAATCTCCACATCAGCTATTTTCGGATCAAACTCACTCAAATATTCCTTCAAATAATTCACCAGCTGATTCAATGTAGTCCTTTCTCCAAAAGCGGTATTATAAACCTGATTGACTGCATCCGGATTGGTGGTTGTCATGGCAAGCATATTCATCTGGATTACATTGTCAATGTAAGTAAAATCACGGCTGTATTCACCATCACCGTTAATCATGGGACTCTCGTGTGCCATCAATTTCTTCACAAATAAGGGGATAACAGCAGCATAAGCACCAAATGGGTCCTGACGACGTCCGAATACGTTAAAATAGCGTAAGCCGATACATTCCATTCCATAAGTACGTGCAAATACATCCGCATAAAGCTCGTTCACATATTTGGTTACAGCATAAGGAGATAACGGTCTACCAATCACATCTTCCACTTTGGGAAGAGACTGGCTATCTCCATAAGTGGATGAACTTGCCGCATACATAAAGCGTTTCACTCCTGCATCACGGGCAGCAATCAACATATTCAGGAAGCCACTAATATTAACTGCATTAGTAGTGGCAGGGTCTTTGATGGAACGGGGTACAGAACCCAATGCTGCCTCATGCAGAATATAATTGACTCCTACCACTGCCTTCTGGCAATCAGAGAAATTACGGATGTCACCTACGATCAGTTTAAATGTATCAGGATATTGATTCAATAACGGAAGAAGATTCTCAATCTTCCCTGTTGCGAAGTTGTCCAAACATACAACTTCATAATTATGGGCAAGTAAATACTCGCAAAGGTTAGAGCCGATAAAGCCGGCTCCTCCGGTAACTAATACTTTCATTATATAAACTTTAAGTTATAATTATCATCTAATCATTATATATATTCTCCTTATATTCAATCTTTTTACTCAAATCGTTCTTTTTCATATTTTTACCACACTTATGAAAGATATTATTCACTATACGCCCTGAAATACCATCAATTTTATCATTGAAGAATATTCCAAATTTGCCGAAATTTGTTATTGAGCAATTAGAAATTATGATATTATTATGTTTATTCTCAGAAGTAGATTCCACTTTTATCCCCACAAAATCATTGTTCTTATTACAACATATAATCTTACATTTATCGATTAAAACATCTTCTGTAGAGTATCTATATGTAAGCCATCCATAGCTGTCAGTCAATATATCACAATCTTTCACCTGCATATTTTTCAGTCCAAAAGCTCGAATATTCCCTCTGTCGAACACACTATTATTAACAAATATATTATTAACAATATATTTCCCTTCTCTATTTTTACTTCTTCCAGCAACCAATAAACCATTTCCTGCATTATTGCTGAAAAAGCAATTGTTTATCCTTATATTTTCACACGCGTAATAACAGTTTTCATACGCTGAAATATTTATATCATTAGGTTCAATATCTAAACCGGCTTGAGGTGGCGTACCATTTGTATTTATAAATTTACATCCTAAAAAATCAACGTGATTAGCTCTAGTAATGGAACTTCCCTGACGATGATTGTCACTAAAAATACAATTTATAACACTTATATAAGAAGGTGAGTGATCTATATTAGACTCAAGGTAAACATTGCCTATATATAATCCGTCGCCACGATTAAAACCGGATTGCAGATTAGACAATATGATATTACTTCCATATCGGATGCATATTCCATGACATTGCTCCGTTTTTATATCTGACTCTAGTTTATTACCAATTATTGTAAAATTCTTCAACTGAATATTTGATGTTCCAGCCCATTTCCCCCTACTATCTCCAATAGCCATAAAGCAATCTGCCTTCAACGATGTATTCCATTTAAAAACACTATTTCCTCCATCAATAATCATATCAGAATGTAACTGAAAATTAGCATGTTTAAAGTAGTAAACACCACAGTTAAAGAGTAAATTATCAAACAACAATATGTTATTCATCTGCTGGCTATTATCACTTCCACTGATAAATCGTCCTGAAGAATCGACAATACAATCACTTTTGAAGTCAAACCATATAGAATAGGCTGTATCAGCTTTCCAACTTCCTTTTAACAAAATATTATCCGAAAAAACAACATTTTGTTGAGCCATTACTTTTGTTCCATTGCCAATAAGCGTACCATTTTCGATTCGTCCACTATCTACAAAACACAAGACTGCACCTTCAGGAATGACAACGTTTTGAGACATAAGATTTATATTGGATTTAATTACATATTTCGCATATGATAAATTAAACTGCTTCTGAATAGGCTGTATACTATTTGTCACGAAAACGATATTAGCTTGACTATATATAGGTAAAATAAAGAAAAGTAATATTAATGAGTAAAACTTCATACTTTCATTGGTATATACCGAAAAACAATATTTTTACATTCATAAAAAGTAATTACTTACACCTATATTAAAACAAATATCTTTTTTTAAATTTAAGATAAGTACCTAAGAATTTAGCAGATAAATTATACCCTAGAAAAATGTACATAAGTCTTACTTTTTTAGTTTTCCTATCTGTTGCATATTTTAACACATATGACATCTTTCTTACTTCCTGAAGCAAAAAGTCACGACAATCTGTTTCAGCTAAAAATATAATTCCTAAAACGACAATAAACTGATAGGCACAATACCCCAACAACATTTTTTTTATCTGGAAATCCTGACATTCCTCAGATATCATAGGAATCCATTTTTTTATAATATTAAGTAAGTCCAACACATTTTTCTCTCTAATAGAGTTGGTTATTGATCCACTTCTTCTTCGATACGCATAAAAAGGAAGATTAATAGCATAAAAGTTATCGGCATGAAGAGTTAAAGAAAAATTCCAATCAATATCCTCTGAATAAATGCCTTTTTCAAACCAAATATTATTATCTATCAAAATCTTTCTTCGAACGAGTTTATTACATGCACTAGGAATAAAAAGCCCATTGGGTATAAGATATGAAAGAACATCTGACTTTTCACAGCCATTTATCTTATTAAGATTAAACTGGGGAAAGTATCTTATATGCTGGGATATGTTTTCTTCAAATGTAAATCTTCTAAAGAAAACAACATCAACTTCTGAATATTTATTCAGTAGAGAATAAAGAGAAAATAACGCATCACAATCGTTCCAATAATCATCACTATCAAGAAATACTACATATTCACCCGATGAGAATTTTAAGCCCCAATTTCGTGCATCAGATAATCCGCCATTGGCCTTATGAATAACTTTAATACGCTTATCCTTTGATGCATATTGTTCACATATAGTAGGAGAATTATCTGTAGAACCGTCATTGACAAGTATTAATTCAAAATTTTTATAAGATTGAATCAATATACTATTTATACACTCACTAATAAAGGGTTCTACGTTATATACTGGAACAATTATGCTAATTAAATACTCATTATTCATTTGGAGAGATAGTTAAAACATGAAATTAAAAAAAGATTCACCTATATTTTCCATAGAATATTTACTTCTATCTGACACTGCATTCATCTCAAATCTCGTTCTCAATTCTTCACTTTCCATCAACATTTTCAATTTAGTGGCATATTCTTCTACTTTTCCTAAAGGAACTAAAAAACCATTTTCGTCATCACGAATGATATCTTCTGGTCCCGCTGGGCAATTATAGGAAATACTCGCTGTAGGAAACAAAACAGCCTCACCTAAAGCATTGGGAAATCCTTCGGAGGTCGAAACGAAAGCAAAAATCTTACTTTGAGCCAAATACCGATCTACATCTTTGACTACTCCTACAAACTCCACATAACTCGAGATACCTTTCTGTGACACATAATCCATACACTCTTTCCTACATGGTCCATCACCTACAAATATTAGTTTCCAACTACCATCGTTTACTAAAGTAAAAATATCTATTAATTCACGTTGATTTTTTGACTTTATAAAACGCCCAACATTTACTATATAATTTTTCTTTTCAATGGATACATAATCGTTTTCAAAGATTGTTATTGGATTAGGAATGACCACTATGTTAGGGTGTTTAGTTAACCCATGAACTTTTTGTCTAGCCAAATTTGTTTGGCAAATTATTCCTTCTGCCTTTTGATAAAGAACTTTTTTCAAAAGTTGCCTTAAAAAAGATAATTTTATAAATGGGTTATTTCTATCTGCAACATATATTTTTATTCCCAACCCTATTGTAGAAAGTAAAGTAGCAATATTTGTTTCCACCCCCATACTTAAGACACAATCCGGACGCAACTCTTTAATTTTATGACGTAGATAAAAAAATTGTTTTATAATCCGAACATGCTTGTTTATTGCTAATATATCAAAATTAGGATAAATTACTTCGACTTTATCTGATAATGAATAAAAGCACTGAGTATTAAATAATGTAACAATAGTTACTTGCACTTCTTTTTTTTCAACAAAATATGTAGCAAGTCTTGTCAAAACTCTTTCCAATCCTCCTGCTGACAAATAATTTGTAACTAAGCAAACTCTATGTTTCATAATTACTATATTTAATCATAAATTTATCATTGAATAATAATCCTGAAGAGATTCCCTATCCGGATTTTTCGTTTTATCCAATATTGAACTATATGGATACCAGTGTACATACTTCCTCATATTCTTGCCAGTCAAATCTGACATATCACTAAAGTAGTATCTGCCATTCCACAAAAGAACCATCGAAAGTATACATGTCAGCAATATATATCTAGTGCCAAATACAAAGCGATTGCTTTTCCATAGCTCAACTACGAAATCGCTTAAGAAAATAATACCAATGAGGCATAAATAATTAAAAAAACGGCTGATGAAAGGAAAGCAAATCACCAATATGCCAAGCAAAAGAAATATGGGATAGAAATCATAAAACCGAGATCTCATACGTAATATCCGGTTTTCTATCTGCATCAATACACAAGGAAAAAGAATGTAACCCAAAAAAGCAATCAGAATGCCCATAAAATTCAGATTTTCTGATACTTCCGTATAATTAACCAACTTTATAAATATAATTGGAGGGACTCCTAAAGAAAAAGCCGCAGCAATGATAAAGTCTATATTTATAATGATTCCTGCAACAACTACAAACAGCCAGAAAATGCGTCTTAGCGTAATCCTTATACCGTATATTAAAGGAAAAACAAACGATATCGCAGCACCATAGTGGAAAAGGAATGCTATAATTGCCAATAAATAATAAGCAACGTATTTTTTATTCTGCAAGAATTTCACACTGACCAAAAAGACAGAAACGGCCAATGCTTCTCTCGCTATTTCCATATTTACCAAAACATACAAAAATAGGAAATAAAGAAAAACTGCTGTAAACTTATTTTTCGTATTAGAAGAGATGAACCAAAAAACAACCGAATTTATTATAATTGAATGAACTATCTGAAAAAAAATAAAATCGTTTATAGTTGATTTTATTAAAGCCACGAAAAAAATAAATAAAGGCTCCCATCTATATGAAAAATAATCAGCTAAGGATAGGTCGGACAAATAAACCTGCTCCTCTTCAAAAAAATCCTGATAAGCAAAAGTATCCGCTCCTATTCGATATCTAAACCCAGAAACTACTACCAACAGCAAGTAAATGAAATAATATCCTAAATTATAACCTCTCTTATGACCTAAAAAGTCATAAGAAAAAGACAAAAAAAACAATAACAGTAAAATTGGTATATACGGCATTCTAACTCAGATACAGTTTTACCTTTTTATAATTCATGTACATTTCTATTCCATAAAAAGCAACTGCCAATATTAATATGATATATCGAGTCATAGGAGTCATATTGCAATTCATTACAGACATAGAAATGCTCAATGCAGGCAATATCAATATTACAAAATAAAATTTACTAAAAGGAATATAATACAGTTTATTAGACACAATCCAACTAATTACAACCAATATCAGATATGTTAATATCATCGAATAAATCACTCCTTCTATTCCCCAAAATACAATAAACAGGTACATACTTACCACATTAACAATCAAAGACACAAAATAATTATAAGATACATACTTTGTTTTCTCCGTATATTTAGGTCCGATATCAATTACTTCTTTTATTATTGTCAAAGCAAAATATAGCGACAAACTGCCAATATATTTATATGAATAAAAAAAATCCGGACCTGCAACTATACTAACAATATCTTCAGATAACAATGACAATACCGATACTAATAAAAACAAGAAACAAGAAACTAAAGGCATGAACTTCGCAAAAAGCAACCGGTGGTTTTCCTTTGCAAACTGTTGATACATAAAAGGAAGCCAAGCCATCATAAAAGCTGTTCCCAAGATTTGCACGCCAGAGGCCAACTTTAAAGAAAAAGAATACAAGCCTATTATTGATGTTGTTAAAAAAAACACCATAAAGAGCCGATTGGAATAAACCATCATCACACTTCCCACACGAGCAGGAAACTGAGGCAAAGCATAACTAAAGCTCATCATGAGATTTTTCCATGAGAAAGAAAAAAGCAAATATTGCTTTATATTAGTATACAATACGATAGAAGTCAATACGAGTGTCAATAACTGACATATCAAAACCCATTCCAAGCCTCCATCCATGAAAACAACAAAAACGAATACGGATAACAATAGCAATACGACTTTCAATATTACTTGGTAAGTAAAAAGTAAGTTCTTTTTTTCATACCGAAGTATAATCAAGCCAAGCATTGAAAAGTTTATAAAAGGCAACTGGATTGCAGACAATATAACTAATAAATAATAAGCAGAGCTGGAAAAAAGCAAACTGGAAATATAATATGACAACAAGCATATTATAATTGAGAAAAAAAACGATAATGAAATGACCGTAATTAATATGCTGAACAAAAAGATTTTTTTATCATCCCCCTCCCATTTGTAATAGTATCGTTGAAGCGATGTTTCCAATTGCAGCAACGCAAATACAGATACTATCCCCATAAGTACCTGACATAAATCAATCATTCCATATTCGGTAGTTGTAAATAAACGAGTATAAATGGGCAGCAAAATGAAAGCCAATATTTTCTCAATGCTCGTTGCAACACCAAATGAAAAAAAAGACTTTAGGAACTCTCTCATTTTCTAGTCTCTCAAATACTATTCTGCTTCAAAAAATCTAAAAATCTTTTAGGGGAAACAATCATAGAATCAACACATTGTGATTTGTCTAGAGCTTCCTTTATAAAATCCACATCTATATCCTCAAGAGTAGAAAAATAGGAAAACTGCTTGTCATTGAAATATTCCTTTGCTTTTATGAAAGCATTATTTGTCAGCAACTTTTTCTTGTAAGCAATTGCTTCTGCTGCTCTTAAAGATGACCCGGACTGTGATGTATCCATCAAAATTTCCAAAATACACTTTGTCTGGACAATTTTAGATACAATAACTTCGTATGGCAACTTATGCTTAGAATCAACAATATTAAAATCACATTTTATCCCACAACTTTCCAGCCGATTCCGAAGTTGTTCTATTATCGCCCTTCGACCTTTATCCAAACCACAAAAAAAGATATCCGATTCATTTTCCTCCTTAATCGAAACATTCAATACGGAACAAACCTGATTGTAAAATTGAAAATTATGTTCAACTGCATCTATTTCATTAAAAGTTATAATCATGTCAAACTTTTCCCGATTATTTTCCACAAACCGCAACTGTTTCTCATTGACTCGGGAAGACAATGTATTTGTAAACATGTAGAACAATTTTGAATGCGGATATTTTTTTTTCAAATATTCCAAAAAAGGAAGGTGAGTAGAACAAACATTCTGTTCGTATATAATAAAATACACTTGTTCATATCCATGTATGGTTTGTAAAGGATATAAATATCTATATATAAACTCAGGAACCATATTCTCCCATCCATATCTTGTCATAAAAAATAGAATATTATATAATATTTTTTGCCTGACTGATAAATCATTGGGAGCAAAATACAAAACATCTTTATTATATAGGATATCATTATTTACAACTTTCATGTAATCTGAATATCCCCAAAAAACATATTTAATTCTCATTATAATACAATAAGCGCTAACTTCCTTCTCCTATCTCCTCCACCAGCGACGCATGCACAAACGTCGTCGCCACCGCCATCACCCCCTCGATGTTCACCACC
>OJMM01002268.1_pt1 | contig 10074 bp, 6 predicted proteins | sample 1597231 | NCBI WGS metagenome assembly OJMM01 (sample SAMEA2452128, study PRJEB22498) | human gut metagenome | reverse complement strand
CTATTACAACCCATACTGGGGCTACTACAATGGCCACAAGCGCAACTCACGCGTTGTGAACGACTTTGCGCCATCAGCCATCGCCACATGGGACTGGAACATCAACGACAAGATGAAGCTCACCACCTCTGTCTTTGGCAAGTACTCTATGTATAAGAGCACCAAGCTCAACTATGCCAATGCTGAGAATCCGCAGCCAGACTACTGGAAGAACCTGCCAAGCAGCTACTACGACATCTGGAATGCTGACGCGCTGGGCAACAACTCGTCTACACTCCAGAGCTGGTACAACTCTTACAACTACTGGACAGCAAGCAAGGCCAACCGCCAGATTGACTGGGATCGCCTCTATTATGCCAACACTCAGGCTGCCAACCAGGGCCATGATGCACTCTACTTCATCCAGGCCAAGCACAGCGACAACCTGATGTTCAACATGGCTTCCACCCTGTCGGCTAAGGTTACCAAGCGCTCTACTCTCGTAGGCGGACTGGTATTGGGCAGCAACAGCAACCGTCACTATCAGACCATGGACGACCTGCTCGGTGCTTCCTTCTTCCACAACATCAACACTTATGCACTCGGCACCTATCCTGCCGATGACCCAAGAGTGCAGTACGACCTCAACACAGCAGGACCCAACAACCTCGGCTCTCTCGTTTACGAAGGCGACAAGTTCGGTTATGACTATAAGATTGAGGTGATGAAGGGCTTGCTCTGGACTTCCTACACTGCTGAGATGGGACGTTTCCAGACCATGATCAGCGCCAAGCTCGGTCAGACCAACATGCGTCGTCATGGCTATATGCGCAACGGTATGGCTGCCAACAATTCTGAAGGCAACAGCCGCATCGCACGCTTCGGTGAAGGCGGTGCCAAGGGTAGCATCAACTTCGATGCCGGCAAGGGCCACGTCTTCAAGATTGGTGTAGGTTACGAGTGGCGTCCACCAATGGCCAACACAGCATTCATCTCTCCTGAGATCTGCAACGACTACGTGCTCAACCTTGGCGACGAACATGTCTTCAGCAGCGAATTCAGCTATCAGTATCAGAATGCCTGGGTACACGCCAACGTCAACGCATACTATAGCCGCCTCGACCACGTCACAGAGTGGCAGAACTTCTACAACGATGACGAGAACTCTTTCACCTACCTCAGCATGACAGGATTGGAGAAAGAATACTATGGTATCGAGGCTGGTCTCGACATCAAGGTGGCTTCTTTCCTTAACTTCAAGGCCATCGGAACCATCAGCGACGCCAAGAACATCAACAATGCCAACGTGAACTATATGCTCTCCAAGTCGGCAGAGGTGGTTAAGGACTACGCATATATTAAGGACATGCGCGAAAGCGGAACTCCTCTTACTATCGGTAGCCTTGCACTCGACTTCCATAAGAGCGGATGGTTCATCAACCTCAACGCCAACTGGTACGACCGCATCTATTTGTCATACTCACCAAGCTATCGCTACAAGTCTTCTCTGAAGAACCGCGACATGCTCTTCAACGACGAGCCTCTCCCAGGTTCTGTTGACCAGGCTAAGGGACACGGCGGATGGATGGTAGACGGAAGCATCGGCAAGAGTATCCGCCTCAAGCACGGTAGTCTGAACTTCAACCTCATGGTAACCAACATCCTCAACAACCGCAAGATTGTTTCAGGTGGTTACGAGCAGAGCCGAAGCGACTATACCCTCAACAAGGAAAACGAGGCCAAGGATCGCGTCTACAAGTTCTCTAAGAACCCTAAGAAGTATTACGTATTCGGAACCAACGGAATGTTCCAGGTATCATACAGATTCTAAAAGAAGAGAAAGATATGAAAAAGTTAAAATATATCGCAATGGCATTTGCTGCCCTGCTCTTGGCTTCATGCATGGGCGACGGTTATGCTGATTCCGTGGGAGAAAAGGATTATACCGGCCCTGCCATCGGCAACAACAAACTGGAGGCTACCAATGTCATCACCATCTCCGAACTGAAGGAGAAATATGCCACACAGATAGAACGCGGCCTGTACAAGCAGGTGGACGAGGACATCAAGATATTGGGTATCGTCACAGGTAACGACCTCGGAGGCAACCTCTACAACCAGATTTGCCTGCAGGACAAGACGGGCGGTATCTTGGTTTGCATCGGCAAGAGTGGACTCTATGGCGAACTGCCTGTAGGTCAGCAAGTGCTTATCGACTGCAAGGGCCTCTACATCGGTGGCTACGGCAAGCAGGCTGAGTTGGGCGGTGTCTATACCAACACCAACAAGGGCTCACAGTCTATCGGTAAGGTAGACCGCTACGTATGGGAGAAGCACTACAAGATTATCGGTGAGGCCGATGAGACCAAGGCAGAGGCAATGGTTGAGGTATTCGACCAGACTAAGATCAAGGATGCCGACTATCTGAAGTCTTGCTCAGGCAAATTGATGAGAATAGAGGGCGTAACTTTCGCCGATGCAGGCAAGAAGGTATTTGCCGCTGCGGCAGATAAAGACAACGCCAACTGCGTAAACCGCGGATTCTCTGGCATCAGCACCAACAACATGGTGGTTCGCACTTCTGCCTACGCCAAGTTTGCTAATGCTCTCCTGCCAGAAGGTCCACAGAACGTTACTGGTATCTTCACACGTTATGCTGGAAGCAAGAACGACACATGGCAGATTCTTATCCGTACTGCAGACGACGTGAAGGTAGCCAAGGGAACAGAACAGTGTCCATACACCGTAGCGGAAGCCATCCAGTTGATTAACGACGGAAAGACTACCGAGACCAATGTTTATACCGAAGGTATCATCTGTTCTGAGCCAAGTGTAAGTGTACAGTATGGTAATGCTGATTTCTACATCTCTGCAGACGGCAAGGGTATGAATGCTGACGGAACTGGCAATCCTGCCAAGACCATCAAGGTATTCCGCAACTACTATCTCAACAAGGATAAGTACACCGAGGCCAACAAGGACTTGATCAAGAAGGGACAGAAAGTTGTCATCTGCGGCAAGCTCTTGCTCTACAATGGTGTAACACCGGAAATCAACAGTGGAAACTATATCGTTTCCATCAAATAAAACTAACTCAAGTAGAAAACTATAAAAAGAATAATCAATATGAAAAAGTTCATTTATTCATGCTTGTTCTTGGCTATGGCAGCCATAACATTCAGCAGCTGCGAGGACGTTCCTGCTCCTTACAATATGCCTACAGAGAATGAATCTCAGAAAGTTCAGCCTTCAGGTACTGGTACTGCTGCCGACCCATTCAACGTGGCTGGAGTAGTAAAGTATATTGACGAAGGTGGAAGCGCAGAGACCGAGGTATACGTAAAGGGTAAGGTTGTATCTGTTGTACAGGGCAGTTGGGATGCAAGTTTCGGTAGCTTGAAATATTACATTTCAGAAGACGGAACTGCTACTAACCAGTTCTATGTATACAATGGTTATGCAGGTCCTAACCGCACTAAGTTCTCGGGCGAAGACGCTTTAAAGCAAGGTGATGAGGTTGTTATCTGCGGTAAGGTAGACAGCTATAACGGCACTAAAGAGTTCCTTGTAGGCAACTACATTGTATCTCTTAATGGCGTAGGTGGAACCGATACTCCTGGCACACCATCAGGCGAAGCTAAGGGTACAGGTACAGAGGCTGATCCTTTCAACAGCGTAGCTGCTAATAACTTGGCTGCTTCTTTAGAATCAGGTAAGGTTTCAGATAAGGAATACTACATCAAGGGTAAGATTCAAGAAATCAAGGATCAGTTCGCTGCCCAATTCGGTAACGCCACATTCTATATTGCTGATGATGAAAAAAGTCAAAAATTCCTGATATTCCGCACTTACTACTTTGGTGGCGAGAAATGGAAAGAAGGCGACGGACAGCTCAAGGTTGGTGACGAGGTTGTAGTTTGCGCCAAACTTATCAACTACATGGGTAACACTCCTGAGACAAATCAGGGCGGCAAACTCATCTCTGTAAATGGCAAGACCAGCATTGAGGGTGGCAGCGAGAAACCTGACACTCCATCTACTGGCGACACAACAACACCTAATGGTAACTTCGAGACTTGGGTAGACGGTAAACCAAACAACTGGAAGACTGCCTCTACAGCAGGTAACGCCTCTGTCGCTCAGAGCACAGACGCTCACAGTGGCAAGTATTCTGTAAAGGTAGGTGGTTCAACAACAGCCAACAAGCGTCTTGGCTACAAGGAAATGGAGCTCAAAGCTGGTACTTATAAGATTAAGTACTACGTAAAGGCAGCTACAGCAACAGGCGCATCAGTACAGTCTGGATTTGTACCTGTTACTGAAGGTAAGGTCGGCGATTACAAATACTCTGGATACATCAACAATATCTCAAACACAGAGTGGACACTTGTTGAGCAAGAATTGAAAATTCCTACTGATGGCACATACTGCATCGTAATCATGAACTCAAAGAAGCCTGGTGGTGACGTTCTCATTGATGACCTCACCTTGACTCTCGGCGAGACTGTTATCATCAAGTAAATAATATTTGAAGACTTCATATTTCCCCATTGCCTCTCATCAGGCAATGGGGATTTTTATTTCCAGCTATGCCCATCGCTTGGTCACTCGATGAACACGCGATGGGGAGCTGGTGAACAAGGGACGAGCAACCATTGCCCACGCGACGGGCAACGTATGCCCAAACTAATAACTACTACTTGGGTAACACATCTATGAAAATAAAAAAAAGAGCGAAAGGTATAAAAACAGGTAGAAAGATTTGGAGGAAAGGAAAAAAAGTCGTAACTTTGCACCCTGTTAAGTCAAAAGGCTATAATGGGCATGCACCGCAAGGACATGAAATGATGGCAACATCCCCATGACGTCTAATTTTAATAACCCAAATAAAAGTAAAAACAAAATGAAAAAAGGTATTCATCCAGAGAACTATCGTCCAGTAGTATTCAAGGATATGTCTAATGGCGACATGTTCCTCTCACAGTCAACTTGCAAGACCAACGACACTGTTGAGTTCGAAGGCGAGACTTACCCAGTAGTAAAGATTGAAATCTCAAGCACCTCTCACCCATTCTATACAGGTAAGAGCAAGCTCGTTGATACTGCAGGTCGCGTTGACCGCTTCATGAACCGTTACGGCAAGTTGAAGAAGTAATATACCTTTTTATATATAAGGATATATTATCAATACGAGATAGAAGGTGCGTTCTAACGTAGTTGCATATGCGTTAGTGCGCACCTTTTACCTTTTCTTTATCACCCCACTCTTTCTTATAAGATTCATCCTAACATCTTATTATCTATTTTATCATTTAACATTCACTATGTTATGAAACAAATCAAGATTTATTTACTCGCTCTCCTCGCTGTGCTCTCTATGGCAGCCTGCGGAAGCAGCGACGACGGAGACGGAAATGGTTCGAATGAAATCAACACCAACAAGAACGAGGTAACAACCGACAAGGCTGTCACCCGACTGGAGTTTCCTAAACTGAAAGGTGAAAACAGCATTATCCGTGTTTATCGTGACGGCAACAGCAAACAATACGACCCAGACAACGTAAACTATGCAGTAGAATGGGATTGCGACAAGAAATCGCAGCGCTGGTCATGCTACATCATCACCCCAAAAAACAGAAAGAAGAATACAAATCGCTATTATAGTGAAAGCAACCAATACCCCAATGATCCAGATTTGGCAGCTTCAAACAGATGGGAGAAAGACTACATCTACAGATCAGGCTTCGACCACGGACACATCTGTCCATCTCAAGACCGTCTGTACAGTTCCAACGCCAACTATCAAACTTTCTACCTTACCAATATGCAGCCACAATACGCTGAATTTAACGGAAGTTTAAAGCAGTACAATTATAATGGAATTTGGGTCAAGATGGAAAACTATCTGCATAACTTCCTCGGCGATAAAGACACCAAAGACACCATGTATATTTGCAAGGGTGGAACCATTGATAAGGAGGAACACATTCTGAAGCGCATACAGGGAAAGCTCATCGTACCGAAGTATTTCTTTGTGGCAGTCCTCGTCAAGAAGATGGTCAAGGGACAGGCTTACTACAAGTCTATCGGTATGTGGTTCCCACACACCAAAGTATATCATGGAGACGACAAGCTGTCTAATTACACCATGAGCATCAAGGATTTGGAAGCGAAGACCGGCATCGACTTCTTCTGCAATCTGCCCGACAATATCGAGCGAGATGTAGAAAGCAAAAAAATCCTCAGCGACTGGGGAAGTATCACTCAATAAAACTCAACAAACAAGCATAAGAAAAAAGGAACTGTATGTCCACCTCGTGTGGAACCATACAGTTCCTTTTTTATTTGAATACGTTTATATTCTTTATCTTCTGTTATTCAGCTGATAGCTGGTTGCCTTGAGCGGTGTCAACGTAGCACCCTTACCAAACGAGCTTAATGACTTCTTCATTACTCGGCTTGGGCCATTGGCCTTGGCATTGTTAGCATTGGTGTTATTCACACGCTGCAAATCGATGTAGATGACTTCGCCATTCACGTTGCCCGTGCCTATCATATAGCCCCAGAAAGTATCTACATTATAACCTTGCTCTTCCCCAAGGTGGAAGCCTACCTGTGATGATCCATAGTCCATCACGAATGTGGCACCAGTACCCTTATACTTGATATAGATATCACCATTGTCGGCAATATACCATTGGAAGTTCAAAGACCTCTGGTCGGCAATAGAGCCATCATCGTTCTTACGAATATCGGTCTCCACACCTTCGCCACTGAGGGCATCCGAAGAGTTGCTATACTGGAAGAACTTCATGTTGACATCAAACTCATCAGTGTTGCGCTGAGTACCTTCATCGTTCAACCAAGAATCTTTCATGGTACCCTCCCATTCGCCAGTTAGCGTCTGGGCCATCGCCAACAAAGTATTGTCCTGAGAACCTTGCTGACCTTGGTTCCAATCATCATTGTTCCATCCCCAATCATCATAATGATCGTACCAACCATAAGGATCATACCAATAATCATCACCATCGCAACTGGTCATTGCAAGCGACATGGCAGCTATCACAGCCATTGTCAGCAAAGAATATACTTTTTTCATATCAATAGTAGTTTAATCAGAATTTATTTGTTTTCCGGAAAGAATCGCTTCGGCAGCATGGTGCTGTCGTTCTGCTCCTGAGCACTCTCCTGCTGTTCTTCCTTGTTATTACTACGTGTCTTGGCGTAGCCGTAATATCCCCAAGAATTATTCCAGCCGTCGGAACCATACCAGTAATAATTGTCCCAATCGGGCGTATCTACCTTGTAGAACTCGAAGCTGATCCATCTGTTCGTACTGTTGAAATCTATATCACCACAGAAGTAACCATTGTCGTCAAGATGATAGTTACGAATGACAGCCTCTTCTTGAGTATCAAGGAAATTGATATAAATGGTCGTGCCACTCACGCGCCAGATGATGCGGTTGGCCACATAGTCCCAGGGCGCATTGCTGTAATAGTCTATCCAGTAGCCGTCGCCAGAATCGTAACCCGAATTGAAAGTTACCTCAGACATGTTTGACTGATAATGACGTCCTTCATAATCCAGCTGCGTCTGCATATATCCCTTCCATGTACCATTGAGGGCATAAGCAATATCTGCATCCTCATCGCATGAAGTGAGCGAGAGCATCATGACTGCCATGAATATCATTGAGAAGTAATAAGTAATCTTTTTCATATCGCTTTTGTTTATAAGTTAATAATTTCGTTAAATTCTGGTGCAAAGATACCTTATTCTTTTCTTAGGGCAAAGGGAATAGTAGATTATTTTAAGGAAAAATCCCTATTAAAAAGCGGATTTTCCCTAAAATGTTTGGAAATGTCAAGTTTAATGCCTAACTTTGTACCAAACTTTATCAAAAAAAGCATGAAACGCTTACATTTTTTAATTATACTATCATTTATAACAATCTTTTCATCAGCAGAACCCTATTGCGATGTCAGAAAGTTTTCAATCCTCGATGGACTTGCAGCCAACTCCATTTCCGATTTGGCACAAGGCTACGACAATATGATGTGGTTTGGCACCTGGAATGGTCTGTCCTATTACGACGGCTATCATTTCAAGACATTCCGTGACGAGCCCGACGACATCGACATCATGAGTACCAACCGCATACTCTCCATCTTCCCAAGCCCAGACAACAATGTGTGGGTAGTCACCTTCGACCGCAAGCTATACATCTTCGATACAGAGCAATGCCAGTTTATCAAGGTTGGCACGATGCTCTGCAAGCGTTTCGGCATCCATTTGGAGTCGAGCGAGATATATCCACTCGCCAATGGACACACCTGGATTACGACTCACAAACAGAACTTCCTGATTCGTGTAGGTCAAGGAAAGGACATAGAGAGCATGAAGCCCGAGCTCATCAAGGTGGGCGAAAAAGGACTGCGAAGCGGCAACGTATGGTTTATCAAGCAAGACAAGCGAGGCCGTGAATGGATTCTCACCGACAAGGGAACATTCATCTACGGCAAGAACTTCCATACCTCTACGCCCTTCAAGTGGTTCAGAGAAGTGGGCAACACCATCTTCCTCGCCACGACTGATGGCAAGGTGGCTGTCTACGACAAGCAGAACCATCTCTCCTGGATTCCCATGCCAGCAGGCGTCACTCGCATCAACGAGCTGAAGAATACTGGTTATCTGTTGATTATCGCTACCAACATAGGACTCGTAGTGTACAATCCACGCACATTCAAGACCGATGTCATCAGTGTGCAGAACCCCAATCAGCCCGTAGCAGAAGTGAAGAAAGCCTACGTAGACGGGCACAACATGGTATGGGCATTTACCGAAGGACAGGGCGTGACCGTCATCAATCCTAAAACCATGTCAGCTAATTGGCTCTACGCTGATGCCCCTACCCCTGCCGACCGCACCATGAGTGACAACTTCTTCATCATGGAAGACGAACACGGCACTTTGTGGACTATCCCTAACTATGGCACCTTCAGCTACTACGACCGCAAGACGGGAAAGCTCGTTCCCTATATGCTGAGAAGCAACTCTGCAGGTAATTTCTATGTACCTCGCATTTCTAAATTCGTTGTTTCAGACCAAGGCATACTTTGGTTGACGGGTGTACACGACTTGACTCAGGTAAACTTCAAGTTCCACAACTACTCCATGATCAAACTCGATGAAGGAGAATCGGAAATAAGAGCCATGGCTTACACTAACAACGGATTCCACTGGGATGGTTTCAAGTCGGGACACCTCAAGATCAGCGACAGCCACTTCAAAAAGATTGGTTATCTGCAGTCCAACGGACAGATCAGCCAGAAGCAGACACCCTTCACACGCTCAGGTATTTATGCCATCTATCAAGACATGAAGGATAGAATGTGGATAGGCACAGACGGCGACGGACTGTATCTGTATGACCGAAACACCATGCGCCATTTCCGCTACAATGCATCCGACAGAAATTCCCTCCCGGGCGACAGCATCTATGATGTGGTGAGCGACCGACAGGGCAACATCTGGGTAGCCACATACGGAGGAGGCTTGGCACTTATGCGTGAAGACCCACAGGGCAACATCACATTCCTTACTCCTCGTAACGGACTGAGATGGCCAAAGAAATATTACAGTAAAGTACGTAGAATCACCTGTACCGCCAGTGGCGAAATACTCATCGGAACCACAGGCGGCCTCGTCACCTTCAAGGAAGAAAAGCGCCCTTCCAAAAACATACAATTCCACACCACTTCCTACAGGGAGAACGACACGACATCTCTCACAGCTCCTGACATCAACTTCATTCTGGTGCGTTCCAACGGCGACACCTATGTATCGAGCATGGGAGGAAGCCTCGACAAGATAACAAGCGAAAACCTGCTGCTGGACAATCTGAAGGTGAGATTCTGCAATTTAATCAATACCAGCGAGGGTAATGTGCAGAGCATGATAGAGGACAACAGTGGCAACATCTGGCTCATCAGGGAGTCGAGTGTCGATAAATACAACCCCAAGACAAGGAAGCTGACCGTCTTCGGTCCCAACGACTTCGACCTCAACATGACCTTCTCGGAGGCACGC
>OJMM01002265.1_pt1 | contig 10079 bp, 9 predicted proteins | sample 1597231 | NCBI WGS metagenome assembly OJMM01 (sample SAMEA2452128, study PRJEB22498) | human gut metagenome | reverse complement strand
CGATATTCCAACCAGAATTCCCTCTGTGTGTGATATCAATCTGGCATACTCGAATGCGTCATCATTATCAACTGGAACTACGCTGTCATATATCTTAGTATTAAGAATTTCTGGAACAAAGCCTGCTCCAATTCCCTGAATCTTATGTGGTCCCGGCTTGCCCTGTGAAAGTACCGGTGAAGTTGCAGGCTCAACTGCAATTATCTCAATCTTGTCATTCTTAGACTTAAGATATTCACCAACGCCTGTAATTGTTCCGCCTGTACCAACACCTGCAACAAATGCGTCAACTTCTCCATCCGTATCATTCCATATCTCTGGACCAGTTGTTCTTCTGTGTGCATCCGGGTTAGCAGGATTAACAAACTGTCCTGCAATCATGCTACCTTCAATCTCATTCTTTAATTCTTCTGCCTTCGCAATAGCACCTGTCATTCCCTTATAGCCAGGAGTAAGTACAATTTCTGCACCATATGCCTTAATTATATTTCTTCTTTCAACACTCATAGTCTCTGGAAGAACTATTATTGTTCTGTAGCCTTTTGCTGTTGCAATAGCAGCAAGTCCGATTCCTGTATTGCCAGATGTGGGCTCAATAATTGTTGCACCGGGCTTAAGAATACCTTTCTCCTCTGCATCTTCAATCATTGCCTTGGCAACTCTGTCCTTAACGCTTCCTGTTGCATTAAAATACTCAAGCTTAACAAGTACTCTTGCCTTAAGTCCAAACTTCTCTTCAATATGTCCGACTTCTACAAGTGGTGTGTTACCTATTAAATCTGCTGCTGATTTATATATCTTTCCCATACAATCCTCTTTTCTTGTGGTATTATTCCACATTTTCTAATATCAATTCATGAATCAGGTGTTATGTATATGTAGTACATAAACATACTATGTTTATATGTTATTATAGGGCAATGATTCTGATTTGTACAGTACTTTTTTATTTTTCTTTTTTAAATCATGTGTATTCCGCTCTCCAGCTTCTCGTTTTTGACTTCATCCGTGCCTCTCTCCGCTCTAACGTCCAATTCACGCTTCCGGCTTCCCCGCTGACTTCTTAATCGCTTCCACCAGCCCGCTATAGCTATGCTCACAAGCTTCAATTATCCTATTCTCTTTCACGCCCGCCTCAACAAGCTTTTTGCTGCAGGCGGGACCAATGCTATACACTGGGACTTCACCTGATTCACCAAGCTTGTCAATCAGCCATTTTATTCTCTCACCGCTGATGCCACTGGTAACAGCTATTCCAGAAACATCAATGAAATCTTTCATTTCGTACTCTGCATATGTATCAACATATTCATTCCTATATACTGGAATCTTAATCAGTTCTCCGTAATCTTTCATAGCTTCTTCAAGTGAACCGCTTGTTACCTCAGCACACAGATATACAACCTTCCCGGCTGCAATATTCATCAGACTCTTTCCAAGCTCCAAGCCCGCAGCTTGTAAAGAAACAAAATCAGCTTCAAGACCGCATGTTGTTCTTAAAGCTTCCTGTGTCTTTTTACCGACTACCGCAATCTTAACACCAGCAGGAAGTTCACACTTCCCCATATTATAAGCAAACCCAGCCACAGCATTTTTACTTGTAAACACAAGCCACTGTGCATCTTTTATCTGTGTCTCAAAATCTTTAACCTTTATGTATTCAATCCTGCCAGTCACTATTTTTTCGCAGGAAAGCCCCTCCTTTGCAAGTAATTCTGCAAGGGAAGGGCTTTTATCGTACATCTGTCCGTTTTCAATATATGTATATATGTATTTACCCACAATCTACTCCAATCCAAGCATACGGGCTGCTTCGTGACCAACCGCCTCGCTGTCAGTTCCTGTAACTTCAATTCTAAGAATCCTGCTGCAATCATCATTGCCAAATAACACAACCATTCGAAGGTCACCGTTATCCTTTGTCACACAATGTGCGCCAACCTGGGCATGACAGCCGCCGCCTGTTAATCTTAAAAATGTTCTTTCAGCAACAGCTTCTCTATCAGAATTATCATCTGACAAAGCATTTATCTTATCAAGAAGTTCTGTATTCACCTCTGCAGTCTCAATCGCAAGAACTCCCTGTGCCGGTGCCGGAATAACAACCTCCGGGTCAAGATACTCTGTTATCTCAGATGATCTGCCAAGTCTGTTAAGTCCTGCTGCCGCAAGCACAATTCCATCAAGTCCGTATGAATCGTCCATAAGTTTGTTAATTCTTGTATCAACATTTCCCCTGATAGCAGTAAACTGGATATCAGGACGCAGCATTGCAAGCTGGCATGCACGCCTGATGCTCCCAGTGCCTATAACCGCACCAGAAGGAAGTTCTGAAAAACTTCCTGCAGTCTTTAATATAAGTACATCTCTGCAATCCTCTCGTTTCCACGCCTTTGCAAATGTAAGTCCAGTCTCACATTCAGCCGGCATATCCTTCATGCTGTGAACCGCCATATCAATGCTGCCTGAAAGAAGTTCTTCCTCAATCTCCTTTACAAAAAGCCCCTTAGTTCCAATCGCAGCAAGCGGCTTATCCGTAACCTTGTCGCCTGTTGTCTTAATTATAACAAGTTCAAATGTATCCTCAGGATACGCCTCTTCCATTCTTCTCTTAACATATTCCGACTGGACAAGTGCCAGCTTCGAACCTCTCGTTCCTATTCTGTAATGCATAATCCTCCCTACAAGCCAAACAGTCTTTCAACCATATCTTTATACTGCTGCTGTTCATTTTCTTCCACATTTTTCAATTCTTCAATCGGTTCTTTTAACAATCTGTGTAGTGACGACTTAAGAATCTTCTTTAAGATTACCCTGTCATGGTCTGAAAGGTCAATCTTGCGGTTAAGATAATCATAGCTGTCCTGTACTATCTCATCACATTTTTTGCCAAGTGACTGGATAGTTGTATCCATTCTGCTTGATGTGAGCCATTTCTTTGTTTCCGCTATATACTCATCAATCACGCACTGGCTTTCTTTAAGCAAATGTGCTCTCTCATTCTGATTAGACTTCACAATCCCACCTATCCTGTCAAGGTCAATAAGAGTCACTCCATCAAGGCTGCCTGCAGATTTTTCTATATCTCTTGGTGCAGCAAGATCAAGAAGTGTCATCTTTTTACCATCTGATAATTCAGAAGCTCTAATCACCAGATGAGGTGATGAAGTCGCTGAGACAACTATATCACTGCTTTTAAGTGCTTCTGTTTTCTTATCATATGCAATAACCTGAATATCTGGAAATTCCTTAAGCAACGCCTTCGCATGCTGATAAGTTCTTGAACACACTGTTACATCAGCGCCATATTCTGCCAGATATCTTATGGCAAGGGCCGCGGTTTTGCCGCTTCCTATAACGAGTGCATGCTTTCCTGATATGCCACATACTCTGTCTAACTCCTGAATACCGACATAGCATACAGATACTGGTTTTTCACTTACCTTGTACTCTGTCTTAATCCGCTTTGCACAGCTTACCGCTTCTCTTACTATATAATTAAGCTCTTTCCCGCTGTGTCCAAGCGTTCTTGAAAGGTCTGCCGCATCCTTTAACTGGCCTAGTATCTGATCCTCTCCAAGCACCATGCTTTCAAGTCCGGCGGCTATGCAAAACAGATATACCAGTGCTTCTTCACCACATTTGACACCGGCTAATTTAGTATCAGTAAGTCCAAAATAATCATTGAATAAATCGGACATTACTTGTACAAATGTTTCATCCTCATACAGATAAAACACTTCGCATCTGTTGCATGTTGAAAGGCACATGCACTGGTTCACACCTGCTTCCTCTGCCTGCTGCATAAAGTCTGCTATCCCGCTGTCTGTGAATGTAATTTTATCCCTTACTGAAAGGTCTGTATTCTTATAATTAATTCCTACATATCCTAACTGCATCTGTATTCTCACTTATTATACGAATTATTTTCTGAAGAATTCTTCTATAACCTCTATTGTACGGTTGATATCTTCATTAGTGTGTGCATCTGATACGAACATTGCCTCAAACTGTGATGGTGCAATGTATATTCCGTTATCAAGCATATGTCCAAAGTATTCTGCATACTTCTTAGTGTCTGACTTTACTGCACTGTCATAATCCTCTACTGCATCTGGTGTAAAGAATATGCTCATAAGTGAGCCAATCTGATTAACCGATACCCTTCCGGCTCCACATTTTCTTACACTGTCAGCAATACGCTTTGTCTTAGTCTCAAGTCTGTCGTATATATCCTTATTATCTCTTAAGATTCTTAAAGTCTCTAAGCCTGCTGCTGTTGCAATCGGGTTACCAGACAATGTTCCTGCCTGATATACAGGGCCGTCAGGACTTACCATTCGCATAATGTCAGCTCGTCCGCCATATGCGCCGACTGGCATACCCCCACCTACAATCTTTCCAAGAGTTGTAAGGTCTGGCTTTATGTTGAAGTACTCCTGTGCTCCGCCAATTGAAAGTCTGAAGCCTGTTATTACCTCATCAAATATAAGAAGGCTTCCATTCTCCTTAGTTATGTCTCTTAAGAATTCAAGAAATCCATGTCTTGGAAGCACAACTCCCATGTTAGCTGCAACAGGTTCAACTATTACCGCAGCTATTTCATCTTTATTGTTATCAAAAAGCTCCTTCACAGAATCGCAGTCATTGTACTCTGCTACAAGTGTATTCTTAGTGTAATCAGCAGGAACTCCTGCACTGTCCGGAACTGATGTTGTAAGTGCTGCTGAACCGGCTTTTACCAAAAGTCCGTCCGAATGTCCATGATAACAGCCTCTGAACTTAATTATCTTGTCTCTTCCGGTGTAGCCTCTTGCCACACGGATTGCACTCATAACAGCTTCTGTTCCTGAGCTTACAAGACGGCTCACCTCCATTGTAGGAATAAGCTCGTATATAAGCTCTGCCATCTCAACTTCTCTCTTGGTTGGCGCACCATATGTAAGGCCTGCTTCCGCAGCTTCCTTAACCTTTGCGATTACTCTGTCATGTGCATGGCCTAATATTCCCGGTCCCCATGAACATATGTAGTCAATCATTTCATTCCCGTCTACATCAGTAATTCTGTCTCCCTTGGCAGAAGCTATGAATCTTGGCACTCTGTCAACTGCCTTGTATGCCCTGACAGGACTGTTTACACCACCCGGCATATGTTTTACTGCTCTCTCATATAAATCATTTGACATCTCTTCATTCATAAAACCAGCTCCTCTTGCTTAATTTAATACTGCTAAAAATGTTACTCTTCCTTTAACCATTTTGCCACATCTATAGCATGATATGTTATTATCATCTTAGCTCCGGCTCTCTTAAAGCCTGTCATATTCTCCATTACAATCTTCTTCTCATCAATCCAGCCATTCATTGCTGCTGCCTTAACCATCGCGTACTCACCGCTTACATTGTAAGCGACAATTGGAATATTGAAGTTAAGCGCTATCTCTTTCATAACGTCCATATATCCGAGTGCCGGTTTTGCAATAATCATGTCTGCACCTTCTAATATGTCTTCTTCAACTTCCCTTAACGCTTCTTTTCCATTAGCCGGGTCCATCTGATATGTCTTTCTGTCACCAAATCCCGGTGCTGAATGTGCGGCATCCCTGAACGGTCCGTAATATCCTGATGCAAATTTGGCACTGTATGAACATATAGGAATATTAACCAGTCCTGCCTCATCAAGTGCATTTCTGATTGCCTCAACTCTCTTATCCATCATGTCACTCGGTGCAATTATATCTGCCCCCGCTTTTGCATAAGCAACTGACGCCTTTGCAAGAAGCGGCAGTGTCTCATCATTTAATATAACGCCATCTTTTACAAGTCCGCAGTGTCCATGTGATGTGTACTCACACAGGCACACATCAGCCATGATAACAAGCTCTGGATAAGCATCCTTAATAAGGCGGATTGCCCTGCACACAACACCTTCCTCGTCATATGCCTCACTTCCGACCTCATCTTTATGTACAGGTATTCCAAAAAGCAGAATTCCCTTAATTCCAACCTCTACAGCACGTCCGATTTCTTCAAGAACATGGTCAAGCGAATACTGACATATTCCCGGCATTGATGGTACTTCCTGTATTACATCGTTCTCCTCCGTAACAAATACAGGGTATATAAGCTCGTCCACCCTTACATGATTCTCTCTTACCATATCTCTTAATGTCGCATTCATTCTTAATCTTCTTGTTCTGTCCATGATTATCATCTTCCTTCCAACGTTTCCTATATAATAGCATTGCATATAAACATTGTAAACTGGTATGTTATGTTCTGCTGTGTATCTTAACCATTCTTGCATACTCACCATCAAGCTTCATAAGCTCCTCGTGAGTTCCTCTCTCCTTGATGCCCTCGTCAGTAAGCATCAGGATTTCCTCCGCATTTTCAATAGTTGTAAGTCTGTGTGCTATTACAAATGTGGTTCTGTTCTTAGCCAGCTTCTCAAGTGATTCCTGTACAATCTGCTCACTCTCATTATCAAGTGCTGATGTCGCCTCATCAAATATAAGAATTGGAGGATTCTTTAAGAATACTCTTGCAATTGACAGTCTCTGCTTCTGACCTCCTGACAATTTGACTCCGCGTTGTCCGATATCTGTGTCGTATCCGTTCTCAAAGCTCATAATAAAATCATGCGCATTTGCAAGCTTTGCCGCTTGAATTACTTCTTCGTCTGTAGCATCTGGCTTTCCATATCTTATGTTCTCTTTAATTGTACCCATAAACAGATACACATCCTGCTGTACAACTCCAATATGGTCACGCAGGCTTTTAAGCGTAACATCTTTGATATCTGTTCCGTCAATCTTAATCGAACCGCCCGTCACCTCATAAAATCTTGGAATAAGCGAGCAGAGTGTTGTCTTTCCAACTCCCGAAGGACCTGCAAGTGCAACATATTCTCCCGGTCTTACTGACAGATTAACCCCCGAAAGCACCTCGTCCACGCCGTCCTTATATCTGAATGACACATTTTCAAATGTTATTGCACCCTTCACATCAGTAAGCTCCTTTGCGTCAGGCTTATCAGCTATTTCCGGCTCTACTGAAAGAATCTCTAAGAATCTTTCGTAACCCGAATAGCCATTCTGGAACTGCTCTGTGAAATCAATAAGCACCTTAACTGGCTCCGTAAAAATATTTATATACAGTAAAAATGTAACGAAATCCGTAATATTTACCCAGCCCTTTGCAATTCCAATACCGCCTGCTGCGATTACGATTACATTTATCATTGTTGTAAATGCAGTAAGTCCTGCATTGTACATTCCCATATAATGATAGCTGTCTCTCTTAGATTCAAGGAACAAGTCATTGCCTTTCTTAAATTTCTCACATTCAATATCTTCATTTGCAAATGACTTAACAACCCTTATTCCAGACAAATTGTCCTCTATCTGTGCATTTATCTCACCGATTCTTACCCTGTTTCTTTTAAATGCTCTCTTCATGCGCTTGTTAAGCACATACGCGAATACAAGCATGAACGGAATCAGCACAAATGCGGCAATCGTAAGTCTTAAGTCAATCGAACTTAATATGCATAATGCACCAATTATCTTAATCAGTGAAATAGTTATATTCTCTGGTCCATGATGCAAAAGCTCTGTAATATCGAACAAATCTGATGTTATTCTTGATAATAACTGTCCAACCTTCTGGTCATCATAGAATGAATATGAGAGCTTCTGATAATGATTGAATATCTCTGCCCTCATATCGTACTCAATCTTTGCACCCATTACATGTCCATAATTAGATATATAGTAGTTGCAGCCCCACTGTATCAGTACAAGCACAAAAAGTACTCCAACAATAATCATAATTCTTGAAAGTGCTTCATTGGCACTCATATATGCGACCTTTGATGTAATGAACCTTACAACAAGTGGTATCACAAGTGCCACAGCTGCTGACATCATTGCCAGTATCATATCAAGTATAAATGTGCCTAAATACGGCTTGTAGTATTTAGCCAGCTTCTTAAGATTCTCTTTCATAATCTTCTCCTGTTTTCTATATTTAATCTTCTTCAATTCCTGCCCGATATTATAGCATAAAGTAAGACAATGAAAAAGTATATAAAATGTCCGGCATGCAATTCATTTTAAATCGCATGCCGGACATTTTTAACCTTCTATATTCTATTATAAATTGTACGTTCTCCTATATCGCAACTTCTAAGTCACATTTTCAATACCTCTATCCGGCTACTCGCTCACAAGTTCTGCTTTCTGTGCCTTAGCTCCTCTGCCTGCTCCGTTAATCGCAAGATATAAAAGCCCTATTCCAATAAATATAAGCAATAGAACCACAATCATATACACAACTCCGATTCCTAGAGATTCAGATCCCATCTTGCTTAAATCCCAGCCAAACCAGCCTGTCGGTGCAGCATAATTAAGGAAGTTATAAGGTGCTGTCATTGTATCATACCATCTTACTCCAAGTGCAGCCAGTATGTATACGAATGCAACATAGCAAAGTGGTGGAATAACTGCATATATTGCATATATTTTCTTTGCCACAAAGCCCTTATCAAACATAAGGAAATCAGCAATTGCAAATACCGGACCAATTAAATGTACTCCAAGACTTCCCGCATATTTATTAAGATATGCACCAATCAGTCCATTCTCTGAAGTCGGTCCAAGAATAATCATATACACCAGACATGTCAGTGTAATCGAAAGTGTCATAAGGAATTTAAGAATATAAAGCCCATTGCTCTTATAATCCTTTTCCTTCGTAAGCAGTATAACATCAAGCACAATAAACACCGCCAGCACAATATCAAGTGCCACATTAGACAGCGTTGTAAAAAATGTAAATGACTTAATACTGTCAATCGTAAACACAAGACCATACACTGAAGCAATCAGCGATATTGCCTTAAATATAATACTTGTAATCAATTTTTTCTTATTTAAAACATTTGTATTCAATTTGAGCCTCCAATTATTTTGATTTTCAAATTATAATACATATTAGTTTGATTATCAAGTTATTTATACAAAGTATCAATATATTCTTTCAGTTTATCATATGATTCTTTATCCACCTTATAATCTGCTCCATTCCATGTAACTTTTCCAGCAAGTACAATCGTATTTGCCACCCCATCTTTATAATATGTAATGCAATATCCCCAACCATTAGTCTGTGGGAATTTCTTTGCCTTAAGATTCATATTCTTTACCAAACTGCTTATCTGCATTCTCTGTTCCTCATTCGGTGTTATAGTCTTTCCTGTACCACCAGACATTATTGTCATCTCATTAAAGCCGCTGATATCAATATTAACTACCTGTTTTGATGTACTGCCTATCAGATACACTGCAATCCCCACAACTACCAGTGCAGCAATAATCGCTGCTATAGCTTTTCCGCTTATTTTCTTCTTCATAAGATACCTCCTATCTTCTCTCTGTTTCATAGATCAGCCTGTTACTCTTTCTTGTTCCTTTTGGACTTCCTCCGTGGCTTCCACCGCGTCAATGTCCAATCCGCCACTATTTCTCACTCCTTTTGGACTTCCTCCGTGGCTCACTCCGCTTCAACGTCCAATCTACCTCTCTTTCTCATTCCTTTTGGACTTCAACCTGCCTTCACTCTGCTTCAATGTCCAATCCGCCTCAGCTTTTCTTTTCTTCTGCATATATATACGAATCCCTCTCTCAAAAAGTTTAACTTTACACCCTTACTTCCCACAATTTTCCCATCTTCTCCCCACCACAAAAAACTCCCGCAGGGACAAGCCCTGCGGGAGCATTTGAGAAACATACAAACTATTAAGTTATATATTAATTACTTGTAAAGTTCTACTAACTTCTGGAGATGCTCATATCTTTCCTTAGCAACTTCCTCAGACTTAGTGAAGAGTCTCTCAGCTCTTTCTGGGAATGGCTTAACAAGTCTTGTATAACGAGCCTCGTTATTAAGGAATTCCTGATATGATCCATCACCTTCCTTAGATGTAAGTGTGAATGGATTCTTTCCTTCAGCCTTAAGTGCTGGGTTGAATGAGAAGAGGTTCCAGTAACCAGCCTTAACAGCCTTCTTCATCTCAT
>OJMM01002264.1_pt1 | contig 10081 bp, 4 predicted proteins | sample 1597231 | NCBI WGS metagenome assembly OJMM01 (sample SAMEA2452128, study PRJEB22498) | human gut metagenome | reverse complement strand
AATCTGATAACGTAGGTCGGGGGCGGGCTGGGAACATCCGCCTACCATACCTATATATAAAAAAGCTAAGGCGACTGACAGTAATTTATAGTTCATCGTGAAATTTGTTTTTTATAATTTTTAAAGTGATAGTACAAAAATACGTGATTACGGCTAACTTTGGGGAATACAAAACGACCAAAAACTACCACAAATCTTGCAATGTCACAAATTATAAGGCTGAATAAAAACAAACTGGCAGGTTTAAGAATTCCTTGAACCTGCCAGTTATTATTTCATCGACTTAAAGCAACACCTTTTTCTACCTTGCTGATAACCTAATTCAGTTACTAGATTTATAAGCTCATTTAGTTGCTACCTGCATCTTCATCCTGATAGGTAAACGTACCCACCATCTGATAAGTCTTGCCATCCGCAGTATACTTATAATCTACATTAAAGACTTTCGAGTTCTGATTATAAGTACATGTACCATCAATCAAGTCAAAGTCCTCCCATGCCGAGATACTGACATTGTTACCAGCATCAACTTTCAGTACAACAGCATGTTTCTTGATATTGGCAGTTGTTTCCGCCTGTTGCTCGTTATAGAAACGTACTGCATTTTCTTCTGTAGCTTTCAATGTTCTGACTATAGTAATAGAAGTGGATGCAACTATTTCATCATTACTATCCAGTTCGTGCCGAAGAGCCTTGAAGATGTAATTACCTGAGTATTTATTTACCAGATTGAAGGATACAATAAGTGCCGAGTCCTTCTGGTTGATCTCATAACCGGCAGAAGAAGAAGCAATCTTGAAAGTTATCGCATAAAGCGAATCGCACTCCAGACCTTCTGTTTTAACTTTAAAGGGAACTCTCGCATAAGTTTCGCCGGCTTTCAATGTAGTAGTATAGGAAGGTACCTCAAAAGCACTGGCAGCAAGTCCCTGATATTTGATATCGGTGGCAAGGAACTTGAACTTTTTATTATACCAGTCAATTACACTGTTATGGCTTTCCAGAGTCACATCCACATTCCCGTCAATCAAAAGAGAGCCACTTACACCCACTGTAATGAATCCTTCCTGCACTTCACTGCTATAAGCAAGCTCTTTAGTCACAAGATTGCTGGAAGCGCCGATCAGATAGAGCGTCTTCTTATATTGCTCCTTATCAAGCGGGCTTTCATAATCACAGCTACTTAAAACGACCAATAACAAAAGTATCGGATATAGTATTTTATTGATATTCATAACAAACGTTTTTTACTTAATTATTAATTCTGTACTTCGTGTGCAAAATTACCATCCCGGATTCTGAACCAGTTTCGGGTTCTTATCCATCGTTGTACGAGGGATAGGCAGGAAGTAATCTTTATAAGAGAATACACGATGCGAACGAGTATTATTGATCACTGTTTCCGTATGGAATGCTTTACGGTCTGTGCTACGTGCAGCAATGTTCATACCTGTTACAGGCTCATTGTATGCATCGATCGCATCTCCCCATCTACGCAAATCGTGATAACGTCTGCCTTCACAGAAAAACTCCACACGTCTTTCACGCTTAATCAAATCCCGCATCGTAGTCACATCCCTTGCATCATCCGCTGTAATCCCCGGCAAACCGGCTCTATAGCGAACCATATTAAAGTATTTCACCATCTCGTCCACATCACGGCTCACTGTAATCCCATTCTCTTCATCGGTATATGTATTACTTCCCAACTCATTCAATGCTTCCACATAGTTGAGCAGCACCTCTGCATAACGCATGATCGGGAAAGTTTTCGACTTCATCATACCTTTCAGCTGATCCTCTACATAATGAATGTACTTCTTGCAGGTAAAACCAGTGTGGTTATAATCTTCAGGATGATCGGACGACGGTGCAGCAGTACCATTAGCATAGTAAGTAACTGTCTGCTTAGTTTGATTACCTTCGGTTCCGATGTAAGAAAGTCCGCTCCAGTAGCAATGGTTAAAACCTACGCTGGCATAGAAACGCATTTCCATCTTATCAAACATCTTAGCAGCATCGGATGGAAGTGTATAGTCAGAGAAAGACTGTGAACTACCACCAATGGCTTCCCAGTAATTTGTGGGATAAAGTGGTGAGTTATTGATGTCGCTACCGTCTTCCATACGGAAAGCTTTCACAGTCGCATAAGTAATATTCAACCCATTACCACCACCCAGGCTCGTAGGAGTAGCAATCCATGCCGGAGAGTCGCCAGCTGTACTAGAGTAGCCGCACATATAAATAAACTCGTCATTATTATAAGCCGGAGTTTCACCATTGAACATAAAAGCATAAGAACGAAGCGCATCTATACCTCCCGCTCCATTAGGATAGTTTTCGTCAGGCACATTCTCCGGTAGCGGTTTTGTGTCTAGTTTTCTCTCAACAGTGTGCAACTTATATTTAAAGCTACCAGCTTCCGAGCCCTTAATCAAACGTTTGGCAAGAAGAGCGGCTGTTCCCCATTTGGATTCGTCTTTGACCTGAGGCATAAAGTTGGTGCCGTCCGAACGCTTCCAGTCAGCATAAAACTCATTTCCGTTGTACCAAGGACTTGCTTCGATCAGTCTTACTCTTCCCATCAATGCCAATGCCGCTCCCGAGGTAGGCAGATTGACTAGGGTAGACGTACGGCTGGAAGGAAGATATTCGTATGCTTTCTCAAAATTCTCGCAGATATAGTTAATACAATTCTCGTATGTCTCTCTTTCCAATGACATGCTTTCCGCACTGGCATCCACATCATAAGCCGTTTCAGGCACAATGGGCACAGGTCCGTAAGCCTCTACCAGTTTATAATAGAAATAAGCTCTCAAGAAATAACAACGTCCCATAAAGTCACGCAAATCGCTCGTAGTAATATCCTCACATTCATTGATTCTTTCCAAGACGAGGTTGGCTTTACGAATACCTTTATACCAAGTACCATAGTTATTATAGAAATCACTCTGTGGAGTCACTTCGTCCACCATCAGCTGGATAGCTTTATGACGGGAGTCATTCCATGATGTAAAGTTCTCGTCCGAAGCTCCCTGATAAGGCGACCAAGCATTGGTCCACAAGTCTCCTTCATTAGGTAATAACTTTCCGGCACCATTGATATATTCTTCCAGATATTCCTTACGTTTAAATACAGAGTCTAGCTCAAAAATCTCATCGAAGTATGAGTCTACATCCAGGTAGTCGTCACAGGAGGTAAACATACTTCCTGTGCAACACATCAGTGCCATAGCGGCTATGCAATATATTTTTCTGAAATTCATAATTATACGATTTATGATAATGTTACAATTGAAACGGGATTAAAACGTCACATTAAGCTGAAGGGTGAATTTCCGTTGCAGAGGATACACGGCACCGTTTGACGATGCCTGCTCCGGGTCCCAAAGTTTCACCTTATCCCACACATGCAGGTTTTCGCCTACAAGGCTCAAGGTAGCGTTCTGTACACTAATCTTATCTCGCAACCATGCGCTGGTGAATCTATAAGACAACTCGATATTTTTCAATCTGAAATAGCGGCCATCTGCCAACCAAAAGGTAGATGCGCGGTTATTGTTCTTATTCTCACCATAAGTCAGACGCGGGAAACGCGCGTTCGGATTTTCCGTACTAGCGTCACCGGAATATTCTCTCGGTGTCCAGCGATTCTTTTGATCAGCTACAATGTTAAGTACATTGCCTCGCGTTTCCCAAGCAAACGGATAGTATCCTGACCCCCCATAGAAATATTGCACTTTACCTACACCTTCAAAGAAAATGCTGGCAGTAAACTGTTTGTATCTGAATTCAGCAGCAAAACCATACTGAAGAGTCGGAGTATTCGAATAGGATAACGGTACAATATCATCATCATTGATAACACCATCACCATTGACATCTTTATACTTAATGTCACCTGGACGCACATCAGAAGAATAGGTTTGAACAGGACTACTTTCAATATCTGCCTGATCTTTGAACAAACCTAAAGATATCAAACCGCGTTGCACTCCATAAGGAACGTCTACAAAAGACTGATAAGGATATACCACGCCTGATTGCTCCCAATAGGTTACGTTATTGCGGGCGAATGTCCAGTTGCCACGAACTGTCATTCCAAAATCTTTGGTGAAATTATGGTTGAACGTTATGTTTCCATCAAATCCCCATGATTCCATTCCACCGATGTTGGTATACGGATTGGTTACAAAACCAGCTTCTTCAGGAATGTTGGCACGTTGCTGGAAGATACCTTTGTTTTTATCCTTAAAGATGTCGGCAGTCAGTTCCACTTTGTCATTAAACATTTTCAGGTCTACACCAATATCCATTTTAGTTGTCTCTTCCCAGTTCAAGTCATTGGCACCTACGCGGCTCTCGCCAACAGTGCTACCAGGCCATGTTACTGAGCTATAATCGGTAGACACAGTAGAAAGATACGGGAAGCGGATTTTCTTGATACGGTCATTACCTACTTTACCCAAAGAAGCTCTGAGTTTGAAGAAATCGAGGAACGGAAGCTTTTCACGCGTCCATTCATACTGAGTAGGCACCCATCCCAAAGCTACTGCCGGGAACCACCCGTAGCGGTTGCCTTTCTTGAATTGCTCGGAACCGGTATATCCTACATTGAATTCAAACATATAAGTATCCTTATAAGAATAAGTAGCACGAGCAGAAATAGCCTGATAACGTTTAGGAATGGAACGAATTCTTTCATCCAATGTGGTGTCGTCATCATCATTATTCAGATAAGAGTCTTTATTTTCCTGACGGTAGGCATTAAGTAATCCGGTCACACGATGGTCTTCGCCAAAGATTCTTTCGTAATTGATATTTCCTTCAAAATAATACTGACGGGCAATGCGGCGATAATCGCTGTAAGTCATATCAGTAGCACTCGATGTACGTTTAGAGATCAATGCTCCATTCTGCTTTCTTCCTGTGGCATAATATAAGTCCGGAGTCTTGGTACGATACTGGTCAAAGTAGCCGGTATAGTTAAATGAGAATACGCCTCTTGCAGACAGTCCTTTTGTGATGAAATCCAACTTCTGATTCAGACTGGCATTCATACGGGTGGCCTGTGTTTCACTGATCTTATACCCTGTATAGTTCAACTGTACATAAGGAGAAACCTCATCCGAGTTTCTACCAAATGATGGAAGAGTACCATTGGAGTATTTCACCGGAACGATTGTTGCCGGAAGATTAGCTTGCGCCGACCATAATGCATTGTTATTATCACCATATCCCGGAGAATTACGTTTAGTGATAATCGTTTCCATATTCAAAGAGAGTAGAGTTGTTTTAGTCATATTGGCGTCTACGTTCGCTCTGAAATTATATTGATGGTAATCCACATTAGTATTATGTTTACTTACCGACTTATCTTGTTTGAAAACAGCTCCCTGGTTCATGATACCCATACTTACATAATAACGTGCATTGGTACCACCACCAGAAAGACTCAGGTGATGTTGATTGTCAATCACATAGTCATTCAGAATCACATCTCTCCAATTCACATTCGGATAAAGATCCGGATCGAGACCGGAACGGAACAGTTGGATTTCAGAATTAGTATAAATCGGATTCTTACCTCTGACAACACGTGCTTCATTAGCAAGGTTTGCATAGCCCACTGCATCTACATACTCCGGCATGCGGGGAGAATAGGAATATGTGGCATTTGTCTTGAAGTTAACAGTTAACTTACCGGCTTTACCTCTCTTGGTAGTTACAATTACTACGCCATTGGCACCACGCACACCATATACGGCAGTTGCCGAAGCATCTTTCAAAACTGAGAAACTTTCAATATCTGCAGGGTCGAGTGTATTCAAGTCACCTTCTACACCATCAATCAAGATCAGTGCCGAAGCATTTGCCCCAAACGTACTGATACCGCGTACCCAAAATTCAGAGAAGTTATTGCCCGGCTCACCACTACGAGTCACAACAATGATGCCCGGCACACGACCTTGAAGCATATTGGATACAGAAGTGGCGGGAACCTGCAACTGTGCCGGATCAACAGAAGTAATAGCTCCCACAACAGAAACTTTACGCTGTGAACCACGACCTACTACCACTACTTCATCCAAACTACTGATACTTTGTTTCAAGACAATAGTCTCACGCTCTTTAGATTCGGTTACTTTCACTTCTTTATTCTCAAAACCTACATAGGAAAACACAACGGTAGATTTAGGAGGAATATTGTTTAAGCGGAACTTTCCGTCCAAGTCGGTGATTACTCCAATAGATGTCCCTTTCACAGCAACACTCACGCCTATGAGTTCCAATCCGTCTTCACCGATGACAGTACCGGAATATGTCAACCCTCCCTGAGCGTATGCCATAGAAGAAAAGAGACTGCATACTATAAATAAGATGCTTATTATTTTTTTCATGATTAAATTCTGATTAATGTGTTTATTCTATTGAATACTTTCTTAATGCCGGCTCGTAGCGCATAGCAATCCAGTAACCACCATTCCCGTCATAGCTAATATCTTGAGGTCCATTAAATAAAGCAATATCAGGTGAACCATCATCGGTTCCATGTACAGTGGATGTACCCAATACAGTAGTTACATATCTTTTCTCCATATTCTCATCATAAGCGATTTTACGTATTACGTGACTATTATCCCCCTGACAAACGAAAATATTACCATCTTCATCTATTGTAAGACCACGTAAATACTGGAATTTTGCTTCATCAGCCAAAAAACCGTCTGTAGTTCCTGTATTATTCTGGTTAATCTGCTCGTAAGCATGTGTACCATCTTCTTTTACCCAAACTTTCAGAATCTTATTTTTATCAGTAGTTACATAGAAACAATCTTCAAAAGCACTATAAGCGATGTAAGCGAAAGGACCGCCACTAAAATCATTATGTTCAAACAAAATCTCATTATTAGTTGGATTATCGACTTCAATACGTCCTAAACGACCTCTTGCTGTAACATAATACAACCATTTATTGTCGCCATCCAAAGCGACAGCCCAAAGGTCAGTACCTGAACTGATATCACAAAGCCGAGAAGGAACCCATGCCTGCGATTTCTTATAGACATAAACGGTATTAGCACCATTAATGGTAGCACCATAAGCCAATGTTTTATCATTAGATATCGCCACTTTCCCAACGACAGGTCCATTCTGTATAGTAATCACAGCATCTTCGTCTATGGAGACATAACGTACACTATTATTTTCCCATGCCTGACCTACAATACCTGACTGCTCATCAATGCAAGCAACACCAAACATCTGCCCAAAAGTTGCCTCAGCCAGACTTCCATCTTTACCGGCACCATCAGCTCGTACAAAATCACCGGCAATAGTAGATACATTCTCAGACACAGAATATTTAAAAGTCTCATCAGCCACCACAGTCTGATCATTCACCTTAACCGTAATCTTATTGAAACCTTCTGCCTGACGTGGCGCCATACAATAAATCGTAGTATTATCTACTCCCACTACGGCAGCCTTGTTCTCCTTTTCCATATTATCTGTGAATAATACGGTTACCACAGATTTGTCATTTCCAAAGTTATTACCTATAATAATCACTTTCTCTGCTACCCGACCGGTATCCGGCGTAAAATAGTCAATAGTGACAGGTTTGTTCGGGTCATAGGAATCCGTACCTGATTCCTTGTTGTCATTACAGCACATCAGCACCAACGACAAAAACCCTAATAAGGGAAGAAATAGTCTTTTCATAACGTTTTTCTTTTTACATATTAAATTATTGGTTCACTAAAAATTCTTTATTGGCATATCAGCGTTATAAACGCAGGAAGATAAAACAGCACATATAATCAGGAAAAAGACATCGATTGACGAATGACTTTAGTTTTTTAAAGATTATATTAGTTTTCATTTTCATAATATTAGTTTATTTCGTTGTTATCTACAGCAAAGATACGAATGAGTGTAGATTTTACATTATAAAAATCATTCAAAAAACGTAGAGAATCATTCATAAACGATTTACACACGTTGGCTGCAAGAAACACAACTCCTTTCTTCCTCTTTAGCAGGACTTTATATGAATATGAATAATATAGATCGAGTTTAATAATCTATAGAGTAGATATTCAATGATGACGGACTACCTTTATACAATGTCTCTACATTTATTATTAACGGCGCCGAATTATCGGAATTATAGCATCGAATGACTGCTTCACCCTTTTCATTCGTTTTCACATTCGGATTCCAGTATAGTGTGCGGCGAGAATCTTCCGTATAGAGAGGAGCGCCATCAGGATAAGCTGGTGAATAAAATTCCAAGGGCTCATTATATCCTTGTATATAGGTATGACGAATCCCCCGCCGGGCTTTATAAGTTTTGTTCGGGTCCCAGTCATCAATCGTAGTGATGGAGCAAACTACTACTGACGATTTCTGCAACGGACCTTTCTTCATAGTCTTTCTATCTTTCTCACCCCAAAGTGCATCTGGTCCGGAATCCGCACCTATAGCATCCTGCAAAGACAAATCACTCAAATCTCCATCCTGCCAGCGACCACTCCAAAAATTATTTGCTGTAAATTTCGTCACTCTATTACTCTGCTTGTTCATCACAAAAACAGATTCCCCCCCTGCCTGATCATAATAAAGCATGATAGATTTAATAGCATCCACATCTTTGTCCAACACATAATCCGTTTTACCATAAGATAAAACCCCGCCGTTGACTATAAATAAAACTCTTGAGTTATTATAGTGCAGGCTCAGCGAATCACTCAATCTGAAATTAGGATTTAATTCCTTCAACAGCATAGGCAGATTGTACACCGCTTCTCCTTTATCACGCATTTTATCTACCACCTGCGTTATATTATAATAACCCAGAATCTCTTTTTCAAAGCGTTCAGTTTGCTTCAATAACAAGTTCAGACGCTTGGCGTTCACCACCACTTCATCCAGCAAATGATGATCCGGTCCGAATACAGAATCTTTATAAGCAATATCCAAGGTGTCCAACAACTGTTTCAAATCACCCGCCTCTTTCCATTCCGGATTCAGCTCATAATAATCAAGCTTCCGTAAGGAAGGCTCAAAAAAATTACGGAACAACTTCACGACTGCCTGCTTGTTCCACTTCTTTCCCTCGTTCCGTGTCTGTATGAGAGCATCCATAGAACCGCTAAAACCATCTACCGGCGCACTAAAATACCCCAATGAATCCGTTTTTGTCATACCTGCAATAGAGACCGAATCCCTGCGCGCAAGAATACTCCCCCCGACATTCCGTAACGCCTTACCGAAATAAGATTCGACCTGTCCATACAGGGTCAGCGAGGTCTCCGGAAGATACCGAGGCAAGAAAGGACGTTTACCTATCAGTCGGGAAAGGTCATACTTCCGCCAGCCACGTACCAACAGAAGGACATCCAACATTTTGAAACGTTCGGCAGACTGGTTCTCAAAATAAAAACCGGGTTGATGAATATAGCCTTTCAGATCGGAGACAAGCAACAAATCCGTATAAATGGAATGATCGTATTCCCGAAAATCAGACTCTACACCGTTGCGGATAGATACAGAAAGATTGGCCTGTACCGGACGATTCAGATGATCTCTCACTTTAATCCGGCAAGTCACCGGCTCAAAAGGACGATACAGGGCGTGATCCGTTTTACAGGCAAGGAGCATGGAAGAACGCGGCATCACATAACAAAAACGCTCGCATAACGTTTCCCCTTTCAGATTGACCAGAGATATCTGTTGCACTCCGGGCGGTAGTTCTTTAGTCGAAATCCGGAATTGGCAGTTCAATTCATCTTCAAAGTCCAGTGTCATACATTTGTAAGGTCGCCCCTGAGAAGATACAAAAACAGCCAGTGTGTCTTTCATTGCCTGTGAACTGCGGGCTACAGTGATATCCAACATTTCCCGCCGGTTATCGATTCGGAGTACATATCCTTGTGGAAGAGCTTCCGGAAGGTCAAACTGATAAGTGGAGCCTTCATAATCAATTTTTGCCACACCCGCCTTTTCTTCGGGCTTATACTCAAAGTAACCCATCCCGTCATGCAATGAACGGATATGCGCCAGTTCTTCACCACTC
>OJMM01002246.1_pt1 | contig 10145 bp, 4 predicted proteins | sample 1597231 | NCBI WGS metagenome assembly OJMM01 (sample SAMEA2452128, study PRJEB22498) | human gut metagenome | reverse complement strand
TGAAGTTCGTGAGGTCGATCTGACTCAAGTAGTTCGTCAGGTGCAACAATCCGGCATCTTGTGGAATGCGACTCAATTGCGGCAATTGATAGCAGCAGATGAATGCTATTCGTTACCAAAGATAAAAGTGACCGGCTTTCCGGATATACAAGTCGTTCCGGGAGTAGAATTGATAGAAAAGCTGACCGATTGTTATGACCATGACGGAATGGATGAGACGATTGTGATTTGTCGCTCTAATAAACGCGCGAACTTATATAATAATGGAATACGTGCGCAGATACTTTGGCGGGAAGATGAATTGAATTCCGGAGATATGTTAATGGTAGCCAAGAATAATTATTATTGGACGGAGAAATATAAAGAAATGGATTTCATAGCCAACGGAGAGATTGCAATTGTTCGCCGTGTCCGTCGTACCCGTGAAATGTACGGCTTCCGTTTTGCGGAAGTCACTCTCAGATTTCCCGATCAGAATGATTTTGAATTGGATGCTAATTTGTTGTTGGATACTCTACATTCAGATTCGCCTGCATTACCGAAAGTGGATAATGACCGGTTATTTTACACAGTGCTGGAAGATTATATCGATATTCCCAATAAACGTGACCGGATGAAGAAGATGAAAGCTGACCCACATTATAATGCGTTACAAGTGAAGTATGCGTATGCGGTCACTTGTCATAAGGCACAAGGTGGCCAGTGGCAGAATGTGTTCCTGGATCAGGGATATATGACGGATGAATACTTGACTCCCGATTACTTTCGTTGGTTGTATACGGCGTTTACTCGTGCGACGAAGACGTTGTATTTGGTGAATTATCCGAAAGAACAAGTGGAGTGATTTAGTTGAAAAAAACAGTAGATTAAAGGAGAAGTTCCCAATCTACTGTTGTTCTGATTCTATCTAAGAAGACAAGTTCCTGTCATTAGATTTTTTCAGGCTTTGGCACAAAGAGTTTTAGCACTTTGTTAGTGACTGATTATCGGAAGTTGTTTGGCTGTACACGTTGACCATTGTCATTATTTGTATCTGCCACATCCCACCAGATTTTCGTTCCCTGGTTGTCGCCCATCGGCCGGTTGGGGTTAAAGGATTCACTTTGAGGGTATTTGATCCGTTTGATGAACTTACCTTCAGGCACGTCACCGTCCGAGTTGTTTTCTTCGATATTCAGCAATTCAGGATAATCTGTACGGCGGAATTCTGCCCAACCTTCATTGCCGTTCGGGAAGATCGAAATCCATTTTTGGGTGATGATCTGTTCTAACTGCTTTTCTTTATCATTTTCATCCCAGACTATCGTAACATCAGATGGGGCTGGTGCGGAAGGACTGCTTTTGAATCCAGGGTATTTTGCCGGCACTTTAGTACTTGCAAGATAAGTTTCCACTCCTTTTACTCCATGTTGTTCGAAAGAAGCACGTATGCCTGAATGATACAAACTTTTAGCGGTTCCTTTCATGTTCCATGTCTTCAAGGCACCTTCTGCCCGCAAAAAATAAACTTCTGCAGCTGTCATCCAAACATAAGGGGTTCCTTGCAATATATTAGGTTTGGAGAGTCCTAAATCACCTTTAAATATATCACCATTCTTATGTCCGTTACGCAATCCACGATAATTGTCATTTGAAGACAATTGGAAAAATACGGATATACGTGGATCTCCAAACCCATTCAAATAAGCATCCATACTAGCCCCCATTACATCTTCTTCATAGCCGTCTGCGCTGCTAATACTATTTATAGGGTTGTGATAGGTGAACGAAAGAGTTGAATTAGATTGCATTGCCGGATTATTATCATTTGTTTCAATCACTCCATACGAATGTGTAACAGCAGCTTCTGCTTCTTTTTGAGCCTCCGGATAAACAGCACTTAAACGTATTGCCAAACGCAGCTTCAAAGAATTCGCAAAACGAATCCAATTAGGTATGTTACTGCCAAATATTAAATCAAACTTTTCCAATGCCTTAGAATTTGGGTTAGCTTGATCAAACTTGGTCAAGATATCAATAGCATGGTTCAGTTCTTTGAAAAAAGATTTATAGATAGCTTCTTGCGAATCATAAGGGACAGGATTAGTCAGACCAAACTTTAGATAAGGTAACGGACCGTACATATCTGTAGTTTTATGTATAGCTGTCACTTTTACAATTTCACCGACAGCAAACAATACAGATGCAGAGTCTACCTTTTGGCGTAAAATATTCCATGAAGATAAGAACTCTACAAATGCACTTTTAAAAGGTGCATCTTTCCATTCGTCAGAAATAGCATAAGTCGTTCCATTCGCTCCTCCGCCCCAATTTTGCGTTCCGGCAAAATATCCAGAATACATGTTGCCAAAAAGGTCTTCCGAGCGTTGAAACAAGTTAACATCTTCAGATACTACCCTACGTTGCATCGTAGTAAGATAGCTGCCCCATAAATTATCTTTATCCAATTCTTTTTCTTGAACTTTATCAGGATCCAGATTAATCGTATCAGACATACAACTTCCCAATAAAAAGCAAACAGCAAACACCAGGAAGCAAGTTTGTATAACGTTATAGATTCTATTTTTCATTTTATTCTTCGTATTAAAGTATTAAAATCAAAAGTTAACTTTTACACCAAAACCGAAACTGCGTAAGCTAGGTGGCATAAAATAATCGAAACCCTGATAATAAGTTCCTGTATTTGCTGTTAGTTCCGGATCAAACGGAGCTTTCTTATAAAACATCAGCAAATTGTGTCCTGTCAGTGACAGAGAAATGTTCAATTTTTCTCCGAACCACTTTGCCGGAAGCATATATGATAATGACATTTCACGTAAACGAACATTAGTCGCACTGTACACATAATGCGCCAGTAAACCTGTTTTTCCGGAAGCAACGGTACCATAATATTGTTCTGCATCCAACTTTCCATTATTTACAGGTACACCACCGTTATCACGGGCTGTAGCTGTTTGTTGTGATACTCCGAATTGATCCATCAAAGCTTGTGTAGCGGAAATCACCTCACCGCCAACACGCGCGTCAATCAGAAAATCAAGTTCCACCCCTTTCCAAGAAAAACTGTTTCTAAATCCTAGATTATACTTAGGAGCTGCCGAACCAACTTTTATGAAAGTATTTTCTTCAGCCGATACACCTCCATTTGAAATAAGAATATCACCATGTAAGTCTTGTTTCAATTTTGTCGCATAGATATCAGACATAGTACCACCTTCTTTCAAAATCATTCTGTATGAATCTGCACTGGCAACGGAAAATTCTGTTGGTGATTTTACTGTTGTACTAGTAGTGCGGTCAGTCACATACTCAGGAAGTAACTCTTTGATTTCATTACGGTTCATTGAATAAATCAAATTTGAGTTCCAATTTACCGGGCCTAAATCCTGATTAAAACCTACACTTAGTTCAATACCCCAGTTGTTTACTTTTCCTGCATTTTCATATGCAAAAGCGTATCCTGTGCTGGGCGGCAATTCATATTTAAACAACTGATTGTATGTGTTTGAATTGTAATATGTTGCTGCAAGGTTCAATTTATTATCAAACAACCGTAAGTCCATACCAAATTCAAATGCTTTGGTCATTTCCGCTTTAAGATGATTGGCAGGTGAGAAGTTAGCACTTGTAGCATTACCATTTTCCAAAACCACTGTTGCATAAGGCAAGTATGCACTTGGAGGATTACCTACTTGCGCATAGGAACCACGAATCTTCCAGAAAGAGAATACTTTTTTAGGAAGCGGAATAATCTCTGACAACACTACAGAAAGACCTACGGACGGATAGAATACATATTCCTTGGAAGTACCTACCAATGTAGAAAACCAGTCTATACGACTTGTCACGTCAGCATAAAGAAAATTGCGGTACCCCAGTTCTGCTTTACCATATAGAGATTGAGTCTGGGTATGCAATGATTGTTTGCTATATCCGCTTTCTGTTGAAGGTATATTACTTGGATGGAAAAAGTTCGGTACTCCAAGCAGATTGCCTTCAAAAGTACTTGATTTATATTTTTCATCATAATAACTACCACCAAGGTTTACTAACAAGTGATAATTCTCCCCGAATTTCTTATCTATATTTACTAAGAAATCAAGATAAGTTGCAGTATTCTTGTCTTCCTGTGTCATATAGTTACCTTGAGATTTGGAGAACAAACCATCAGTGGAAGCGTATAATTTACGTTCGAAATCAGTATAAGCATTATCAACGCGGGCACGTCCGATAATATTAAGCCAATTGGTTATATTCCATTTCATTGATAATGACATGATATAGCGGTCTCTATCAGTATTGAACATATTACGATTAATAATCCAATATGGATTCTGCATACCCAATCCCTGATTTTTATAAGGCCAATATTGAGTTTTGAAGTTTCTATCAGCGTCATATCGTTCATAAACTACATATTTATTCATATCATCACTTGGTGGAAACAAATAGACTGGAACCAACGGATTATAGTACATACCTTGTCCGTTACTGTTTTGGTTATTCTGTTTGATATAAAATAATCCCATATCCATACTTAAAACGTCTTTAACGATGTCCCAAGAATTACGGAATGTAAAATTATAGCGATTATATTTATTATTATCAATGACACCTTCTGAATTTACAGACCCAAAAGATATATGCGTCTGATTTGTTTCTGTACCAGTAGATACAGCAATAGAATTCATTGTATTAAATCCTGTTTGAAAGAAATCCAAAGGATTATAATCGGAAGGTTTCTCTAATTTATCCCCCCAACTTTTAAATTCACCTTCTTTACGTCCATACGTATTCTGGAATTCAGGAGTAATAAAAGGTCTTGAAAAACTAGTGCTATTTGAATAACTTATTCTGGGTTTTCCAATCGCACCTTTTTTGGTTGTGATCAGTATCACACCATTCGCACCTCTATTACCATATAAGGAGGCTGCAGAAGCACCAGTCAGGATGGACATACTTTCTATATCCTCCGGATTAATATTAGATATTCCATCTCCGTCGGCCACTTCCACTGACTCATAAAAATTATCTGATTGTTTGGTTCTTAACCCTTGCATTGGAATACCATCCAAAACGTACAACGCATTGTTTTCACCAAATAATGATTTGGTACCACGCATGACAACGCGGGAAGATCCTCCAGTTCCAGACGAACTCTGATTAATAGTCACACCTGCTACCTTACCAGAAAGGCTATTTATAAAGTTGGCATCTTTCACTTTTGTTATACCGGCAGCTTTTATTTCCTGCACATTATACGTCAATGCCTTAGCTTCTCTCTTAATACCCAATGCTGTAACAACCACTTCATCCAAGGCCTTTGTGTCAGAAGCCATTGTAATATTATAAACAGTCTTATCTGATATTTTAACCATTTGAGTCGTATACCCGATATACGAAACCTTCAGGAAATCGTTTTTGGTAACACGGATTGTAAAATCTCCATTCAGGTTAGTTATTGTACCACCACTACCACCATTAATTGAAACATTAACTCCAATCAAGGCTTCTCCTTGTTCGTCCACAACCCGACCTTGTATTTCCTTTGATACAGACTCTTCCTTTTTTTCCGGAATTATCATGATATAGCTATCTTTTAATTTATAACTAAATCCTGTTCCTTTTAATATGACCTTGAGTGCCTGTTCTAACGGTAGTTCACTCACATTCAAAGAAATACGTTTACTTCCTCCAAGTTGAGATTCATTATAGGCAACGGACATTTTAGATTGTTTCTCAACTTCTGTCAATGCTTCTCGTAATGTTATTTCATTTTTCTTAATAGTTATTTTCACATTACTTTGAGCAAAGAGCACTGTTTGCGCGAATAGCAAACAGCAAAAAAATGTTATACATTTAGCTTTTAATAGATATAAATTCATATCTTAGTAGCGTTTTTAGTGTTAAACTCATAATATTATATTCATCAAAGATTTAAGCCGGTAGCTTTAATACTAAAAAAGTCATTTCATATCCGGAATCAGGCGGCATCCTTTTTCCGGATACTTTTTTACATAATCAATGATATTTAAGGTTAAACAAAATATTTGTAAGATAATTACTTAATCAGTTTTATATAACATACATTCTCTTCTATTTTATAATCAAATCCTCCTACTACTTCTTTCATAATATCCATAATTTCTCCAATATCCGAGTTTTTACGGAAACTAAAATTATATTTATCATTACTGAAATGACTGGTATTACATTGGAATGTGATATTAAAGCGACGCTCCAATTCAGCTATGATTTCTTTCATCGTATCTCCGCGGAATATATACAATCCCTTTTGCCAAGCTGTTACAGCTTCTACATCAGCATTAGCTAACACTACTTGACCACTATTTTTTTGATATATAATTTGCTGTCCCGGATGTAGTATATAGTTTCTTCTTTCTTCATCACAATCTACTTTTATCTTCCCATGAAGTAATGTTGCAACAATTTCATTACTTTCCGGATAAGCACCCACATTAAACTCTGTCCCCAAAGCTGTAACAGCCATGCTTCCCGATCTCACAATAAATGGTTTCTCCGGATCCTTTTTCACCTTAAAATTAGCTTCTCCTACCAAATATACCGTGCGAGTATCTCCTTTGAAAGCTTCCGGATAAAGTAATAAGGTTCCGGAATTAGTCTGTACTTTACTTCCATCGGGTAGTTCGATTGTAATCATATCACCAGCAGGAGTGAATTTTTCTATCATAGCAACTTCCGAATACATATTCTTAGCATAAAAGAAAGTTCCTGAAATAGCAACAGCCAGTACAACTACTGCAACTGCTGCATATTGCCATATCTGCATTCGGAATTTTCGCACAGTTTTTTGTTGACCTGCACCTATCTTATTATATACATTAGAAAGAGAAGCCCATGTACCCGCATCAGCTTTACCGTCAGTTTCACTCCATAGTGTATGTAAAGCAGCCTCTTTTTCATCAGAATGCTCTTTATCCACCAGCCATTGATGCACTTCTTCAATTACTTTCTCACTATGCTTGGAAGCTGTGAATACACTAATTATTTTTTGAATATAATTCTCCATTTTTCTGTTGCCTTATAATATATAGACAACTAGCTAAAACAGACTACTCAATAGAAACAGAAAAAAAATGCAATTAAAATGACTTTTTTTAATTCTTGCAAAGCTAAATAGATATGTCGTTCTACAGTCCGAACGGAAAGCTGCAGATTATCAGCTATTTCCTGATTACTCATTCCTCTTTGCCGGCTCATAGAAAAAACTTTTCTCCGTTGCTCTGGCATATTATCTAAAGTAAGTTTTATTAAAAGTTGGAGTTCTTTTGCATAAAGCTTATCATACATATCAAATTCATAAGAAGGAGAATTTTCTTGAGATAGTTTTTCCTGATAATTAAGTTCTACGGACTGATGTTTCAGGAAGTTATAAATCTGATTACGAGCCATTGTATAAATATAGCTATCCCATGTCTCTTTATTCTCCCAAATCTCTGGATTATCCCACAGTTTGACGAATATATCCTGGGCAATATCTTCTGCATCTTCTTCCGAATGTAGGATTTTCCATGCGAAAGCTTTTACTTTAGGAAAAGTAAGAATGAAAAATTGTTCAAATTTTCTCTTCTTTTCTTGTTCTTTTATGTGTGTCATCAAAGATCGTCCGGTTAGATTTATTTTTTATGAGAGCCAAAAATAAACGCTTTTATCAAAAAAAACAAATAATAACAACGATAAAAATAAATATATTTATGTCATCCAGTCATCTACCACGCCAATAAGTCGTTCTAATAAGGGTCATTACCAACCCAAATAGAAAAAATATATTTTCTTCTTGAACATGATGACATAATCATATTTCTATAGTGTACTCATACAGTGTCATGATTATTGACACTATATGAGCAAATTAACTTATTTCACAGAAATCGTCTTTGATAATCTGATATCATCCGACGCTGCTCCAATCATCAGCTGGAAGCTTCCCGGTTCTACGATTCGCTCCATTTTTTGATTGATAATGGATAAATCCTCTTCTACCAAAGTGAATACAATTGTTTTTTTCTCTCCCTGCTTCAAAAAGAAACGCTTAAAATGTTTGAGTTGCCGAAGTGCCCGGACTACAGAAGCATACTCATCACGAATATAAAGTTGAGCCACTTCTTCACCATCATACTTTCCTGTGTTTTCTACATCAAATGATATTTCAAAATGCAAAGGCGCTTGTTGTGTCACTTTTAAATTGGAATATTCGAAAGTTGAATAACTTAATCCATATCCAAAGGGCCATTGAACATCCATGACCGCATCATAATTATACTCCCCTTCCATAGGTCCCATCTGTTCACACGGCTTATAATCATACGTAGCAAGCGAATTGATGAATTTCGGATATGTAAAAGGCAATTTAGCGCTAAAGTTCGCATCTCCGGCAATCAAGTCAGCCAACGCATCTCCACCGTAATTTCCCGGCAACATAATATGAACCACCGCTTTTGCCAAAGGTTCTATCTCATGGATTATACGCGGCCGTCCTTCGTTCAGAACCAATATTACCGGCTTTCCTGTTGCCGCAAGTGCTCTCACCAACTCTTTCTGATTGGAAGAAAGATTCAAGTCATTCAGATTTCCCGGAGTCTCACAATACGTATTCTCTCCTATACAAGCTATTATCACATCCGCCCTACCGGCAGCAGTAACTGCCTTTCCTATTTCCGGACGATTTTCTTTCCACCAGTTATCATTAGGATCAGCAACATACGTCACTCCCGGTTCATAGATAATATTTTCCGTACCAAACTTGTTGCATAATGCTTCATAGATAGTATTATAAGCCTGCGCAAATTCATCCGCCAACTCTCCCTGCCAACTGTAAGACCATCCTCCGTTGAGACAACGCATAGCATTGGCGTTCGGACCTGCCAACAATATCTTCGTTCCCTTACGTAAAGGCAAAAGTTCTCCTTCATTTTTCAACAAGACCTCCGATTCCCTAGCAGCTTGCAATGCCACTTCTGCAAACTCCCGACTTCCAAACTTGTCATATTTCCGAATATCCCAGTATGGATTCTCAAACAATCCCAAGCGGAATTTCAAACGTAATACACGTCGTACGGCATCGTCAATACGTTCCATTGAAACAGCCCCTTCCTCAACCAGTTCTTTCAAGTCGATACAAAACTGTCCCTCCGAAGGAATCATTGCCATATCAATACCCGCATTGACAGCCAGCCTGACGGCATCTTTCTTGCTGCTTGCAATATGGTCGCGAAAATACAGATTATTAATATCATTCCAATCGGTCACAATCATTCCATCCCAGTTCAAGTCCTCCTTCAACCATCCGGTCAATAACTCTTTATTGGCATGAAACGCCACCCCGCTATTATTGGCGGAATTGACCATCAGCGACAAGGCACCCGCACGAATCGCCGCCTTGAAAGGAGCAAAGTATTTCTCACGCATGTCAATATCGGTAATAGAAGAAGGGGTACGGTCTTTACCGGAGACTGGAACCCCATATCCCATAAAATGCTTGATACAGGATGAAATATGATATTCATCCACCTTATTCGGATTATCCCCCTGCAAACCACGTACAGCCTGTACAGCCATTTGTGCATTCACATAGGTATCTTCCCCGAAACTTTCCCACATACGCGGCCAACGAGGATCGCGCCCGAGATCCATTACAGGAGCAAACGTCCATGGTACACAACAAGCGCGAGTCTCGTAAGCCGTAATCTCCGCACAATGCCTAGTTAGTTCCCTATTAAAAGCAGCCGCCATATTGATGCCTTGAGGAAAATAAGTAGCGTCTTGTGTATATGAAGCCCCGTGAATCTGATCCAAACCATAAATACATGGAATCCCAATTTCTTCCAAAGATTTCTTTTGAATCTGTGTGATCACTTCTGCGAATACTTCCTTTTTTTGGCTGACTCCGAAGGGAATATTCAGTAACGAACCTACCTTATATTTACCAATCACCGTATCCAGTAACGCTTCACTCAATTTATTATCGTTTTTATCTGTCACTGCCCCAATGGTCAGTTCACACATTTGGCCAATCTTCTCTTCAAGGGTCATGCCTTTAAGCAGTTTCTCTATTTTTCCTTCTATTTCCGGATCTGATGGAATGGCAGGAACCGGTTGTCTTT
>OJMM01002239.1_pt1 | contig 10173 bp, 6 predicted proteins | sample 1597231 | NCBI WGS metagenome assembly OJMM01 (sample SAMEA2452128, study PRJEB22498) | human gut metagenome | reverse complement strand
ATACAATCAATCTGTCTTCACTTATCGGTATTCTGGTTATGGATGGCTTGGTAGCGAAAAACGGCACGTTGCTTTTGGACTATACGCTGACGCTGATGCATGAAGGCATGACGGCGAAGGCTGCGGTAATCGAAGCAGGCAAAACTCGTCTGAAGCCTATCTTTATGACAGCGCTGACGATGGTGGTGGGCATGCTGCCGACAGCGCTTTCGCTGAGCGCAGGCTCGGAGACGCGCGTGAGCATGGCGTGGGTTATCATCGGCGGTATGATAACGTCGACGGTATTTACGCTTTTGGTGCTGCCGATACTGTTTTTATGGTTAAAAGAAAAATTTCCTAATCAAATTTAATAATAAATAGGAATATATATTGCGTTAAAACAATTTATATAGTATACTATTTGTAAGTAAGAAAAAGTCCTAAACAATTATAATTTTGTTAGAGCTTTTCTTATATACTATCAGAAGAGCAACTTGCGCCTTTGCTGATTATAAAAGCAAGGGCGCATTTTTTATAGCTATATTGCCGTATAGCCTGTTAGTTTGCTTGATGCACTTAGTAGCTCGTGGCCATATAAGACTGGACGGGGGAAGGGTGGTCAAAATAAATATTTGTAAGGAGTATGAGTAAAACATGAAGTCTAATTTTTCCAAGGGTATGCTGATGACAGCCCTTATTACCGGCACTGTTTTATGCAGCAGTGCAGTTGCTTTTGCCGAAGAGCTGCAGGAGTATTCGCTGGACCAGATGGTTGTAACAGCCACAAGAACAGAAAAGCGTGATGTTGAGGTTCCTGCAACAACTAACGTTATTACAGAACAGGAAATTAAAAATCGCGGTTATGTAAGTGTATTTGATGCGTTGGAGCAGACTGTTGGCATTCAAAGCTATTCCTATACCGGCGGTGAAGGCGATAATGGCAGCTCTACGGGCCGTACCTATATCCGCGGTTTAGACAAAGGTACTTTGGTTTTGTTGAACGGTGCACCTATCAACCTGAACAATTACAATTCAACCGCAGGCATTCCTATCAGTGCCGTAGAAAAAATTGAGGTTGTAAAAGGCTCTAATTCTGTTCTTTATGGCAGTGAAGCTATGGGTGGCGTTATTAACATCATTACCAAAAAAGCCGGAAAAATTAACAACAGCATTAAAGCTGTAGCAGGTAACTATAAAAAGGGTTATGAGGTTGCTTCCAGCGGTGATAAATATATTTTGAGCTTCAGCCGTGACTATTATAAAAAATTTGAGAACTCTTCTATCAACTACAAAGGATTCGATACAGACAGACGTGCTTATACCAAAAATAATCTGTTCGCAAGCGTAAATTTGTCTAAAGATTTTACGCTTAATTATATGCATACGGAAACTAAAAATACCGGTATGACATATCTCAATCCTGACGGAAGCATGAATAAAACTTCTTATAGCTATAATGATGAAAGAGATAATGTAGCTTTACTCTATAACAACGAACAGGATAAGCTCAAATCTAATTTATCCTTCAACAGAAGAAGAATAGATGGTAAGCAATATAAGCCTAACGGACAGGTTTTAAGAAGCGGTTCCAGCAGCAATATTATTCTGTACACCATTAACTACGATATTAACAAGGACTGGACTTTATCCGATAAAGCAACATTACTGACCGGTGTAACTGCCAACAAAGAGCATTATGAAGAAATTGCCAATAGAAGCAACGCTATTTCCAGAGACAGTCTGGCAGCTTATTTCTCCTGGAATCAAAAATATGATGATAAGTTCTCTACTAATATCGGTGTAAGAGCACATTATGTAAAAAATAACGGCTTTGACGGCGCACACAATGTATATCTGCCGCAATTACAGACCTTATATAAACTGGATGAAAATACCAGCTGGTATATTAACGTTGGCAAGGCATTTGAAATGCCGGCAATCAATTCCCGATACTCCAGAAGCAAAACCGGTTCTAATGGTGCATTGAAGCCTCAGGAGGGCTGGACTTATGAAACCGGTGTGAAGAAGATTACCGATACATCCTCCAGCAAATTAGCTGTGTTCACAATGAGAATGGATGATAAGTTTGCCTGGAAAAAATATAACCAATTAGGCATTACTCCTCCGGCAGGAGTTGATCCAGACACCTATATTCAGGTAAATCTTGGCGAATTTAAAAACACCGGTGTTGAATTCGAATATGATAAAGTAATCGGAGAACATTGGAGATACAATTTAGGTGCAACCTATCAGGATCCTTTGGCTAAAGATGCCGGCAAGTGGACTCAGCAATCCTCCAGATACCAATTTACTGCAGGCGCTAAGTACAATTACAGCAAGCTTGGCGTCGGTGTAAACCTTTATTATTTGGGTGATAGAGAGGATGCATCCTACGGCAGCCTGCATAAGCTGAAAAACATTATTAAGTTGAATTCTGTTATTAACTATGATCCTGACAAAAATAACAGTATTACCTTGAATCTTTACAACCTCTTAGACAGAGATAATTCGATCAATGTCAGTGAAAATCTGGATAAACCGTTCAACTGGACTTTGTCCTACGAATATCGCTTCTAATTACTTGATTCTCCCCAAGGTGGCGCAAAACTGCGTCACCTTTTTAAAAACAGTATGTTTTAAAACACCGCTAATACTCTCGGTAAAGTAATATTCGTTTAAATTTGAAAGGGAAAATATGTATCGCTTAATCCTTATGCTTGTTATAGCCTGTATTCTTTCCGGATGCACAACAGAAAACTTTGGCCAATCTGCGAAGTTTGCAGGCAAAGATAACGCAATCGTTGTAACGGACGATACCGGTTATCAGGTAAAACTAAAGAAGAAGCCGGAAAAAATTATGACCAACAATATTTATCTTGATAACATCCTTTTGGGATTAGTGGAGCCTGAAAAAATGCTGTCTGTATCTAAAAATATGGATAACTCGGCAAAATCGTTTGGCAATATGGTAAGTTCATTGGTCGAAAATAAGATTACAAATCCTGGATTGGAAGCAGTTCTGGCTTTAAAGCCGGATATATTCATTGTTAATGAGGTAATTGGTGCAGATAAAATTCAGTCTTATCGTGATATGGGTATACCTGTTTATGTTGTAAGGTTGTCTACAAATATAGAAGAAGTCAAAAATGAAATTATCAAGCTTTCCTTGCTGGTAGGTGAAGAGCAGCGTGGTAAGATTTTAGTCAAAAAAATGAACGATAAACTGGAGAGGATTGAACGCAATATACCCAAAGAGCTTCATTACAGTAAAAGTACTGTTCTTGTATCAGCCAATTATGCGTCCTACGGAGGCAAGGGCTGCATGTATGATGATATCTGCAAGCATGCCAAGATAAGAAACGGTATTGCGGATTTGGGAATGAATACCGGACAGACAGTCAATAAAGAGGTCATGATAGAAATAAATCCGGATTTTTTCTTTCTTGCAAAGCCATGGAAGGATAATAAGGCTAAGGATGAGAAATTGCTGGGTGAGTTTTTAGCTGATAAGAGCTTAGAAAATTTGCGGGCGGTAAAAAACGGGAATGTAGCTCTGCTTGATGAAAAATACATTTTTATCGGTCATCAGAATTGCGTATGGTCGGTGCAGAAGCTGGCACATTTGGTTTATGGTGACTGTGTTGTTTTAGAGCCAGAGGAGTTTTTGAAAGGGTTTTAGCAGTTAATTATAAAAATATCAAAATTGATTACATTTACAGCCTTGAATAGTAACTGAAAAAGCGGTGCGTTAGTACCGCTTTTTCCTTTTGATTTTCTATGAAAAATTATGAAGATTAAGTGGATAAATGGTTTGAAATGATATATAATATTAACTAGATGAGTTGATATACAGACATTGTTTCGTCTATTGTGAAGCCGCCGGCATATGACCATGAAAGACTGGATATGCAGGGACTTTTCGATAAATATTTTTAATAGGAGTATGAGTAAACATGAAGAGTAATTTTTCCAAGGGTTTATTGATGACGGCCCTCATTACTGGTAGTGTAATGTGGGGGGGCACAAACGTATTTGCTGAAGAGCTGCAGGAGTATACGCTTGACCAGATGGTTGTAACGGCGACGAGAACCGAAGCAAGAGAATTAGAAGTTCCTGCTGCTGTCAGTGTTATCAATGCTAAAGAAATCGAGAACAGCGGCGCCAAAACTGCTTATGAGGTTATTGAGCGTCAGGTTGGCTTTACCAACAATGCTTATGGCCCCGGCGGCCGTGAATTCGGTGGCAGCTCTACCAGAACTGTTCTGCGTGGCCTTGATAAGGGCACCTTGGTAATGGTTAACGGTGCCCCGATTAATATGATGAACTACAACAGCATGGAAGGTATTCCTGTAGAAGCTATTGAGAAAATCGAGATTGTCCGTGGTGCACAGTCAGTACTTTATGGTGCTGAAGCAACAGGCGGCGTAGTTAATATTATTACAAAAAAGAATAATGAAAATCGCACTACTATTTCTGTGGGTGCAGGTAATTATGATAAGAAATGGGGATTTTATACTTCTGGACAAGGATATACAGTCTCTTTAAGTAAAGATTATTTTGGCGATGTTGATCAGACAAATAAAGTTTTCGAAAAATCTGATAGAATATGGAAGTACCGTGATAGCAGCAAGGATAATGCTTTCGTAAGCATAACTCCAACAGATAAGTTGAGTTTTAATTTTGCTCATACGGAAGGTAACTATTATCGTGATTCTGTGGGATTAAAAAATGGAGTTGTGGATTATACTAGTAAAAAAACTGTTGCATATTATTACAAGGATAGACGTGATAATGTAAGCGCAATTTATGATGATAAGGATAACCAGTTCAAGACAATCGTTTCTTATAATAAACGTGTAGTTTCTCCTTACCAGGCAACTCTTAAAGGCTTTGTATATGGACCTAATAAACGTGCTAAATCCTCTGACTGGAATCTGAATACTTTAACTTGGGATACCCAGAAAGCATGGAACTTACGCGATGATAAGGATACCTTGGTTCTTGGTATGACTATTTCTAAAGAAGAAGCAGAAGACAGAAGCAAGCATATGCAGGGCGATCGTAAGAATTACGGCTTATATGCATCCTATAAATATGCATTTTCCGATAAATTTGATGTAACTGCAGGTATTCGCGGTCAGCATATTAGCGAGGATTATATGAAAGGTCAGAATAAGACTAAGAGCCATAACGAATTTGTTCCTCAAATTCAGGCATTGTATAAGCTCAGCGATAATATTTCCTGGTATGCTAATGCTGCCAAATCCTATCAGCTGCCGCCTCTGAACCAATTCTTCTCTTATCCGGGCAGAAGTGTTGATGATTTAAAACCGCAAGAGGGCTGGACCTATGAAACCGGTATCAAGCACATCACTGACACCGCATCCGTAAAGGCCGGCGTATATCATATGGATATAGACGCTAAGTTTGATTGGGTTGATATCGGCCTGCCTGATAAGGTTCTGAAGAATGTCGGCAAATTCAAAAATGATGGTTTGGAAATTGAGTATAAAAAGCATCTCAGCGATCAGTTCAGCTATAATTTAGGCGCTGCTTTCTCCAATCCGAAAACTAAAGAAGAAGGCACGAATTTCTACAAGCAATCTGATGCTAAGCTGCAATTGACTGCCGGTATTGATTATACTGTCGGCAAGCTGTCCAGCAACTTGAACTTCCTGTATTTGGGCAAACGTGAAAGCTCCTATTATAACAGCTTAGGCTCTAAAGGCAGCGATCACAGCATTCCGCACAGAAGTCTGTTGAATGCTAACTTCACCTATAAAGCTGATGAGCATCATTCCGCATCCCTGACCTTGAATAATCTCCTTGACAGAGATGATACTATCAACAAGTATGAAAACTGGGGTATGCCGTTTAACTGGATGCTGACCTATAACTATACCTTCTAATTTAATAAAACAGCTGAGGCGGTGCGCAAGCGCCGCCTTTTTGTATAAAAAAATTTCATAAAACTCTTGCGTATAGCGTAGCTATATGGTTTAAAATAAGATATAATGTTAACTAGATGAGTTGGTGTATAAATACTATTTTGTCTATTGTGAAGCCAGTGCATATGACCATGAAAGATTGGATGTGTGAGGGCTTTTCAATAAATATTTTTAATAGGAGTATGAGTAAATATGAAGATGAAAAAAGGCTTATTGATGACGGCGTTGATTACCGGTACTTTGATGAGCAGTGCAGCCGCTTTTGCCGAGGAACTGCAGGAGTACACTCTTGACCAGATGGTTGTAACTGCTACCCGCTATGAGAAACGAGATGTAGAGGTTGCAGCTTCTACCGAGGTTCTTGATACTAAAAAATTGGAGCAGACAGGTGCAACGAACTTGTATGACGCACTGAAATTCGGTGCAGGTCTGGAAGCACATCAGTATGGTCCGGCAGGCAGCTCTATGGGTAATATGACCAGTAAAATTGTTATGCGTGGTAACGCCAACGGTACGCTGGTCCTTGTTAATGGCATTCCGTTAAATACTCGCGGAACATATGATTTGACAGATATTCCTGTTGAAAATATTGAACGTGTTGAAATTGTCCGTGGTGGCGGTTCTGTACTTTATGGCAGTGAAGCTACCGGCGGTGTAATCAATATTATTACCAAGAAAACTAAACAGAATTATGTTAAAGCTGCTGTAGGTAACGACGGCCGTCAGGAATATAGCGGCAGTTTCCAGGCTGAAGGCTTTGGCTTTGGCTATAAATATACCAAAGTAGGCACTACTGAAAATGTTGCCAGTGATGGCAAAGATTGGAAAGGTCCTGAAAATAACAATTTTGATTTAAGCTATCAGATTAATGACAGATTGCTGTTTACTGCAGGTCACAATGATTCTAAGTATCATTACATTACCGAAGGTAAAAAGGCTACCGATACCAAACAACATGTTAAACGTAACAATCTTCAATTAGCTTATGATGATAACGGCTTCAAGGCAACAGCTTATTATGTTGACAGAAACCGTGAAAAAGATGCTATTACCTTGAAAACCGGCAAATTAGCTTACGATGAAGAAAATAACAAAAACTTTGGCTTGGATTTACAGAAAACCTGGAATCTGAATGACGGCGATGTAGCATTGGTTGGTGCTAACTATAAGGCAGAACAATATACACCGTATGAACAAGCTATGCAGAGCAGAAATAACTATTCTGTTTATGCTTCCTACGAAAAACAATTTGATGAGAAGAATACACTTGCATTAAGTGCGCGTGAATCCTGGACTACCGGTGCACCTAATGATTATAATAATACCAACTTCAGCGGACAGGTTCAGTATACTCATAAATTAGCAGAAGATACGAATCTGTATGCTAGCATTGGTCAATCCTATAAGATGCCTGATTTACATCAGATTTATAAGACTAAAGCCGGCGCTGACTTAAAAGCTCAAACAGGTATGCATTATGAGTTAGGCTTGAAGAAGGATTTTGACGATTTCAGAAAAGCAAGAATTGCTTTATTCTCTTATAAAGTAAAAGACAATATTACAGCTAAGTATGACGAAAAACATGGTGATTTTACTTATGAAAACGAAGATCTGAAGAATACCGGCATTGAGGCTGAATATTCCTTAAGTGCTGATAAAGGCTTCGGTTACAGCTTATCTGCTTCCTACAGCAGTCCTAAAACCAGAAATATGAAGAAAGGTGTTGTTGGTGACTGGGAAAGAGATTACGCAAAATTATATCTTAAAGCAGGACTGACTTATAGAATGGATAAGTTCAGTGCAGCCTTGAATGCAGCTTATACCGGCGACAGAGTATTGTCTGATAAGGATACTACACCGTCCTTGATTACTAATTTCAATGCTGAATATCAGATGACTAAAAACGGCAGTGTTTTCCTGACGGTTAATAATATTCTTGATAGAGAGGATATTTCTTACAGATCTTCTTCCGCAGAGTATTACTATACTCCGATTAATTTCCTGATTGGTGTAAAATACAGCTTCTAACACTTAACCTTTACGGCGGCGCGTTTGCGCCGCCTTTTTCGTCTGTAAATTTTTTTGCTGGATTTTCATTATGAAGTAGTCAAATGGGGTAATATGAGATATAATATTATTTAGGCAATCAAGTATATAGATATTGCCATGCTATTGTGAAGCTTATTGCATATGACCATGAAAGACTGGGTGTGCTGGGGCTTTTCAATAAATATTTTTGATAGGAGCAAGAGTAAAATGAAGATGAAAAAAGGCTTATTGATGACGGCTTTGATTACTGGTACGGTAATGAGCAGTGCAGTTGCTTTTGCCGAAGAGCTGCAGGAGTATACGCTGGACCAGATGGTTGTAACTGCAACAAGAACAGAAAAAAAAGGATTTGGATATTCCGGCTGTTGTTGAGGTTTATTCTGAAGAGCAAATTGAAAAAAGCAGTGCTGCCAATGCTTATGATGTATTGCAAAATACATTAGGCGTTAATACACAATCTCAAGGTTTCAACGGTACCGGTATGAGTACAATGACCAGTAAAGTTATGATTCGTGGCGTTGAAAAGGGCACATTGGTTTTGGTTAATGGCGTTCCTATGAATCAGGACGGTAAGTATAACCTGGAGGATATTCCGACTGAATCCATTGAAAAAATTGAGGTAGTAAAGGGCGGTGGCTCTGTTTTATATGGCAGTGAAGCTACCGGCGGTGTAATTAATATTATTACCAAGAAAGCAATGAGCAATACTGTTAAAGTTGCTGCGGGCAATTTTGGTAAGCAACGCTACAATGTAAGTGTCGGTGCCGATAAATTTAACATTGTTGCCGGCTATGAGAAGCGTGGTAAAGCCGATAATATGAGTGGCTATATAGGTAAACCGACCGCTACGACTACTGTCTATGATTATGGTAAGGGTGATAGAAAGAGTGTTTTGTGGAATTGGAAAATGCTTGACGGTTTAACCTTTACGCATAGTTATTCAAACAACAAGCATGAATACTGGCAGAAAAAAGCTTTGTCCGGCGAGCGTAAGCAAAATAACTATTACGAAGATACCGATAATATGTTCTTGCTTCAATACGATAAAGATGGATTGAAAGCTAATCTGTCTTACGGAACTCAGGAAAAATCATATGATCAGTCTAAGTTTGCGAAAGGTTCCTGGTCCGCAAAATCTCCTTACAGCTGGCGTAAAGGACACAATACCAATATTGATTTACAAAAAACCTTTGATATGGGTGAAAACAAATTGTTAGTCGGTGCCGGTTATCAAAAAGAAGATATGGATTTGTTCTCGTCTAGCAAAAATAATAATAGCACCTACCAACGTGATAACTATTCCGTCTATGCTTCTTATGATTGGAAGGTATCAGATAAATCCAATTTAATTTTCAATGCGCGTGAAACGTGGGCAACAGGCTGTGACGGCTACCAAAAGGATAATAAAACCGGTAACAGCAAATATACCCACAATGACAACTTAAGCAAATTTACTCCTGAACTGCAATATATTTATAAGGTGAATGATGAGAGCAGTTTTTATGCAAAGATTGGTAAATCATTCCGTTTGCCTAATTTGACTCAGCTTTTCGGTAACGGTAATATGAATCCTGCTCTTGATTTGAAACCTGAACAGGGAACACATTATGAAATCGGTTATAAATCGAACATTGGTAAAGGCAACTTGCGTTTTGCAGTGTTCAATTATAAAATTAAGGATTCCATAGACGCTGACGTAAAATATGATAAAGATGGCTTTATTGATGAAGTAGACTATTTCAATGAAGATGTTAAAAATACCGGTGTTGAATTATCTTATGCAATAAAGCATGATGATAATTGGTCTACACGTTGGGGTGCTACCTACCAAAATCCTAAAGCGCAAAATATTCATAACTACGGTGATATGGATTGGCATCAAATTTATAATAAATATCAGCTGCAGGGTGCTGTTGATTATACGCAAAGCAAATTTGCTGCCAGCATGTCCGTGAACTTTGTAGGCGACAGGATGTCTACCAGAGCCACTATCACAAAACCTCAAAGAGAAATCAAGCCGCAATGCTTTACTGATTTGCATTTTACCTATGCACCCGAGAAAAATCAAAAGGCATTTTTGCACATTAACAACATATTTGACAGATTAGATATTACAAGCAACAGCACATCGAATTTTTATTCCTTGGGCCGTAACTTCATGGTTGGCTAAATATAGCTTCTAACACTTAACCTTTAC
>OJMM01002234.1_pt1 | contig 10195 bp, 5 predicted proteins | sample 1597231 | NCBI WGS metagenome assembly OJMM01 (sample SAMEA2452128, study PRJEB22498) | human gut metagenome | reverse complement strand
AATTGTGATCATCTGCGGCTTCGTATGCATATCCCTCGAAAGGTCATAGGAACTGACGGCATTCTTCCCGCAAGAAAACAAAAACACATCGTGCATCCACAAAGATTTCTCCTGGTTCATGGCAAACGCATAGAAACTCTCTTTGTCATCGATCACCGCAAATGTTTCCTGCGACAATCCTAAAAGTTCTGCCACATGCCGGAAAATGCCGATCAACTCTTTCGTCAGATGATCCACCGTCAGGACAATTCCGGTCACATGCGAAGTATTTCCCAGTTTCTGCGGCAGTTCGATCACTTTTTTAATAAACAATGCCAGCAGATCTACTGCATCATAACTCTCTTTTGCAATGGTAATCACTTCCGATGCAGCGGCACGGCGAAGAAGGGAATCCACACAAATCACCTCACTGGTTTTTGCCATCCTTCCGGCATCTTCCCCATAATACCACATGCCGACATTTTTGCGTCGGGCAAGCAGCGTGGGAATCCGGTAATTTTCACTGCCGGCAATCGTGCTGACCGTCTCCGGTTCTTCCATATTCGGTTGCATATAACTTACCATGGCATACGAGTCGTTCAGTTCGATGCCAAGATAACAGGTATTGGCTTCCATCTCTTCTCCCATCCTGCTTACAAAAGCTTAAATACTTTTTTCGTCACCTCATCATATCCTGCGTACTGTTTCATCGTCTGAAACATGGAAACTTCATCGGATAAAGTCTCTGAAATCAGCATCTGGTTGATCAGATTGTACCTGCTTTCATCTTTCTGTGCATAGATATCGTTACAGGTCAGACGATTGCTTTCCGTCGAGACGACCTTATTTTTATATTCTTCGGTGATGTAATACTGGATCTCCTCCCCGAAAAATACCACAAATGTTTCCACAAAAATACCGGCATAGACATTCGGCATATCCACTTCGTGAAACTGCTCCCCGTCCTCATCCCGGCTGTAGTGCAGCACGACATGTTTCTTGGGGTTTGTCCGGTGTTCCACATAAATTTTGTCATACAGATGATATTTCTGTACCAGCCGCCGGTCCAGTCTTTTATAAAATGAAAAATTCATATTTCTTCCGGTGAACTCTGCCAGCAGCACATCTGCGGCTTCATACTGTGCCTCCTGCAGAGAGGACATCCCAGAAAACGATTTGAGCAGGGCAAGTTTACAGGCATCATTTAGTTTCTTTCCGCTCTGATACCGTCTCCGTATTATGGCAAGGATTTGTTTTGGCAGCGCGGCTTCTTTTACAAAATAGTTCTGCGCAAATACCGTAATGACCGCAAGAACAATCAGTTCCTGCCCACCGCTTTCATAATAATGCGCAAATACCTCCAGTGCCTGCATAAGATCCATATCCGTATACAGCATCTGCTCAAGAATCCGTTCTTCCAGATCTCTTGTCCGAAGTTCAAAATCCTGTGCTGCTCTCCATAAACGAAGCATGGTCTCAACCGGTCCGGAATAAAAATCACTCAGATACTGCAGAATCCTATCATTGTATTTTTTGTTTAAAAACGCACTTGTACACAAAAGCAGCAGTTCCTCGTCCTGCTCCCTCTCTTCCATCGCATCCAGCAGATAGGTGGCAACTGCAACCTTTGCCGATGATCCGATCTGATCCAGCCCATATTCCTGCATCTGTTCATACAACCGGTCATACATCCGCCAGTCCGCAAGGGATTCCATCATATACTGACGCACCGCCTGCGGCATCTGCTCATAATCTGCCTGTTCCAGATATTGTTCCACCAGGGGTTTTTGCTCTTTTTTCTGATAATAACGCACAATCTCCCTGGAAAAATACGACTGGTATTCCGTATCCAGCTCCTGTGCAAACAGCACTCTCCGGAAAAATTTTTCCTCTTTGACATCAAACATATGATGATCCGGCTTTTCCCCAAAATGGGAAACAATATACGGAAGTTCCTCCGGTGCCAGTGCCGTACATTTCTCCAGATACGATCCGGCATCCATCAGGGAATCCAGCCGGTACGGGACACTGTGGATATATCTTTGGCCTTTCCCATCTTCAAACAAAATGGCATATTCCCTGCAGAAAAGGGACACGTAGGCACATCCGTTTACAATCGGAACGATCTGCGGATCTTTCATCTGCTTCTGGTATACAATCGCGCGGACCATATGCGGTTGCATAATTACCAGCTTATGCGCAAACAGAATATTGGAAAGACATTTTGCAAGTTCTTCATTCACCAGCCCCAGTTCGAGCATGTCCTCATAAACCACCGCCAGATTATCGTCCACATGTTCCTGCTCGATCTGTTCCATGGCAAAACGGCTCATCACCCGGCGATACTGTTCATAAATTTCCGGTTCGCTTTCCTTTGACGCAATGATATTGTTGTAAAGAATTGCCATCTTCCGATAGGGAAGATTACTGTCATACTGAAAGTACATCCGGATAATTTTCGGAACCGATGCAATCTCCCGTTCATCCAGTGACATCAGATAAGCCTCGTATAATCCGGTAATCCGAAGTTCAAGCCCGATTCCCTTTTCATACCAATGGTGAAATTTTGTATCAAACTGCTGGGTTCTTATCAGGTAACTGCAGATCTGTCCCACATATTCCGGTTTTTCCTCTGTCCCGTAAGCTGCCTGCATCAGTTCAAAATGAACCGGATGAAATCCCTGATTCATTTCCACCACCTCAAAAATCTGTGCTGCCAGTTCCTTCGTCAGAACCTGATGGCGGATTGCCCAGCGCAGAATCCGCACTTCAAATCTTCCCAGTTTTGTGAGCAGATACGGGTCATGGCTGATCAGATCGTATGCCTCCAGATACAGGTACGGGGAAACACAGCCACTCATCACCCAGTGCGCAATTGCACGCAGTTTGTGCGCACTGTTGTTGTAATATTCCTCTTCCAGAAACGAAAGAACCCAGAATAACAAAGCAGAATCCGGATTTTCATGAAAAATCATCTCAATCTCATGCGTCATGCGGTCCACATATGCCGGTTCCCGTTCCAGAAGTGTCATAATATAAAGATAATCCCCCCACTCCGGTGTATGGTGATCGGGCCATTCCCGTTTAAATTCCTCAAGAATCCACTCCGCTTCCTGTTTCTGGTGATTGATCACCAGTGCCTGTGCTTTCATCAGCGGATACCTCACCTGATCCGGAAGCATGGCATGCAGCTGGTTTAAACGTTCTACCGACTCATTTGCCCACACACCTGTCACAATTTTTTTCAGGCGGAATGCCTCATACAGTTCTACCAGCCCGGACTGACATTCCCTGATTTTGGCATGTTCTTTTTGTTCTTTGGACTTTTGTTTTTCCCCTTTGTGCGCATAAATCTCCAGAACCTTTGTCTCATATACCGAGGAAAAAGTAATTTTGGCATAATTGTTTCCGGCATGCATCCGGTCATAGTCCACGATGTATTTCAGGACAAACGTACTCCCCAGAAAATCCTCCGAAGTAATCTGCGTCTGTGCCGGCTGTACAAACGCGGCATCGGAGGTGATGGCAAGTTCCAAATATCCCCATTCGCTCTTTTTGATTTCGATCTTCTGCTGCTGGCTTTCGGTAAGCGCATCAAACCGGCAGTCTGTCTCAGAAATTGTAAAATGGATCTGTTCTTTTCTGCCGGCTGCCACCAAAAATTCTTCCAGATTCTGCGACGATGGTTTTGCCGCAAGAATCCCCTGATAGTACATCTTTTCTTTTGTCTCTTTTGCTTTTAGAATATTGGGAAAACTCTTGTGATAAAAGAGCTGATATGCTTCCTGCCAGCTTTCCTTTGCAAGTGCCGTAAAATCCGAAAGACTGCGAATCGCACCTGTGGCAGTCTGCGCATATAAACGGGATATGGATACACAAAAAGAAAGGCTGTGTACACTCTGATTGCAAAGAATCACAAACGCACCCTTTTCCTCCTGCCCCTCAACGAGACCCTTACTATGAAACTGATACCGAATCCGTATATTTTCGCCTTCAAACTGGGGAGTCAGGCACTCCATCCTTGGGTGGGTGGAGTAGACAATGCCCCTCACCGGAATATGGTTTTCACTGGTAATTTCAAATTCCCCGGTATATTCCTGTCCTTCTGTAACCGTAAGAAACAGTTCCTCGTCCGAAATAGAAAGCGAAGGCTGATCCGATTCGAATTTTCCTGCGGCTATCTGCCTGATTCTCTTCTGCACATCCACACCTGCTTTTCTACTAGTATGTCTTTTATTATATACGATTCCTTATATGCATGCAAGAACCAGCCCCACTTTTACGCCCTCGAAAAACGGGCATGGATCATGCGGCATCTCGCAGAAATCCACTCAACAATCAGACTCAGATACCGAAGAACCGGTTCCGTAATAATTGCAAAAATTACCATCAGCATTTCACACTGTTTGGAAATTTCCGTAATTCCGAAAAAACTTCTGCCAAACAGCATGCAAAGAATCCATCCTGCAATCACGCCGACCAGCATTACAATATGTCCGGTATTCATCGGTCTTGCAATGCGGTGCAGAATCATAAAACCAACGATTGCAACCAGAATGGTACATGATGTAGACAGACAATCCAGATCTACCTGAAATTCCCGGCAGAAAATCACCAGACCACTTACTACGATAAAATCCGTCAGTCCTGCCGGAAGTGCCCGCACAAGTACATTTGTCAGAAAATGTCCGCGGATCAGCTCCTTATTCGGCTCCAGTGCCAGAACAAACGACGGAATACCAATCGTAAACATACTGATCAGCGATACCTGTGATGGTTCCAGTGGATAATCCAGCATCAGAATCACAGAGAAAATGGCAAGCAGCATGGAGAAAATATTTTTTACAATATACAATGCGGCGGTCCGCTCAATATTGTTTACCACACGGCGTCCCTCTGCGACCACCGATGGCATTCTGGAAAAATCGGAATCTAAAAGTACCAGCTGTGCCACATTAGAAGCGGCTTCGCTGCCGGAGGCCATCGCCACGCTACAGTCTGCATCTTTAAGTGCCAGCACATCATTTACACCATCTCCGGTCATGGCAACCGTTTTTTTATGTTCTTTCAGTGCCTGTACCAGCATCCGCTTCTGGCTCGGGGTCACACGGCCGAATACCGTATACTCTTCCACCGCGCGATAATAATCTTCTTTTTCTTTCAGAGTCGATGCATCGACAAAACGCTCCGCACCCACAATCCCCGCCTCTGCCGCAATGACGGAAACCGTCAGCGGATTGTCACCGGAAATCACCTTGATATCAACATCATTTTCCGCAAAATAAGTAAAGGTTTCCTTTGCCCCTTTGCGGATCGGATTGGCAAGCATCACAAAACAAAGCGGAAGTACCGGCTCTGTCAGCGGTTTCCGGTCAAGCGTCCCTTCATATTGCGCAAATACAAGCACGCGGTAGCCTTTGCTGCTGTAGGTGGCAATCTGTTCCTGATACTGGGCAAACTGCCCCCGCAGAACAAATTCCGGTGCTCCGATCACATAAGATTTCCCATCGTTCATCACGGCTCCGGAATACTTCGTTTCCGAAGAAAACGAATAACAAAGTACAGAGTGTACCGAAGATTCCCGTCATCCATAGGGTAGTGTACCAGGATTTAAGTACCCGTTCGATTCGTCCGGCAGCATAGTTTTGGGCGATGAAGGCACTTAGTGCGGTGGAGAATCCCTGTGAGGTATTCCAGGTGATTGCTTCAATTTGCCCTCCGGTGGTGAAAGTCATTAGTCCGATGTGTCCTCCCTGTTCCGAGGCGGTGCGGCAAAGGAACATATTGACGAAAGCAAATAACGTATTCAAAGTAGCTACGGGTAATCCCAGTTTAAAGATTCTCCGTGTATATTTTTTCTTTAGCCGCGTGAAGAAAGGGAAGCCGCCAAGCAGGGCATCCCGGCAACGCAACTGATAAACGAAAATCAGGAAAACACTTGCTTCTGCAATCCAGGTAGCGTATGCCGCACCGTTGGTTCCCAGCCCGAAACCGAATATAAAGAGCGGGTCTAGGATGATGTTCAGTATCAATCCTGTGCCGCTGATAAAGAACGGGACTTTACTGCGCCCTGCCGCATTATAAATTCCGGTGAAGGCGGCGGAGAGGAAGACAAAAGGTAATCCGGTAGAAACAATCCGCAGATATTGAATGGCATTGGCTGTGATATGTTCCTCAAGTTCATAAATACGTATGATAGGTTCTGCAAATATAAAAAGGAGTGTGCCCCAACAGATGGAAATAATCAAAGCAATCGTGATGTTATGAGATGCGAAACTGCGGGCATCTTCTTGGCTTTGCGCACCGATGGACTGTCCGACACTCACTTCAGATCCTACCTTATTTAATAAGGAGATAGAACCGGACATCCAGGTCAGGATTCCGACAGAACCGATGGCGGCTACGGCTTCACTTCCCAGTCTTCCTACCCACGCCATATCAGTGAGGCTATATGCCATTTGGATAAACGACGTTGCCATGATCGGCATTGCCAGATTAAACAGTTGACGGTTGATAGGGCCTTGTGTCAGATTCTTTATTCCTTGCATATAATTTTTCTAATCAAAATGGGCTGCAAAGATACGCAAAATTACTATCTTCGCGCATCTAATTATTCATTAATCAAAGTACATAGATACTATGAAACAGAAATTTTCTACTATTTTTATCTTGCTGCTTCTCTTTTTTGCTGGTTCACGAGTGGTAGCGCAAAATGCTCCGAAACCTTTTGATATTGAACAACCTTCACTTCGCGTATTCCTTCCTGCGCCGGAACTGGCAACGGGGCGTGCTGTGGTTGCGTGTCCGGGAGGTGGATATTCACATTTGGCATTCGAACACGAAGGCTGTGATTGGGCTCCCTACTTTAATAAACAAGGTATTGCATTGATTGTGCTAAAATACCGGATGCCGAACGGTGATCGTACATTACCCATTTCGGATGCTGAAGCAGCAATGAAATTGGTGCGTGACAGTGCTGATGTCTGGAATTTGAACCCGAATGACATTGGTATCATGGGCTCTTCTGCCGGTGGACATCTGGCTTCTACCATTGCCACTCATGCTAAGCCCGAACTTCGTCCGAATTTTCAGATTCTTTTCTATCCTGTGATTACGATGGATAAATCTTATACCCATAGGGGCTCTCACGACAACCTTTTGGGAAAAGATGCTTCTGCTGAATTGGAACTTGAATATTCTAATGAAAAGCAAGTGACGAAAGATACACCACGTGCTTTTATCGTATATAGTGATGATGATAAAGTCGTTCCGCCTGCTAACGGAGTTAATTATTATTTGGCGCTGAACAAGAACAATGTTCCTTCAGTGCTTCATATTTATCCTTCCGGCGGACATGGATGGGGAATTCGCGAGGGTTTCCTCTATAAGAATGAAATGCTGGACGAACTGACGTCTTGGCTCCGTAGTTTCAAAGTACCTCATAAAGATGCTATCCGTGTAGCTTGCATTGGAAATAGTATTACGTATGGAGCACGTATCAAGAATCGTGATCGTGACAGTTATCCGGCCGTGTTGAGCCGTATGTTGGGAGAGGCTTATTGGGTAAAGAATTTCGGAGTCAGTGCCCGCACTCTGCTGAACAAGGGCGATCATCCTTATATGAATGAAAAGGCTTATCAGGATGCGCTGGCTTTCAATCCTAATATCGTTGTTATCAAGTTGGGTACGAATGACAGTAAATCATTCAACTGGAAATATAAGGCCGACTTCACGAAAGATCTGCAAACGATGGTCGATGCTTTCAAAGCGTTGCCAGCTCAACCGAAGATTTATCTTTGTTATCCTTCTAAAGCCTATCAGACCGGTGATAATATCAACGATGATATCATCTCTAAACAAATCATTCCGATGATAAAGAAGGTTGCCAAGAAAAATAACTTGTCTGTCATCGATCTTCACGCAGCAATGGACGGAATGCCCCAATTGTTTCCGGATAAGATCCATCCGAATGAAGAAGGGGCTAAAGTGATGGCAAAAGCTGTTTATCAGTCCTTGAAAAAGTAAAATAAGGAACTTGACGATTGTAAAATTTCCGGTTGAAATAATCTCTTTTAGAGAAAATTTTAACCGGAAATTTTTTAGTTTAATCACAAATAATCTTCTTATAATATGCTAAAAAAAGTGTCTTTCTGAAAGTTAGATTTGTTACCAATCTGTATTTTTGCGCCCGAAAAATAATAAAATGATAAATAGCGTTATGAATAGACTACAAGATTTTACCTTTTTCTCGCAGTTGATGGCTAACGCTAATATGGGATGGTGGAAAGCCAATTTATCAACTGCGAATTATGAATGTTCTGACTTTATAGTAGAGTTATTAGGTCTGGATCAGACCGGAATTATTAGTTTTGAAGATTTCAATAAACGTATTCAGAAAGAGGAACAACTTTCTACAACTGTTCATTCTTATGGTGTGTATCAACGGCCGGAGGTGGTGTATTTGCTTGATACGGTGAAAGGAGCTGTTTGGGTACGTAGCAAGGTATGCTTTCAAGAAACGGATGAAGACGGAAACGAAATCATCTATGGTATATCCGAAGTGCAAGATGGTCCTGATATGGCATCTGCTTACCAAGCTTTGCAATACAGTGAGCGTCTCTTATCTAACATTTTCAAGTATTTGCCTATTGGTATCGAATTATACGATATGGATGGGGTATTGGTGGATCTGAACGATAAGGAATTAGAAATGTTTCATATAGAGAAGAAAGAAGATGTATTGGGTATCAATATTTTTGATAGTCCTATTTTTCCGAAAGAAATGAAAGAACGGCTGAAGAAAAATGAAGATGCCGACTTTACTTTCCGTTATGACTTCTCGAAGGTTGGTTCGTATTATCAGAATACCCAGAAACAGGGTACAATTGATTTGGTGACTAAAGTGACTACATTATATGATAGCGAACACCAACCGATAAACTATCTATTGATTAATGCGGATAAGACAGAAACAACGGTAGCCTATAATAAGATTCAGGAGTTTGAGGAGTTCTTTGAACTGGTCGGTGATTATGCCAAGGTCGGTTATGCCCACTTCAATATTTTGAGTGGACACGGCTATGCTCAAAAAAGCTGGTACAGAAATGTGGGTGAAGCAGATGAAACTCCGTTGTCCGACATCTTTGGCACATACCGGCATTTCCATCCTGATGACCGTGCCTTGTTGATTCGTTTTTTGGACGACGCACGAAAGGGACTTACCACCCAACTTAGCAAAGAGATGCGTGTCCTTAGGGAGGATGGCACATACACATGGACGCATGTCAATCTGTTAGTAAAGAAATATGCCCCGCAAGACCGGATTATCGAGATTATCAGCATCAATTATGATATTACAGAACTGAAAAGGACAGAAGAAATGCTTGTCAAGGCACGTGATAAAGCTGAAGCGTCCGATCGGTTAAAGTCTGCTTTCCTGGCTAATATGAGTCACGAAATCCGTACTCCTTTAAATGCTATTGTCGGCTTTTCAAGCCTGTTGACTAGTACGGAAAATGCAGCGGAAAAGGAACTATATAATTCTCTGATTGGACATAACAACAAACTATTATTAAATCTGATTAATGATGTAATTGATCTTTCTAAAATAGAATCCGGTTATCTGGAATTGCGTCCGGACTGGGTTAATCTTACCGAGCTTCTTGACGAGAGTGTAGCGGAGTATGCTCATCAAGTACCATCCGGCGTTGAACTTCTGACCAACTATCCGGCACATGATTCTTTGGTAGAACTGGATAAATTGCGTATCAAACAGATCTTGAGTAATTTCCTTTCGAATGCCTTAAAGAACACTACCACCGGACATGTGGAAGTCTTCTATGAGGTAGACCACCAATCTGTCAGAATCGGTGTTAAAGATACCGGTCGGGGCATCCCGCAGAATATGCTTGAAAAGATATTCGAAAGGTTTGAGAAGTTGGATTCCTTTGCTCAAGGGGCCGGTCTGGGCTTACCTATCTGCAAACTGATCGTCGAGAAGATGAACGGGCGGATATTAGTCGATTCCCAACTGGGGATAGGTACTACTTTTATAATCGAATTACCGTGTCGCTCTATGCTTGTAGAATAAGTATATGTGAAGAACATTAAAAGAAAAATCCCTTGATAACGACTGATTATCAAGGGATTAATTTTGTGTTTTGTGATCCGCCTGGGGCTCGAACCCAGGACCCCAACATTAAAAGTGTTGTGCTCT
>OJMM01002229.1_pt1 | contig 10213 bp, 10 predicted proteins | sample 1597231 | NCBI WGS metagenome assembly OJMM01 (sample SAMEA2452128, study PRJEB22498) | human gut metagenome | reverse complement strand
CGAAGGTAAGGAAGATGAGCGATTCAACCCGCGCCAAGGAAATGCGCGTCAAGCGCAGAAAAAAGAAACAGCCCGAGTTTACCTATGAAAAGGAATCGCCGGACGGCATTTATACAAAACCGCAGAAAAAAAAGGCTAAGTTTGTAGTAGCCCCGGAAGATACTGAACGGAAAAATTCTCCCGAAAAGAAGAAAGCGGTAAATCTTTCAGCCGATTCCGATCCCGAGGCTCTTGACGTGGAGATCGACGTTTCAAACCTTCGCACCGTCAATACGGATGAAAGGAAAAACGAGACCATCAAGGATTACGACAGCTTTGAAGACGCAGGAGAAATCCGACGCTCAATTACCGATCTTAAGGTAAGCCTTTCATTCAGATTAGCGGTGCTTGCAGTCCTTCTGGTATTCGTAACCTTTATTTCAGTGGGAGAGCTGATAAGCCTGCCTGTGCCGGAGCTTCTTACAAGAAAAAATCCCGCGGTTTTTTCCTGTGTACAGCTTATTATCGCACTGCTTTCTATGATGGTTTCTATGGATACGGTAAAAAGCGGACTTCTGAATCTTATAAAATTCAAAGCGGATACCGACAGCCTTGCCGCGTTCTCATCGCTCTCCTGCGCCGCGGCGTCCCTTGCATGCGTTATAAATCCAAAGCTTATTTTTGACGGCGCCGTCTACATATACACTCCGATTGCGGTAATGCTGATGTTCTTTAACGCTATGGGGAAAAGACTTATTCTCCAAAGAGCCGAGCTTAATTTTGATTTTGTAACAAAGGATAAAAACAAACATGCTATCGTATGCGTCGAGGACGACGCCAAGGCGGAAAGCTTTACCAGAGGTACGATAGGAGATTTTCCCGTTTTAGTCACAATGAAAAGAACTAACTTTATTAAGGATTTTTCAAAATACACCTTTTCCACTGACAGCGGGGATAAGCTTTGCAGGGCGCTGGTACCCATAATAATCGTCATTTCTGCGCTGGCTTCCCTTGCCGTTACGTTTATAAAGGTGCAAACCGCCGACTCTGCCGCAGCAGTCTTTGCGCTTTCTATTTTCACTCTTTATCTGAGCGCATGCTCTTGTATGGCGATGCCGCTTATAGCCAACATTCCTCTCGGCAAGGCGTCAAAAAAATATATGAGAAACCACGGCATTATGCTCGGCTACCAAAGCGTCGAGGATTTTTACGACGCAAACTCAGTAATGATCGACGCAGATACGCTGTTTCCTGCCGGCTCGATACGCCTTTGTTCGATAAAGCTTTTCTCCGATACAAAAATAGACGAGGCTCTGCTTGACGCGGCAAGTCTTACAGCTCATGCGGGCAGTATTCTCAAGGAGCTTTTCTCCGACGTCATATCAGGAAAGGAAAATATACTAAGCCGCGTGGAAAACTTTGTTTACGAAGATTCTATGGGACTCTGCGGCTGGATAAATAACAAGCGGATACTTTTCGGAAACCGCGAGCTTATGAACAGTCACAATATCGAGGGCATTCCGACTAAGACCAAGGAATCGGAGTTTACCGAAAACGGCAAGGACGCGCTTTATCTTTCCGTTTCCGGAAATTTAGCGGCAATGTTTATTATAGAAATAACGGCCGGAGACTCTATAAAAAAATCCATGAAACAGCTTGAAAAGCATGACATGGCGGTTATTATAAAAACTATCGATCCCTTTATAACAATTAACAGAATTTCTGAACTGTTCGGCTTTACCGACGAACTGCTTAAAATAATTCCTACACGAATGATGAAGGATTTTGACGCTGAAACAAGAAGGACAAAAAAGATCAGTACTTCTATGGCATGCTCCGGTAAATTCACTTCGTTTGTACAGCTGCTGCTGGGAACAAAGTCCATTAGAAAAACCGTGTCGGCGGGAGTGATTCTACAGTCTGTTTCCGCTCTGCTGGGACTCGGACTTGTTTCTCTTCACTGCCTGCTCGGAGCGTTTGCCGATCTTTCTCCCTCATGGCTCCTTATCTATAACCTTATATGCACTGCGCTGACGGCAATAATCGTATCGGTCAGAAAGGTGTAAAAAAGGTAAATTTCAGCCGAGGTATTATAATAAATTGTTATTACAGGCGGCGGTGCAGTTGAAATGCTGTACCGCCGCTTATAATATTTTTCCGTCCCTTTATTAGAATTTAATAACAAAAAAGCCGATACGCAGTAAAACAAGAAATCGGAAGCCTTCGTTTGATGATTCCGATAAAACTGCGTCGGCTTTTAAATTTAATATGCGTCGTACCAAATTTGAAAAAACAAATTGAGTGAAATACTGTAAAAAGGTAAATTGTTCCAAAATCTTTTCGCTTATATTAATCATGCTAAGTCCGCGGACATTTTGGCCATATATATATCTTTGAGTAATAATAAAAGCTAAAAGACAAGATACTATTAATCCGCCATACCGAATGTCCGTTACACTTGTTCTCAAATCCTCAGTTATGCTTCACCATGTAACAGTCCTGTTTACTACAGCAGCGTATAGTCCCTTTCAAAAAGCTCCTCGTAAAGCTGCTCCCTTAAAAATTCCTCAGGAATCCTCTCCGTCAGCTTGGCACGGACAAAGGCTTTGCTTTTCTGTAAATAAGCCGGCATACCGAACCTTTTAAGAATATGGCTCAGCTCTCGCTTCCATAGAAATTCAAGCTGCTTTTTCAGTCTGCATTTAGGATTGCTTCCATGATGTCTTATAATTTCCACATTTCCGCCTGATTCATCAGAAATGCATATTATCCCCCAATAATCCGGAACATGCTTTTCAGCTCCCCTTCTATGGCTCTTGCCGACTACAAGATAATTGCAGTCAAAAAATATATCATAGTTTTTTACCTGAGACTTCAGCCTTGCATATGTATCTGCGTCGCTTTTTATTTCAAATCCGATAAGCCCCCTGTCGGTTACGGCAAAAATATCTGCGCGGGAATTGTTAATGGGAATTTCCTCAAACGTTCTGTGCTTTCCAAAATTATAATCAAGATAAAGAAAAAGGGCTTCCCTTATTTCAGGATCAAGCATTACAGCAGCCTTCCGGCATTATAGGTCTCAAGACAGACGGCGTCCAGGTCGCTGTCGCCTCCAATTACCCGCTTAAAATACAGGTTCATTCCCTTGGATATAAACGTTCCCGTATACCAATTGTATACCGGCGTATATTTAGGATAATCCTTCGGCGCACCCTGTGAAAAGATGGCCGAAAGCTTAATACCGTTTCTAATCCTTGAGGTTTTATCCGGATTGCTCAGGCAATAATGCCTGTTCATAAAGGTTATCATCGGGCCGGCAATCTGAGCATAATAATTCGGCGAAGTTATAAGCAGAGCGTCCGCCGAATGAAGCTCATTTAAATAATTACGCATATCATCGTTGATAACACAGTCGACGCCGTTACTGCGACAGCTTTTACAGCCTGTGCAGCCCTTTAAATTCATATCGTTCACGTTAAAAACGACCGTACTGTAACCGGCCTCCTCGGCGCCCTTGATAAAAGCCTCGGCCGCTTTCATTGATATTGATCCCGGACGGGAGCTTCCCAATACGGCAATTAATTTTTTCATATGGACTACCTCCGTTTTTTTATAATAAAATAATTATAGCACATTTCCGTAAATTTTTCAAAATAACGTCGATTTGGCAGTTAAGATATAATTATTGACAAATATATCAAAATATGTTATTATAGGTCTGTAAATTTTTAAAAAATGGGGGAATTTTACATGATAAGCAAAGCCTATAAGAAGTTAGGCGCAGCAAAAGGTCTGAAGGCAATAAACGGAGTATGCTGCGGTAAAATTTGCGGATATACCGTAACGCTCAGCGACGGAGGCGGATACAAGGATATTTATATTTCCGCTTATACGGACGGAGAGGCGTTTGAATGTATTTCTGCCGCCGCCGATAGCCTCAGAAAAAAATATAAGCTGAACGCCTTTGAAATCAAGCCGGAATATATCTATATCAGATTTTTTGACGGTATCGGAACTATAAAGCGTATTGACGGCTTTATCAATGAATTTTTTCCTGAGCTCTCGGTCTGGGGCGTAAAAGCGGACGTCTGTCCTCACTGCAAGAACAGTCTTGATCCGACAGCCACAGCAAAGCTTATTCGCGGACGTGCCGTCAGACTTCACAGCGGCTGTGCGGAAGAAATAATAAACGGCATGAGAGAATCGGAGGAGCTGACGTCGTCCGCCGAATCCGGCGCCGGAAAAGGAATTGCGGGAGCTATTTTATTCGGTCTCGCGGCGTCTATACCGTGGGCCATAGTGTACGCTCTCGGATGGTTTGTAGGATGGCTCGGCGCGCTTATCGGCTTCGGTGTTGTTAAAGGATATGAAAAATTCGGGGGTAAAATCAAGAAGCCGATTATTCCGGTTTTTGCTCTGATTATTATAGTTTGCGTTGTATTCGCACAGTTTCTCGGAGACGCAATTCAATTAGGCTATTACATAAATAACGGCGAGCTCTACGGCTCTTTGTCGGATATTCCCGAATATATAAAAATACTGCTTACAGAAGAACCGGAATATCAGACAACAGTTGTAAAAAATATAATAATAGGACTGCTGTTCGCAGGTCTTGGAGTATACGGTATTTTCCGATCGCTTATAAATCAGGTCAAATCTCACAGCAAAAGCGTCGCCGATCTTGATATATAAATAAAAAACTGCGCTTATTATTTGCGCAGTTTTTTATTTATTACTCGGCGGACGATTTTGTAACCGGAGAAGCGGTAATAGATACCTTTTGCAATCCGACCGCCCATACCTTGTCATAATCCGGAAAGCTTATGGTAGCGTCGGCAGTAAACGTGCTGCTTTGTACAGTATATTTCAGAAGATCAACCGTTACCAGTATTTCCTGATTGGTAATCTCCGATATATCCTCCTCCGGACCGATTATATCAAAGGTAAGGCCATATGTATTTACAGTGCAATTATAGTCGGACGGTGCGTTCAGAACAGATATCTCGTCTACAGTTACCGTTTTTTTAGCGAGTCCGTCCTGATTCAGCTTTGCCGTAACCATTGATACGTTTGAAATGTCCTTATAATTTTCAGGTATTTTAATTGTAAACGCTTTGTTAAAATCCCAGTCAAGATCATAAAGCGGTATAGAACCGATATTCCATTTATCAATCTTTTCAAGCTCGGTATTCGGCGAAGCAATGCTTATTTTATCAACGCTCAGATCAAGATTCAGGGAGCTTATGTCAAAGTTTGCCGGAGCATATCGTATATCATACGTTAGATCAAGCTCCTTCTGCATATAGACGGGTATATCAATGGTAAAATCCTTAGTACCGAACGTCAGATTATCGGTATTGATCTTGGATTCGTTTTTATCATAAAGAACGACGTCGGAGCTGTGGAAGGTATAGGCTGTGTTTATTTCCTGCTTGTTCTCCACATATATTTCCGCTTTGTCAATGCTGTCAAGCTGCGTAGACGGTCCGGTTATTTCTATTACCGAGGGAGTAGCCTTGAATTCGCTGCTGTCCATGTAAAGACCCTCTGCCGCGGTTATATTAGGAGCGTTCACAGAAAGCTCGTATTCCCTCGTATCTATTTTATCAAACATTACGTCTATCTTCGAAGGCTTGATTTCAGTCACCTCAAAATTAACCTTGGAATCCTTGCTTTTAACGCTTACCTCTAAAGATTTTTCACCGGCGGAATTTACATTCTCCACGACGGCTCTTGCCACAAGATCGTCTGCCGTGAGGCTTCCTATGCTGGATCGGTTTCCCTTAATGGTCACGGTAACGCTTTTGGTAGAGCAGCTTATAACGCTCAGATCATTTTCCTCCGCGGAGGTTCCGGTTATGTCGATTTCCAAAGGTATATTGCTGAACGTTTTGGGCGTAGTAGGATAAATGGTGATTGATATTATAAACCACACCATTATCGCAAGTATAATTGAATAAATAATCATTGCCGTATTATTATTTAATGAATTTAAAATATAATTTTTAAAATTTTTTAAGTACCTCATTTTTTATCCCTCTTATTCCGTTTCCTTTTAATAGGGAGTTTTTTCTTAGACTCGGCAGGCTTGGGTATGAGCGCCTCGTGGAGATATTCATTAAGCCTGAATCTTGTATAATCGCTTGTAAGTCCTCCGTTTTCTGCAATAGAAATATGTCCGGTTTCCTCTGAAACAACTATAACAATAGCGTCTGAATTCTCACTCATTCCGATTGCCGCTCTGTGACGGGAGCCGAGCTTTTTATTAATAAGCTCCTCCTTTTGAGGTTTAGGAAGAAAGCAGGCTGCCGCCAATACCATTCCGTCCCTGATTATAACGGCTCCGTCATGCAGCGGAGTATTTTTAAAAAATATATTTCCGAAAAGCTCTTTGCTGGGAACAGCGTTCAATACAGTTCCGTTTTCAACCTGCTCTCCAAGCTTGGTTTGTCTTTCAATAACTATCAGCGCGCCCGTTTTTGTAGCGGAAAGATCCACGCAGGCGTCGCATATAGCCTCAATGGCCGTGTTCCATCTCGAAGTTTCGTCGGAATTTTCACCGAATGAAAGAAAGTTAATGCCTACCTTGGTTCGTCCGGCCTTTTCCAAAGCACGTCTGATTTCTGGCTGAAACATGATAAGCAAAGCAAGCAGTCCCACATCAAGAGTGCTTTTTATAATATATGATATTGCTTTAAGACCGAGCTGACTGCTGATTATGTAAGCCGCGATAATAAAAAGTATGCCCTTTATAAGCTGACCGGCTCTCGTTTCCCTGACCAGCTTTATTAAAAGATAAACCAGATATGACATCAGAAGAATATCAATTATATCCATAAACGTAATGGATTGTATTACATTCCACACCATATTAAGAGCATTTTTAATAGCGTACATAATTCACTTCCTTTCAGGTTTTATGTAATGAGGGGTTATCCCCCTCTTAAATTTCCGCATATTATAATTTTATCATAAATACAGATAATTTCAATGTTTTTTATAAATTTTCACACAATTTTTTGATTTCGTTCGCAAGACCGTATACCTGCTTTTCATTGTTGAAAACAGACGGGGCAAATCTTACCGTTCCCTCGTCCGTACCGAGCGTTTTATGGGCAATCGGAGAACAATGAAAGCCCGCGCGCAGACAATAGCCTCTGTCGCTCAGAGCCTCCGCCGCAGCCTCGGGAGCCATACCCTTTATATTAAAAGATACCACGGGAGCATATTTAACTCCCTCGGTTCTGTATACGTCTACTTTTTCCCTGTCCAGCAGACTTATAAATTTCTCACATAATCTGTTTTCATGAGCGTAAATATTTTCTGTTCCCTTGGACCTAACAAAATCAATGCCCGCCTTAAGCGCTATTACTCCGGCCGTGTTAAGCGTACCGCTTTCAAGACTATCCGGCAGAAAATCGGGCTGTATAAGATTCATTGACGAGCTGCCCGTTCCTCCCTGAATAACAGGATTTATCCTGAACTTCCCGTCGCTTATAAGGAGTCCGGTTCCGGAAGGCCCGTAAAGCCCCTTGTGACCGGAAGTGCAAAGTATATTCATTCCGTCTGACAGACCGACGTCAAGAATACCGCATGCCTGCGCTCCGTCGGCAATAAAGCAGATATTATTTTTTCGGCAGATTTCCGCTATTTCCCGGACAGGCATTATTCTGCCGGTTACATTTCCCGCAATTGTACATACAACCAGCTTGGTATCGTGCCTTATAAGACTCTTCAAGGATTCCAGAAACCTGCCGTCGTCGTCGTAGGCAGGAGCGATGCTGTAATAAACGTTCTTATTTTTTGAAAGCGCATAAACCGGTCTTGCAACCGAATTATGCTCTATACTGCTTATAATTATATGGCCGCCGTCCGACATAATTCCCTGAATAGCAAGGTTCAGCGCATATGTGCAGTTTAGGGTAAAAACGACGTTTTCCGGTGAAGCTCCGAAAAAATCAGCCGCCGACTGTCTTGTGTCATACACCTTTTCCGACGTGGCCAAGGTCAGCCGGTGTCCTCCTCTGCCGGCGTTTCCGCCGTACCGCAGGATCGCTTCGTTTAATGCCCGCCTAACCTCCGGGGGCTTCGGAAAGGTCGTAGCGGCATTATCAAAATTAACGATCATTTAATCCCCCGCGCCGCTTAATAGCTTTCCGTATTCTATTTTGTTATTATTCAGTAATGCGATAACATCCCCGGGATCACCGTTTACAATCAAAACATGGGTACAGCCTCTCTCAGAAATTCTGGAGGCTCTTTTTATCTCGCTTTTATAGCCCATTGAAGCAAGCTTTCTCTGCGCTTTGATTGCATGAGTGACAGAGGGCATAGTAACTGTTGTTCTGTTCATATCAGTCTCCAATCCGGCGTGAAAATTCACGCTGTCACCCGTTATAGTTTCAGCGAAAGAGAGTTATCCCTCCGCTTATACCATTATATGAAGACCGCTTCACTGTTGTTACATTTTGTCAAAAGAGCGACGCAATGCGCGGAAATCCCGGAGCCGTCTCCCGTAAAGCCAAGTCCTTCCTCAGTCGTAGCCTTAATACTTACAAAGGAAACATGGCATCCGCATGCATCGGCAATGTTTTGTCTCATCCGCTCTATATAGGGCGAAAGCTTAGGCGACTGGGCTATAACCGTAGCGTCGAGATTTCCTAAGGCGTAGCCCTTTTCCCGCACCAAGCCGCATACTCTTTTAAGAAGGTCGATACTGTCCGCCCCCTTAAAGTCAGGATCCGTATCCGGAAAATGCTTGCCAATATCTCCAAGGGCAAGCGCGCCCAATAAAGAATCCATTACGGCGTGCGTCAGAACATCGGCGTCGGAATGTCCCAAAAGACCTTTTTCATATGGTATCTCAACTCCGCCCAGAACCAGTCTCCTGTTTTCAGCAAGCCGGTGTACGTCGTATCCGTGTCCTATCCTCATATCTGTTCCTCCAAAAGAAGATTTGCGATCTTAATATCCTCAGGAGTGGTTATTTTTATATTTTCATATCCTCCCTCAGTCATGCAGACCTTTACGCCTATCGCCTCTGCAAGCTGACAGTCGTCGGTAAAATCAAGACCGTGCTCAAGGGCGAAGTCCACAGCCTCGAAATATATCCTGCGTTTAAATATCTGAGGCGTCTGCGTAATATAAAGGGACGGTCTGTAAGGCGTATCAGTTATAAGTCCGTCGTTTACCACCTTTATCGTATCCTTAACCGGAACTCCGAGAACAGCCGCGCCGAAAACCTCGGCGTCGCGGGCGGTCCTTACTATTTGCTCAGGCTTTACAAGAGGTCTCGCTCCGTCATGCACCGCTATAAGACTCGTTTCCGGGCTTATTTTTTTCAATCCGCTGAAAACGCTTTCCTGCATTGTCCCGCCGCCCTCTGCAAAGCCTCGGAGCTTTGCTATTCCAAGCTTTTCGGCAGTATTTTCAAGTTCCTTCCTGTCGCGTTCCCGGCAGACTACTACGATATCGCCGACCTCCGGACACTGCTCGAACGCAAGCATCGATCTCCCCGCAACATTTGTATTTCCCAGCGGAAGCAGAAGCTTGTTGACTCCGTTCATTCTGGACGAGCTTCCTCCGCATACTATTATAGCTGAAATTGACATTAACTTTTTCTCCGTTTTGCAGCCATTACGGCTTTACGTTCAAATTTTTTGATTTCAAGAATTGCATATATAAATTATACCATTTATTTTTCAATGTGTAAAGCGCAAGGAGGAATTATTAATAAAAGATAAAATGTAAATTCCGCTATTATATGTGAAATTCTTGACAAACAGTATGATTTTGATGTACAATAAAAGAGAAAATCATGAAAGGACTGATTGCAATGGGTTTAACATTAACAGAAAAAATATTAAAAGCTCATCTTGTAGACGGCGAAATGGTCAAGGGAAAGGAAATCGGTATCAGAATAGACCAGACTCTGACGCAGGACGCCACCGGCACAATGGCTTATCTGGAATTTGAGGCTATGGGAGTACCCAGAGTTAAAACTGAAAAAAGCGTAGCTTATATAGATCACAACACTCTCCAGAACGGCTTTGAAAACGCCGACGACCACCGCTTTATCGGAAGCGTTGCAAAAAAGCACGGTATTTATTTTTCACGTCCCGGAAACGGCATTTGCCATCAGGTACATCTTGAGCGCTTCGGAATTCCCGGAAAAACCCTTATCGGCTCCGACAGCCATACTCCCACCGGCGGCGGAATCGGTATGATTGCAATC
>OJMM01002226.1_pt1 | contig 10227 bp, 10 predicted proteins | sample 1597231 | NCBI WGS metagenome assembly OJMM01 (sample SAMEA2452128, study PRJEB22498) | human gut metagenome | reverse complement strand
ATAGGCGCATACCTGCATTCCGAAAGCGGCAGCGATGCGCGCCGTCGCCTGTCCGGTGTTTCCCAAGCCGATGATTCCCAGTTTCTTCCCGTCCAGCTCCACCAGGTCGGTATCCCAGTAGCAGAAGTCGGGGTTGTCCGCCCAACGCCCGTGACGGTTGGCATAGGCATAATGGCCTACACGCTGGGTGATGTTCAGTATATGCGCAAAGACCATCTGGGCAACGGAAGCGGTGCTGTAGGCAGGTATGTTGGTGACAATGATGCCCCGCGCTTTCGCAGCCTGGATGTCCACAATATTATATCCCGTAGCCAGCACGCCGATGTATTTCAAGGCAGGCAGAGCAACCATATCCTCCGCCGTAATCACCGTTTTATTTGTAATCAGCACTTCCGCTCCGGCAGAACGCTCCAATAACTCGGCAGGGGCCGTGCGGTCGTACACCGTCAGCTCGCCCAACGCCCGCATCTCCTCCCATGACAAATCACCGGGATTCAATCCGTAACCGTCTAAAACTACTATTTTCATATGCTCAAAAGTTAAATTCCATGTTTTGTCCATTTATTCGGTTAGATTGGAACGCGAATGACGCAAATTAACAGCTGCACAGCATGGATATAAACCGGCCGGAAGGTTGGATTTATGTCATTTGCGTTCCAATTTTTAATTTTATAGCACAGGATCAATGCAATTCATTTTCATTCCTTGAACCGTTCCCCCCAGAGGCTCTGCATCCGTTCCTTTATCTTCGCTTCCTGTGCATTGTTCTGCGGATGCCAGATGCGGCTGTCCTTCACCTCGTCCGGCAGGAACTGCTGCTGCACGAAATTGCCCTGATAGGCATGTGCATACTTGTAATCCTTGCCATAGCCCAACTGTTTCATCAGCTTGGTGGGTGCGTTGCGCAGATGCAAGGGAACAGGCAGGTTGCCCGTCTGCCGAACCAGTTCCAGGGCACTGTTGATTCCCTCGTATGCCGAGTTGCTCTTGGGGCTGGTGGCCAGATACACCGTAGCTTCCGCCAGCGGGATACGCCCCTCAGGCCATCCTATCTTCATCACGGCATCAAAAGCAGCGTTCGCCAGGAGCAATGCGTTGGGATTGGCCAGACCGATATCCTCGGCTGCCGAAATGACTAGCCTGCGGGCTATGAAAGCCGGGTCCTCTCCGGCCTCCACCATACGCGCCAGCCAGTAGAGCGCCCCGTCCGGATCACTTCCGCGGATGGACTTGATAAAGGCGGAAATGATATCATAATGCATCTCCCCGTCCTTGTCATACGCCAACGGATTCTGCTGCAAACGCTCGGTCACCTTCTCATCCGTAATCACCACGGGTCCGGCATCCGCATCCGCCTCCACCACCAGTTCCAGTATGTTCAGCAGCTTGCGGGCATCGCCTCCCGAAAAGCGGAGCATGGCATCCGTCTCCTTCAGCTCTATCTTCTTTTCTTTCAGTATCACGTCCTTTGCGATGGCATTATGCAGCAGTTCCAGCAAATCCTCCTTCTCCAATGATTTCAGCACATACAGCTGGCAGCGGGAGAGCAAGGGCCGGATCACCTCGAACGAAGGATTCTCGGTGGTGGCGCCTATCAGGGTCACCACTCCCGTTTCCACCGCCCCCAACAGGGAATCCTGCTGGGACTTGCTGAACCGGTGGATTTCATCAATGAACAGGATGGGGCTGGCCTGAGAGAAAAAACGGTTGCTTCTCGCCTTCTCTATCACATCGCGCACATCCTTCACACCGGAAGTGACCGCGCTCAGTGTATAAAAAGGAGTTTCCAGCTTGTTGGCTATGATCTGCGCCAGCGTGGTCTTCCCCACCCCCGGAGGCCCCCAGAGGATAAAGGAGGAGATGCGTCCCGCGTCGATCATCTTGCGCAAGACAGCCCCCGGCCCCACCAGATGTTTCTGACCTATATAATCGTCCAATGTCTTCGGACGCAAACGTTCTGCTAAAGGTTGTGCCATATCTTCATCTTTATTTCGGATAACAAAAATACAGCATATTTTCCTATGAACAAAGCCCAGGGCAACAATATAGGATTTATTTTTTTTGAGGCAGAAAAACAAAAGAACATAAAAAACAGGGACTCATACAAAATGAAATACAGGTTCTTTGTCCGTCTGATCCAAAACAATTATTTTTGCAACCCTTTTCCAAAAGAGTGATTATTTCAAATTTAAATGTAATTCTAATAAAGACAGACGATGAAAAAACTTTTTTCCACCAGCCTGTTGATTTTAGCAGGTATGCTTTTACTGCTGGGTAGCTGCAAAGAGGACGAACTTCCGGTTTCCGGAGAAGGAAACGTGGCAAACAACGAATTGCCCGTCCGGCTGGCCGAAACGGATTATAACCCGGACAACACGTATTACCTGCTGAATGACAATGAATCCCAGGATGTTTATTTCGACTCCGGCCAGCGCAGCTTCTACGTCAGCCGGCCTCTTCAGTTCGGAATGGACGACGAGCACTGTTTCCAACTCCGTTTCTATAGTCCCAGAGCCTTGAAAAACGTGACTTTCTGGGCCAGGATAGACGGTTACGAGGAAGAATTCAAGTTCATGTCGCTGGAAAAGATCATGCCTTTCCAGCAACTCCGGGTACACATACCGTTCGCCACCAAGGACCTGACCGCCTATACCCGCAGCGGAAAGAAAATACGGATCATGGCAAACCCCTACCTCACGGAAGAAAACCTGACCTTCACCGTAGAGTGTGACGACCCGTACTGGACAAGGCTGCAATCCATCCGGTGCAAATGGTACATCTCCTTCGGCAGATACAGTGACACCCAGGACAGCTGGAAGTACAAGATGAAGGCTTCGCACACGCGTGAGGCGGTGGCCATCGCGCTGAACATGGCGTATATGTTCTCGTCGGAACGGTTCAAGACCGCCCTGTACGAGTTCGGCCCGCTGCACAGCAACAATGACAAGACGGAAATAGACAAGACCGCCCTGCTGGCCAACGTGCTCAACCACCGCGGACTGACCTTCGGCTATACCACCGGCGTGATGGGACTGGGCGGAGGAACCACCTTCGGCATGCATGAAGTGTGTTATCTGGAACACTATGCCGATGACAAAAGCATCACCGAAACCATATTCCACGAGTTTGCCCACTGTGTGGGCTATGGCCATGCGGGAAACATGACCTACGAACAGACGGGACCGGGGTGGATCACCCTGTGCAACAACGTATATGTGGCGCTGTCGCTGGACAAGGAGCTGCCCGTCTATTCCCGCCGCTTCCTGCACACCCGCTGGAGCAGGAACCGTTATTTTGATGATATATACGTGGCTTCGAAACACATTATCGAAGACCCGGAACTCGATGCGCTGGACGGTGGCCTGTCTCCCCTGCGCGGAGAGACCGACCGGGAAGGAAACGACGGGGAGCCGGTGGCGTTCAAGCTGGATTATACCGACTTGCCCGGCGCTACGGGAACCACCTTCCGCCCCAAGGATGTATATGTGTACGGAGATACCCTGTATGCCGTGAACGATGCGGACAACCAGTACAGCGTAGAGGTGTTCGGCCTTGCCGGCGGCGGCAAGAAGCACTTGGGAAGCATCAAGGAATGGAAGCACGGAGAAGTTACCGGGAAATTCGGCGGCCGCCCGAACGGTGTCACCCGTGCCAACGACAAGATTTATGTCACCCACGAAGGAAGCCGTACCGAGATTTTTGATGCGAAGAGCCATCAGTTCCTTACCTGCATAGGCAATGGAAGCTGGGGAACGGGGCCCACGCAGACCGTACATGCCTTCGATGTGCTGCTCTACAAAGGGCTGGTCATGATACACGACAAACGCTACGTCAACTTTGTAGAAGAGCAGGCTATACAGTCCGGAGTGACTCCGCGGATTTATGTACGTTCCGAACATCTGGGCGAGACAAACGGCACTTACGGCATGGCGGTGGACGAACAGACCGGCCTGCTCTACTCCACCCATCCCGCCAAACGCATAGACCTGTTCGCCCCTGACGGGATACGGGAAGGAGTTTCACCCAAACGCACCGGGCAACTGGCTTATAAAAATGTACCCTACGACTTGGATTTCTACGAAGGAAGGCTGTTTGTAAGTTCCAACGGCACAGAAAAGTTCTGTGAGGTCAATCCCCGGACGGGAGAGATCATGAAGGACCATACCACCATCGGCGGCATCACCCTGCAAGCACCTGAGAAGTTCTGCATCCGCCGCCACACGCTGTTCATCACCGACCGCGTGAAAAACGGGACATGCGTTTACGCCATCCCCATGAGTGAGCTGAAATAAATATATACCTATATAATATAGTAAGAACAACATGAAAATATACGCTTATATCCTGATTGTGCTGTCCGGAGTCCTGACGGCACAATGCAGCAAAGTCACCCTGGATGAAATCTGCGGCTACCCCTCCGCTCCCGGCGGAGGAAACGGGGAAGGAGAAGGAAACGGGGATTATAACAGTTACTGGTATTACTCGTATGAGGCGGCGCAGCTGATTGATGCGGAAACTCTGGGTATGGAAACGGCCGAGGATTTCACCCCTTATACCGTCGCTCATCTGGGGGATACCCTTTTCATCGCAAACATCGGAAAGGCAGGCAGCAGCCTGTTGCTGTTCAGTATAAAGAAAGGTGAACGGCTGGGAACCTTGCAGAGCTGGCAGCACGACGGCGGGGAGAAGAGTTTCGGAAGTCAGATAGAGGCCATCGTCCCGTCGGGCAACCGGCTGTATGTGGCCGAACGCCAGTCGCGCATCCATGTATTCCGGTTGCCGGAACTGTCCTACCTCACCTGCATAGGCAACGGGCAATGGAGCGGCCCCGTATTCCAGGCACAGGCCATGACGGTAAAGGACGGGCTGATTTTCGCACGCGACAAGAACGGAATGGTCAGCATTTACAAAGAGGAGGATGCCACCCCGGAAAATTACCAGAAGGTGAACCGCTACCGCCGGGCATCCGGCAACGGCAGTCCGGGCAACAACGGCTTTGCCAGCCATTCCATGCAGCCCGATGCGGAAGGGCATCTGCTGCTCACGGATTATGAAGGGAAGAAAATACGGGTGCTCGATCCGGCACTGGTCAACGATGATATGGCAAACGACGCTTCCATCGATCTGGACGACCTTTCCCTGTCGCCCGGCTTCAAGCCCAAGACACTGGCGTTGTGCGGCGACCGCTGGTATGCTACCGGCGACAATGATGCCATCAACATATACGAACGCCAGTCCAACGAATGGAGCAAGAAAATAAAAACTGTAAAAGGATATGCTTTTTCCCAGCCTGCCCGCATCTATGCGCAAAACGACTCCGTGCTATGGGTTTCGGACACGCACAGTTCCAAACGGACACTGGTGAAAATGCTGGTGCATAAGGGAGAAATACGGGAATAGAGGTTCTATTCCGTTCTTTATCCAGAATGTGAATGACACGAATGGCGCAAATTGGGTCTATATCTCTGATTGGCGTCATTCGTGTCATTTTCATTCACACATATCAACCTTGCCAATCTTTCAATGCGACTGTCAACAGGAGCCGGTCGTTCACTTGCCATATCGATTACGTAATCGGGGAAGCCATTCTTTTTATCTGGCCGCACTCCATCACAATCCCCTTTCAAGGCTCCCCTATCGCCCCCACAATCAGCTGTACCTGAGCCGGCATATAGGTACGGCAGCTCAAGCCACTGCCCATCTTCTCCAGTTGCTCCCTGAGGTGAGGATAATAGTCAATCCAATACTGCAACTTACGGTAAGCCACCTGCGGATTCAAATCCGGGAAATAACACAAGGCCAGTTCGGTGCGGCCATACGTGCGTATCTCAAAATTCTCCATACATTCCATACTTTTTATTTACTTCCATAAAAGTACGAAAAACGGACGAGAAGAAAGAATGTTTTTCCAACAATAATCAACTAGAATCAACTGTTATCAACTACAATCCACCGGAATCAACTTTCCGGAATCCGCACATCGTATCTTTGTAATGTCGGGACGATGAAGGCGAAAGATCTATAATCTTACAGCTGTAAGATATAGGATCTTACACGTGAAAGATAGGGTTCTTTCAGCAGTCGGCAACCAGTGGCTGACGGTTAATGGACAGTGACTGACGGCTGACTTGCTTCATTCCCCGGCAACAGTGTTTCTTAATTCTCAATTATCAACTTTTAATTTTAACAGACTATGGTAAATTACAGTATCGTTATGCGTAGCAATCCGATGGACGCGGATGCCGCCAAGAAGGCTTATGCCAGTGCACAGTATTCGGAAGTGATGGACATCAACCGCTTTGCCGAGCACATCGCCAGCCACGGCTGTGTGTACAAGCGCGCGGACATCGTGGCCATCCTCACCATGGCGGTGGACTGCATGAGGGAACAGCTTCTGGGAGGACAGAAGATACAGCTGGGCGACTTGGGGGATTTCTCCATCAGCATCAACAGTATAGGAGCGGAAAGCGCTGCCGACTACAACCCTGCCATCCACGTCAGAAAGCTGAATGTGAACTGGAGTGCCGGAACACGTTTCCAGAACTTGCAGGAGGAAGCCGTGTTCAACCTGGTGGCCACGCGCAAGGCGGCCCGACTGGTGGTGAAGGCGCTGAAAGCCGGAAAGACCAGTGTGGATCTTACCGGAGAGGCAAAGGAACCGGAAAACGGAGGACAGGCCTGACGGAACCCCTGTATGACGGAAGCAAGGCACGACGCTAAAGGCACGACGCTAAAGGCACGACGCTAAAGGGCTGAATGTGCCCCTGTGACAAGCCGTTTTCATTGGGGTACATTCAGCCCTTGGCTTCCATTACAATTCATTTATTATCAACCTCTAAAACAAAATTCCAATGAGTTCAAAAACAAAGAAAAACACCTGGACACTGATTCTGAAAGTAATTATCACCGTAGCCACCGCCGTTGCCGGCGCACTCGGCCTGAACGCCTGTATCTGATGATCATGAGAACCATCACCCTGATTATTATCCACTGCTCCGCCACCCCTGAGGGGCGGAGGCTGGATTTTGAAACTTGCCGCCGGGACCACATCCGCCACCGGGGCTTCACGGACATAGGATATCATTTCTATATCACCCGTGACGGAGAGATTCACCGCGGACGACCTCTGGAAAAGGTGGGAGCGCATTGCAAGAACCATAACCGGCATTCTATCGGCATCTGCTATGAAGGAGGACTCTCGGCGGACTGCACACCTGCCGATACGCGTACTCTGATGCAGAAAGGAAGTATGCTGGCACTGTTGCGCGAGCTGCGCCTCCTGTTCCCCAAAGCGTTGATAGTGGGGCATCATGACTTGAATCCCGTGAAGCCGTGCCCTTGTTTTGATGCTGTGAAGGAATACCGCTTTTAAGGGAAGCTTTCTCCAAAGATAGGGTTTCCAATGAGAACCGTTTGTTTCCAAAGAGGCTTCTCCAAAGATACTGTATCCAAGGGGGTTTTCTCCAAAGATAGGGTTCCTTTCCTCCGCTTTGATTTCCTGACCCTTCATTCAACTAATCTTTTCATTTAACAATAATAAAAATGAACTATCTGATAAACCAACTCATGACCGTGGACAAAGCCTTCTACCGTCATTATCTGGAAATGCTGCTCACCCTGAACCGCATCCAAGCCCTCACCCCCTGGCAGATGTCCATGCTGCTGTGGAGAGCCAAGATTTTCCATATACAGGTGCTCTACCCCGAACTGCTGCGCATCAGCCTGTGCACGGAGCAGGAAAAGGACGAGATACGCTTTATGAAGGGATGGAAACTGAAAGAGCTGGAGAAAATAATGCCCGCATGGCAGCGACGGCAGTGCGAGGAGATAAAACGGGAACGGTGGAGAGGATTTTAGTGGCTAGCGGTTAATGAGGAATGAGCAGTGATCACTGAGGAATGACCAGTAATCAGTAAAGCCTGCCGGCAACATGATCTACTTGTAAGCAACTTTTAAAGGGGGTATGTCAAAATAAAATGACTACTCCGAGAAGTTACAGACTGTAACTACAAAACCTAAAAGGCGAATGTCAAAACTCAGTTTTTGAAAACATGAACTTACAATCTGAAATTTGAGCATCCTAAAAGACTAAAGAAAGGGTCGTATCATTACTCCATACAGAGCTTGATACGATCCTTTTACGTGTTATAATTACTATCTGTAACTTTTCGGGGTTGTCCTTTTTGTTTTGACATCTCCCTTCTCCTATCCCCAAGTTATTCAGGAACAGCAACATTCAACTACTTCATTCCCCCTCATTAAACCCCAGGCCCTGCTGTTCGGGCTTCAGCTTCTCTGTCAGGAAATTGGTATGCTCCCACTTCGGTTCGGGCGGATTATGATCCAAGGTCCTCTCCTCGGTAGGCGTGTAGCGTCCGTTGTAAGTGCTGAAGGCGAAAAAAGCATCTCCCGGTCCGCCCAGATGGTCGAAACGTACCTTGGCCACACGCACCAGCACCTGCCCCAGCTCATCGTTACGGTCTACCACCATTCCATAATCCGTCTTGTTGAAAAAGGCCGCCGAGCCGTTGATATCATACAGCGTGGGCACAGGCCAGCGTTTGCTTCCCGGTTCGCGGCGCAACTTGGTGGGGTGCGCCACCAGAATGAGCAACACCTTGTGCTTCACGGCAAAATTGGAGAACTCGTCGAAGATGCGGCTGATGTACTGCGTTTCCGTTTCCCAGTCGGGAATCTGATGCTCGAAGCGGTTGAAGGGGTCCACCACCAGCACCTTCACTCCTTTCCGGCTCACCAGTTGGGCGGCAATGCGGAGCACGCTCTCTACCGAGAAGTCCTCTTTCGGCATAATGGAGAAGACACTCTGTGCCAGGTAACGGATGGCCTGTCCGGCTTCCGGCAACGGCATCCCCTTGTGTTCGAAACGCTTGCCCACCACGCGGCGTATCAGCTTGCGGTAGTGATAGGCCAGCGGGGTATTCTCCGGGCTGAAATAGCCCACCTTCCAATCGTGGCGCAGGAGCAGGCGCATGGCAATTTCGTCCACAAACTCGCTTTTTCCGCTGCCGGGAACGCCTGTGACCGTGAGCACAAAACCACGCTCGAACTTGATCAGACGGTCCAGATTCTCCAGTCCCGTATCGGCTCCTTCCGGCATTCCGTTGTAATAAATATCCATCAGCGTATCCCATTCGTCCATGGGGCAGAAGACTCCTTCCAACGGGATTTCCGCCGCCTGCTCCACCTGCTGGCGGAGCCTCGGAAGATCGTACTTCAACAGATACTCGTTGGCATCCTTGCAGCCTTCTCCCCAGGCCACCACCTTGCAGCGGTCCATGCCCAGGCGGCGCACCAGTTCGTCGCGTAACTCCACTCCGCGCTTGTCGGTATCCATGGCCAGGATGATTTCCGCCTTGTCATCGAAGTGCGACTCCACGAAGCGGTCCAGCCACTGAAGGTTCGCGCCTCCGGCTCCGTTGGGTACGGACACCACCTCTTCCAGTCCTGCGGCTATCAGGCTGAGGGCATCTATCTCGCCTTCGGTGATGTAACACTTTTCCTTCCCTTTTATGGCGTCTATGTTCCAAGGAATCAGCTCGGCTCCTTTCACCATCTTGAAATGCTTTGCGGCATCCCGGAATTTCATGTTTTTCATTACTCCGTCCTCCAGGTAAGGGAAGCAGATGCAGGCTTCTTCCTTGCCGGTCTGCGGCAGGAATTCCAAGCGTTCCTCTATCTTCATCCTTGTCAGGACGTCCATCGGAATACCTCGTCTGCCGACCATGTATTCCATCATTTCTCCATTCATAATTTGTTTGTTTTTATTGATTACCGGGCATACGTAATGTACAGGCGGTTGCAGGGGGATGTGAGGCTTGCGTTGCGACGTGTTATGGTGCTGCGATGCTGCATCATGGTGCTGCGACGTGTTACGGTGCTGCGGTGCATCCTTCTGCTGTTTCTGCCGTTCCCGGTCTTGTTGTTTCTGTTCTCTTTTCCACATCTCGTCCTCGTTCCACGCTATGGCGAAATCACAATGAAAGCATTTCGCCCATCCCCCTTCACGGGTGATATGCACACTGAACGAAGGATCTTTGGGATTGCTTCGCGTTGCGGAACATTCGGGACAAGGCATACGGAAATGGTCCTTTCTGCGTGGCAGGCTTTTCAGCCACCGCACATAATCTGCATGTTCTTCGCGCGTCATATCCAGCTCTGTTTCAGGTTATCCCAAGTGGCACGTCCGTTGGGGCGCGGGGGTGCATC
>OJMM01002224.1_pt1 | contig 10248 bp, 8 predicted proteins | sample 1597231 | NCBI WGS metagenome assembly OJMM01 (sample SAMEA2452128, study PRJEB22498) | human gut metagenome | reverse complement strand
ACCAAGCGGAAGCACTGTATCGATCAACTCTCTGGTCAGGGGATCCGGCGGCTCTGCCTGTACGGAATAACCACAGGTACAGTTAAGTCCGGATCCGTCGATCGGATTCCCCAGACCGTCAAGAACCTTCCCTAAAAGTTCATCTCCTACCATAACCTTTAGCGGCGCTCCGGTATTCTCCACACGGCTTCCCAGACCAACACCTGTCGTCTGGTCATAGGGCATCAGAAGTACCCTGTCGTCACGAAAGCCAACTACCTCTGCATTGATCACCTGATTATGATCCTTTGTAATAATATGGCAAAGATCGTTAAGCTTTGCCGATGGTCCGATAGACTCTACGGTCAGCCCCACAACCTTTGCCACTTTTCCAAGTTTCTTTTCGTAGGACTGGTTCAATAAAATATTATATTTGGATAAATCAATATCAACCATCCTTATTCCTCCAGTCGCTTTCCTCTACATGATCGTCAGCATACGGATCTGATCCTTCAGATTCTGGAGCTGCACATCCAGACTACAGTCGATGATCCTCTGATCCGTCTCAATAATGCACTGGTTCTCCTGCAGACTGTCATCCTCTGTAATATCAAAATCCACCTCTCCCGAAACACAGGATCTAAGCTGCTCCTTCTGTGCGGATACCGTCAGCATGTCCGGCTTGGAAACACGCAGTGTCACGGATTTTGTTTTCTCAAGCTGATTGAGTGCCTGATGGATCAGATAAACGATCACATCCTTTTTATCTTCACAGAGTACACCGGTAATCTTCTCGATCAAAGCCCCCATCAGTTCTGCATATTTCGGTTCCAGCGCCTCTTCCTGTTCTTTTAATTTCTGCTGCTGTTGTTCAAACTGTTCCTGCTGTCTGAGTGTTTCCTCCTGTAAGTGCTTAAGCGCCTCTGCCTGCCCCTGCTCAAAGCCGGCATTACGACCTTCCTCCTGTGCCTGCTGACGGATCTCATCTGCCTGCTCTCTCGCAGTCTGAAGGATCTCCTCCGCCTGCGCTCTTGCGTCCGCCAGCATGCTTTCCATCTCCAGAGAGGTCTCCTCCTGAACACGTGCACGCTCCTCTTCACGGACCTCCTCCATATTAAGGACATTCATTCCCTGCTGAAATTCTCCGACCGGTTCCGTTTCTTCCGGATCATTCACCGAAGAAGCCTCAACCTGCTGCAACAGCTCCGGTGCAAACTGTACGACATGATCATCGGAGTTGATCACTCGTGTATCGTCCTGATCCATCTGAAAATAAACAGATTTAATCAAATTAGACAACGATCTCGTCACCTCCACCTCTGGAAATGATGATCTCCCCGGAATCCTCCAGCTTTCGGATAATATTTACAATCTTCTGCTGAGCCTCCTCAACATCCTTCATACGAACAGGTCCCATAAACTCCATGTCTTCCTTGATCATTGTAGCAAGACGCTTTGACAGGTTGCCAAAGATCAGGTTCTGAACCTCCTCGTTTGATCCCTTCAGTGCAACGGCAAGCTCGTTATTGTCAACCTCACGAAGCACACGCTGTACGGAACGGTCGTCCAGAGACAGAATATCCTCGAACACAAACATTTTCTTGCGGATCTCGTCGGCAAGCTCCGGATCCTCGATCTCCATACTCTCCATAATATGCTTCTCGGTTCCGCGGTCTACAGTATTCAAAATATCGACAATGGCATCCACGCCACCAACGATCGTGTAATCCTGATTAACCAGTGAGGCAAGCTTCTGTTCGAGCACCTTCTCCACTTCCTTGATCACATCCGGCGATGTACGATCCATCTGCGCAATACGTTTTGCAACATCTGTCTGCTTATCCGGCGATAATGCCGAAATGATCACGGATGCCTGTGCTGAGGACAGATAAGACAGGATCAATGCGATCGTCTGCGGATGCTCGTCCTGAATAAAGTTTAAAAGCTGGCTGGCATCTGTTTTGCGTACAAACTCAAATGGACGCACCTGCAGGGAGGCTGTCAGCTTGCCGATAACATCCCTTGCTCTCTCGGCTCCAAGTGCCTTCTCCAGAAGATCCTTCGCATAGCCGATACCACCCTCAGCGATATACTGCTGTGCCAGACATACCTCATAAAACTCATCCATAACCTTATCCTTCACAGCCGGGGAAACACTTCTTGTATTGGCGATCTCCAGTGTGATCTGTTCTATTTCGTCTTCCTTCAAATGCTTAAATACAGATGATGATTTGTCCGGTCCCAGTGCGATCAAAAGGATCGCTGCTTTCTGGATTCCTGATATTTCCTCTGATTTTGCCATTTCACCCTCCATCTCTGCCCTGACGGCAGCTTTTGTCATCACCGTCTGTCTTATACGGCAGGCAGTGTTCTTTCCTCTTTCCGTGCGAAATCTATGATTTCGCTGTTTATAGCGGATAAAGGAATTGCATCTGCAATTCCTTTAATATTCCTGTCATTATTCCCAGTCATCTGAGATCCAGTTACGCAAAAGCTGCGCCACCGCTTCCGGATTTTCATCGACAAACTTCTCGATCATCTTTCTTGTCTCAGACTTATCACTGAACTCAATATCCTCCAGTGACTGGTTCTCTTTGGTTGTCGCAAGAAGCTGCTCCACAGAAAGCTCAGGCTCCTCGTCCGTAACTGCAACCGGTGCGGTTCCGCGGACAACCACAAAGATCAGCAGTGCAATGATCAGTACCGCAAGTATGATCATCAGATAATCGGAGATACTGTGTCCTTTGGATGTCTTCTGAACAAACTTCGGAACCTCATATCCGACAACCGTGATCGAGTTTGCAGCCACACCGGACGCACTTGCCAACAGCTGGATCTCACTGTTCGGAACCGTAAAGGTATTGGTGGTATTATTCTGTGCCATAAACTCATCAAAGGTCATGTTGTCCAGAGTACCATCCTTCTCAAGCTGTGCCTCGTCATACACAGTATAGCGTGTCACAACAATACCAAGAGAAGACTTGTCTAACTCAATTGCCGGTTTCTCCTGCTTGATATTCTCGATCGTCTCATCGGTCAGAAGACCGGTCAGCTTCTCATATTCCTGCGAGGAGCTGTTGGAGTTGCCATCATTGATCACATAATCCGTCTCATCGTTATCATTGGAATCGGTTCCCGGAATACCACTTACCGTACCGGAAGATCCCTCATTTTTAGAATGAATATAGTTGGTTGGATAGCCATAATCCCTGCCGTCTGCCACACTATAGGTCTTGGTCAGACGTTCGATCTTATCCATATTGAACTGGATGCCCTGTGTTCCCACCTGCACATCATCATAGCCACAACGTACAAGCAGATCGACCAGATTGGAAGCGATCGTATTGCGCAGACGTTCACAGTATTCCGTAGAACCACCTGTCAGATCACCGCCCAACCCGTCACTTGTAAATCCGTTATAAAGGCACTTGCCGTTGTAATCATTGATGATCACATGATCTACGTCCGTTCCTACCGCATTGGCAAGCCAATAAGCTAGATTCTGCGCCACATCCGAAGTAAGCTGCTTCTCATTTTTTTCATTGACCTGAACCATTGCAGTCACTGATGTGACATTTTCCTCGTCCAGAATGCTGTAGGAGCTTTCCGGAACATCAATAAACACCTTGGCATCATCAATAAACGAATACTGAACCATACTCGCCTTCAGCTCGCTCTGTAATGCCAGAACTCTCTTCTGGCTCTTCTCACTCTCCGTGGTCGAGATACTGTTATCAAACGCCTTATCCCAGGTATATCCCTTGTCTGTGAGATTATTATCACTCATGCAGTAAAACGCCTTTGTCATATCCTCATCATGAACATAAAGCGTCAGACCATCCTTCGAACTCTTGTTTGCAATACCCTCATCGTCCAATGCCTTCACCATGCTGGAGGCATCCTCCAGATTGCCAAACTGCTGAAATCTGCTCCAGGTCGGTCTCGATATCAGATACGTCATCACACCGATCAGAACAAGAACCACACAGATCACTGCAATGATGATCGTTTTCTGTCTGCTCGAATATCTATTCCAAAATTCCACAAGCTTTGCCGGAATTTCCTGTACTCTTTCCTTCATAATACTACTCTCCTAATCTTTGTCTGTCTCCCGAACCTGATAATCTTACCCTGCCCTGCGGTGCATCATACAGCTGCACGTTAGAACTGCAGATTCATCAGCTCTCTGTACCCCGACATGAAGGAGTCTCTCACAGCAACAACATACTGCAACGAAATATTGGCTTTCTGCTGCGCGATCTGAAGGTCATGGATGCTCTCTGTCTCGCCCATGGAGTATTTCATTTCCTCGACCTCTGCCGCATTGCTGTAGTCGTTTGCATCACTGATCATGTTGGCTGCCGAATTAAATACCGCCTCAAAAGCACCGTTTCTCTTTACGCTTCCTGTCGAAGTATCATCCAGGGAAGACGAGAGCTCCGGCACTTTAAATGCATTGATCAGATCCACATTTGATAGTGCTGATAATTCCATATATACTCTCCATTCTTATGCAAATATTATTTGCCAATCTCTAACGCCTTCAATGCCATATTCTTGGCAGCATTAAAAGCAGTAACATTGGCTTCATAGGAACGGCTGGCATCGATCATGTTTGTCATCTCTGTCACCGTGTTGACATTCGGATAGGTCACGTATCCATTCTCATCCGCGTCCGGATTGGATGGATCGTATACCATCCTTCCTTCGGTATCCGTATCCTCCGTGATACGGCTGATCTTAACGCCATTGCCAACCTTTCCATACATTCCTGCCGCATTGGTCAGGGCATCGTCAAATGAATAGTATGCCTTTTCCTGAAATACGACTGTTTTGCGCTTATAAATATTGCCATCTGCATCGCGGGTAGAATTAACGTTTGCGATATTCTGTGATATCACATCAAGACGTGTCCTCTGCGCCGTCATGCCACTGGCACTGATATCAAATGATGAAAATACACCCATATTCTATAATCCTTTCCATTCGTATCATCCGGTCTGCTCTATGTATCAGTTACCGCTTCCGTTCTTGCAGACACTGCGCAGTCTCGAAAACTCCTGCGAAACCGAATCGAGCACCGTATAATACTTGATCTGATTCTGTGCCAGATAAGAATTCTCCGTGTCAATATCTACATTGTTTCCATCCAGACGATAGCTTACCGTGCTGTAATCCGTATATATACTGCCGTTGAGCAGATCAAGCTCCGCGTCTGCCACTGCATCATCCAGAGACTCTCCGCCGGTCAGCTGCTCCTCCAGATAACTCTGGAACGTCACATCCTTTCTCTTATAGGTCGGTGTGTCCGCATTAGCAATATTGTTGGAGATAACAGAATGCCGCAGCCAGCTTGCATCTGCGGTCTTCTCCAATATATTGATATAGTTAAATGCACCTGATGAAATCATCGAAAACCTCCTCGCTATATGTGAAAAGTATAAAAACAACAATATATGCCGTTATTATAAACCCAATTACACTACATATAATTATAAAGTAATTCATAAAAAATACAAGACCTATTTACAGATTTTGCTCTTCCATACAACTCCGGATCATCTCAGGCGTAAATCGTTCATTCAGCAAATGAATGCTCGTCCCCTTCATGCCGCCAGATTTTGTATTGATAATTCCCGCACTCTCACACTTTCTAAGTCCGTTTACGATCACCGATCTCGTTATCCCAACCTGATCGGCAAGACGGCTTGTCACAAGCATGTCGGAATCATTCTCTTCCAGCTCATCGAGCACATACAGCATCGCCTTTGCCTCAAGTCTGGAAAGCGTCCGTATCGCTGCCCGGACATCATTCTCTTTGTGCTGCTCCTCCGAGAGTTCTTCGCTTTCTGCCCGCTGCATAGCAAGTCCGATCACGGTCATCCCATACTCCATCAGGATAATATCATCAATCGAAAAGGCTCCTGCCTGACGATACACAAAAAGCGTTCCCAGACGCTTTCCTGCCATGTTGACCGGAGCCACCATTGCCTGATAATCCTGTACGCCCTCAAATGAAAAACCTAATGTCATCAGATTGACATTCTCCTTCGTGGAGAGAATATTTAACATCCGTTCGTGGATCTGCCGTTCAAAATAGCTTCCATAAGCAACTCCTCTCATCTGCGGGATCACGGGGATCTCCTTGCGAAGGCGCATCCCAAGCACCTTCCCCTTACGGCTGAGCAAAAGCACATTGACCTCCATCTCCTGAGAAAGCATACGACAGAAATCGTTAAAATCTACCTTATCCGACTCCTGACGGTTTAACAGACGGTATATTTTCCGCGTTTTATCCAATAATTCCAAACTCATAGTAAATCCCTGTTCCTTCTCCATTGGCAAGCCTGCAAATGCTTAACCATAAACGTATCTGTAATATGCACCCCTGCATAAAAACTTAGTCTTCCTTCGGCTTCGCCTCAACATATCCGCACTTTTCATCCATACAGACAAGCTTGCTTCCCTTCTCTAACATAAGACCACCGCACTTCGGACACTTCTTTACAGACGGCTTCTGCCATGTCATAAAATCGCACTCCGGGAAATTCATGCAGCCAAAATATCTTCTGCCCTTACGGCTCATCTTCATCACAAGATCACCGCCGCACTTCGGACAGTCCACACCGATCTTCTCAAAGAACGGCTTCGTATTGCGGCACTCAGGGAATCCCGGGCAGGCAAGGAACTTCCCGTGTGGTCCGTACTTAACAACAAGATTTCTGCCGCATTCCTCACAGATCACATCGGTCACCTCGTCCTCGATCGTAATCTCCTCAAGTTCCTTCTGGGCAATCTCCACTGCCTCTTTCAGATCCGGATAGAAGTTTTCGATAACGGTTTTCCATTTTACGGTGCCATCCTCAACACAGTCCAACAGTCCCTCCATGGCTGCCGTAAAGTTAACATCCACAATACTCGGGAATGACTTCTTCATGATGCTGTTGACCACCTCGCCAAGCTCTGTCACATACAGCTGCTTCTGCTCCTTCGCCACATAATGACGGTTGATGATCGTGGAGATCGTTGGTGCATAGGTGCTTGGGCGTCCAATACCAAGCTCCTCCAGCGTCTTTACAAGGGATGCCTCAGTAAAATGTGCCGGTGGCTGTGTAAAATGCTGCTTCTTCTCCAGATTGTCCACTTTCATGGCTGCACCCTTCACAATATTCTTGGAGAGTGTCTTCTTGTCAACCTTATCCTCATCGGTCTGGTAAACATTCAGATAGCCCTGGAATACCACTTTGGAGGAGGAAGCCGTAAAACGATATTTATCGGAATCAATCTTTACAGAGGTCGTCTCATACTTTGCCGCTGCCATCTGACTCGCAATAAAACGCTTCCAGATCAGCTGATACAGACGAAACTGGTCTCTGTTTAAGGATTCCTTCACCTGAGCCGGTGTCAGGTCAATATAGGAAGGACGGATTGCCTCATGCGCATCCTGAATCTTCTGTCCGGACTTCTTCTGTGCCGGATCACCTGCTAAATATTCCGCCCCGTAATTCTCGGTAATATAATCCTTCGCTGCTGCCTTTGCTTCCTCACTGATACGTGTGGAATCGGTACGAAGGTATGTGATCAGACCGATGGTGCCTCTGCCTTTCACGGCAACACCTTCATAAAGTCCCTGTGCCAGACGCATCGTCTTCTGTGTTGAGAAGTTGAGTGTCTTGGCCGCCTCCTGCTGTAGTGTACTCGTTGTAAACGGCAGTGGAGACTTCTTGGTACGCTGCGATTTCTTGACATCCTCCACCTGGAAGCTTGACTTTTGCAGAGAAGCGATGATCTCATCCATCTCGTTCCCGGTTTCGATCGTCATTTTCTTGGAATGTGTTCCGTAAAACTCCGCATTGAGCGGCTTCTTCTCGCCATCCATATAAAAATCTGCATTTAACGTCCAGTATTCCTTGGAAATAAATGCATTGATCTCGGCATCTCTGTCGGAAATGATCCGCAGTGCCACGGACTGCACACGACCGGCACTTAAGCCGCGCTTCACCTTCGCCCACAGAACCGGGCTGATCTTATAACCCACAAGACGGTCAAGCACTCGTCTTGCCTGCTGTGCATCGACCAGATTGGTATCGATCGGTCTCGCCTGCTTGATTGCCTGCTTAACGGCATTCTTGGTAATCTCATTAAATGTGATACGGCTTGTATTTTTGTTTTCCAGCTTCAGTGCGGTCATCAGATGCCACGAAATCGCCTCTCCCTCACGGTCCGGGTCAGTTGCGAGATATATCTTATCTGCCTTTTTTACTTCTTTACGAAGCTTCGCCAGCAATTCTCCTTTTCCACGGATGGTAATATACTTCGGCTCAAAATCATTGTCTACATCAATTCCAAGCTGACTTTTAGGCAGATCCCTGACATGTCCATTGGACGCAACGACTTCATATGAACTTCCCAGAAATTTTTTAATTGTCGTCGCCTTTGATGGTGACTCAACGATAACAAGATTTTTGGCCATTTCCTACATACCATCCTTTCAAATTGCAGGCATAGGTGTCTACAATACTATTGCATAATACTGGTTTCCAATCTGCTTGATGACTCCCTTCATTTCGAGAGAAAGCACAAGCTGCATGATCCGCTGCACAGGCAAACCCGACATCCGGACCAGCTCCGATATATGAATCGGCTCTAAACCTAAATAAGAATACACTATTTTTTCAGACGTTTCAAGCATTACCTCACATTTTTTCTTTCGGACGGACGCATCCTCGTCCAGAAAAATACCTAATCCGTCAAGAATATCCCTCGTCTGTGTGACAAGAAATGCCCCGTTTTTGATCAGGCTGTTACTCCCCTTGTAGCATGGGTCATAAATGCCTCCGGGTACGACAAACACGTCCTTTCCCTGCTCCAGTCCAAGCTCCGCAGTAATCAGTGATCCGCTCTTTTGTCCCGCCTCGATCACAAGGATTCCGTCGGATAATCCGCTGATGATCCGGTTTCTCATTGGAAAGTTACCGGGATACGGCGGCATCCCCGGACTAAATTCCGAGATCACACCTCCGTTCTCCTGCATCAGCATATAACTCTCGATATGGTTATCCGGATAGCACCGGTCAATGCCACAGCCCAGCACACCATAGGTTCTTCCGCCTGCCACCGTAAGAACACCTCTTTGTGCTGCAATATCAACTCCCCTTGCCAGCCCGCTGACAACTGCGATCCCATTTTCCGCAAGCTCTCTTCCGATCTGCTTTGCCGTCTCCATCGCCACGGACGGCACATGCTCTGACGGAAGACTTCCTTTATAATATAATGCATACGGTGGATCTGCAATATGGTGAAGCTTTGCAGGATAGTCCGGATGGGTGACGCAGGTAAATAAAATGTCCCTGCTGCAAATGCTGTCCCACCGCCTTTTGATCTGCTCGCGGTTTCTCGAAACAATCAGACGGTCAATGTCCTTCGTCCGCAGTCCGGCAACCTGCGCCAGTGCTTCCCTATCCGCTTGAAAAACCGCCTCCGGCTCTCCAAACACCGAAAGTATTGCCTGTATCTTGCGGCAGCCGATCCCCGGGATCGATGAGAGCCAGAACTCGTACAGTCCCTTCGTCATGATGCTCCCCCCTCTCCCCAGTATCTGCGGTCAATCGAACGGTAAAACACAGCCTCTGCAATATGCTCCTGTCCAATCGTTTCACTTCCCGCCAGATCAGCAATGGTTCGTCCAACTTTTAAAATCTTATGATAGGCTCTCGCACTAAATTCCATTTTCTGAAAGATATCTTTGAGATATTCTGCAGCCTGTGCCGACATCACACAATACTCTCTGATCTTGTGCGGCGTCAGATCACTGTTATGGCAAAAGCTTTCATTTCGGTATCTGGCAAACTGCAGCTTCTGTGCCTGTTCCACACGACGGCGGATGATATCAGAAGACTCCGGCTCACACCGCCTGTCTCCTTCTTTCCACTCCAGATGGCGGTATTCTAACGGCATTGTCTCCGTGCAGATATCAATGCGGTACAACAGCGGTCTGCTGATCCTTCCGAGATATCTTCTGACCTGTCCCGGGGTGCAGCTGCATTTACTGCGATCCGGATACCAACCGCACCGGCACGGATTCATTGCTGCCATCAACAGTGTGTGCGCCGGATAACGACAGCTTCCGCGAAGCCTTGACACATTGACCCAGCCGTCCTCCAGGGGCTGTCTTAACACCTCCAGCGTGTTGCGTTCAAATTCCGGCAGTTCATCCAGAAACAGGACACCTCCCGAGGCAAGACTGATCTCACCGGGTCTCGGATAAGT
>OJMM01002217.1_pt1 | contig 10293 bp, 6 predicted proteins | sample 1597231 | NCBI WGS metagenome assembly OJMM01 (sample SAMEA2452128, study PRJEB22498) | human gut metagenome | reverse complement strand
CAGCAATGGCTCCTTACATCTTCATGGAGCGTAACGGTATTCATATTATCGACCTTAACAAGACCGTAGCCAAGGTAGACGAGGCTGCTGAGGTACTTAAGGGAATCGCCAAGTCAGGTAAGAAAATCCTGTTTGTCGCTACTAAAAAACAAGCTAAGGACATCGTAGCCGAGAAGGCTGCCTCTGTCAACATGCCTTACGTTATTGAGCGCTGGCCAGGTGGTATGCTCACTAACTTCCCTACAATCCGTAAGGCTGTCAAGAAAATGGCAAACATCGATAAGCTGATGAATGATGGTACATTCTCTAACCTTTCTAAGCGCGAGTTGCTTCAGGTAAGCCGCCAGCGTGCTAAGTTGGAGAAGAACCTTGGTTCTATCGCCGACCTGACTCGTCTTCCAAGCGCACTCTTCGTTATCGACGTAATGAAGGAGCACATCGCTGTTAAGGAGGCTAACCGTCTGGGTATTCCAGTGTTCGGTATCGTTGATACCAACTCTGATCCTAAGAATATCGATTACATCATCCCAGCCAACGACGATGCAAAGGATTCAGTAGAGGTAATCCTCTCTGCTGTTTGCGGTGCTATCGCTGAGGGTCTTGAGGAGCGTAAGGCAGAGAAGGCTGATGAGAAGGCTGCTGCCGAGCAGAAGGATCAGCCTAAGAAGAAGGCTGCCCGCAAGGAAGAGGCTGCTGAGGCTGCTGAGTAATCAGGCAAAGGCTTAATAAGCTCTGAGCCATCGTCCAGGAAAGGGGTGGCTCAGTGCTATAGCAACAAATAGAACATTAACTATTTTAATTAAAGAAAAATATTATGGCTGTTTCAATTGAAGATATCAAGAAACTTCGCGCTATGACAGGTGCTGGTCTTGCTGACGTAAAGAAGGCTCTGACAGAGGCAGAAGGTGATTTCGATAAGGCAAAGGAGTTGCTCCGTGAGCGTGGACTCGCTATCGCTGCAAAGCGTTCTGACCGCGAGACATCTAATGGTTGCGTTCTCGTTAAGAAGGTTAACGATTTCGCTGCTATCATCGCTCTCAAGTGCGAGACTGACTTCGTAGCTAATGGTGCTGACTTCATCAAGTTGACATCTGACATCCTCGACGCTGCTATCGCTGCCAAGGCTCACACTCTCGACGAGGTGAAGACTTTGAAGGTTGGCGAGTCTGATGCTCAGGCTGCTGTAACACAGCGCTCTGGTATCACAGGTGAGAAGATGGAGCTCGACGGCTACTGTGTTCTCGAGGGTGAGAACATTGAGGTTTACGACCATATGAACAAGCACACTCTGTGTACTATGGTTCAGCTCAACGAGAACAACGAGGAGGCTGGTCACAAGGTTGCTATGCAGGTAGCTGCTATGCGTCCTGTAGCTCTCGACGAGTCTTCTGTTTCTGAGGAGACTAAGAAGACAGAGCTCGAGGTAGCTGTGGCTAAGACCAAGGAAGAGCTCGTAGAGAAGGCTGTCAACGCAGCATTGAAGAAGGCTGGCATCAACCCAGCTCACGTTGACTCTGAGGATCACATCGAGAGCAACACCAAGAAGGGTTGGTTGACACCTGAGCAGGCTGAGGAGGCTCGCAACATCAAGAAGACTGTAAGTGAGGAGAAGGCTGCTTCTTTGAACCCAACTATGATCCAGAACATTGCTAATGGTCGTCTGGCTAAGTTCTTCAAGGAGAACTGCCTCGTTGACCAGGAGTTCCAGTTCGGTGACGGTGACAAGCAGACTGTTGCTCAGTACCTCGCTTCTCAGAGCAAGGATCTCAAGATCGTTGCTTACAAGCGCTTCACTCTTGCTGCTGAGTAATCTGCTGTTGCGGACGAAATGCTTGGCATGGCAAGATTAATTTGACTTATAGTTAAATTAGAATATCAGGGAGTTATGGAGTCAAGGCTTACGCTTTGCTTCTAACTCCCATTTCTTTTTTATATATATTTTTGGGATTATGAAGATATTTGCCATAGGCATGAATTATGCCGAACACAATAAATCGCTACATGACACGTTATCTAAACCAGAGAGACCTGTCATTTTCACCAAAGCCGACTCGGCGTTGCTGAAGGATGGTAAACCATTCTTCATCCCTGATCATCTGGGACGTATAGAGTACGAGACAGAGTTGGTGGTTCGCATCTGCAGGTTGGGAAAGACCATCCCGCAGCGCTTCGCCCACAGATATTATGATGCGGTGACGGTAGGAATCGACTTCACAGCCCGTGAGATGCAGAAGAGGCTGCGTGAGGCTGGCCAGCCATGGGAACTTGCCAAGGGCTTCGATGGTTCGGCGGCGATAGGTACATGGATGGATGTGCAGAAGTTTCGCGACATACAGGCCATTCATTTCCATCTCGACATCAATGGCAAGACAGTACAGGAAGGTTGCTCCAGCGATATGTTCTACAAGGTGGACGAGATTATCTCTTATATCAGTCAGTACTTCACGCTGAAGACAGGCGACTTGCTTTATACAGGCTGTCCTACCGGTTGTGGACCTGTCAGCATTGACGACCATCTCGAAGGTTATCTTGAAGACTGGAAGGTGCTCGACTTCAATTGCAAGTAGTTACATTTGCAAACAACCCGATGAAAGCTGTTCGTAAGGTTTTCTGAGTAAGGGCTTTTGACAAGCCACTCGAAAGAACAGTACGGGTTTACAGAACAGGGCGGTGGAATTTATCTTCCGCCTCATAAGAAACAAGTTTGTTATTCCAAGATATGACGAATAAAAGAGTTAGGATATTTTTCGTGTGGATAGCCTTGCTGGTTCTTGCTCTGCCGGCAAAGGCACAGCAGCGGTTCTTTAACTTGACAGCCGACGAGGTCAAGGTCGACTCTGTGTTGCCACATTTTCTCTATTCCATTCCTTTGCCCGAAAACTATCAGGACTCGGTCTACACCGTCTCGGTGAAATATCCAGAATATATGGATATGACCGTGAGCGATGTGGCCAACTACAATCGCATATCCGGTGCAGCCCTGCCTTCGCAGGTGCCTCTTAGTCAGAATATCTCCGTGAGCAGAAGGAAAGGATATCTTGTGGCTTCCTTCTGTCCATTGGTTTTCCGCAACAATAAATATCAGATGCTGGTGAGTTTCATGCTCGATGTCAAGGCAAAGGCCGTGAAGAACAGCGTACTGCGCCAACGCAAGAACGACAAGGCTTATGCCTCGGCAGCCGACATCTATGCCGAACATTCTTTACTTGCCTCGGGCAAGTGGGCAAAGATAAGAGTCAGCTCTTCAGGTGTTTACCAGCTTACCGATGCCACGGTTCGTCAGGCAGGCTTCTCCAATATCAATAAGGTGAAGATTTATGGCTATGGCGGCAATCTGCAGAACGAGGCTCTTTATGCCAACGACCTGGCCCGCACCGATGATTTGAAGGAAGTGCCCCAGTGTGTCGTAGGCGGAAAACATCTGTTTTATGCCAAGGGTCCTGTCAGCTGGACGTCCAACTCATCGACTGTCCGCCGACGCAATCCTTATTCCGATTACGGTTATTATTTTATTACCCAGAGCGACGAGGAGCCTGCCACGGTCGACTCGGCAGCCTTTGTTTCCTCTTTTTATCCGTCGCCCGATGACTATCATTCGCTTTACGAGGTCGATGGCTACAGCTGGTATAATGGCGGACGAAATCTCTTCGACCCAACGCCCATCAGCGTGGGCGGCAGTCAGCAGGTAGTGATCACCAACACCACTGGCAGTCAGAAAGGACGCCTTACCGTCAATGTCTCGGCAGGAGGGAATAACCAAATACGCATTCTGCTCAACGGTAAGGACATAGGTACCTTGAATGTTCGTATTGTGGATTATTGCAAGGCAGGGCAGGACTCAGGCACTTATCTGCTCGACAATCTGAAAGTCGATGGTGGCAAAGATACGATCACCATTCAGAATGTGAGTGGAGAGATAGCCCGTCTTGACTATGTGTCGATGGCTTGGGAGAAGGCGATTCCGCTGTCGCCTCTGTCGGGAAAGCATCCTACAGCCACTTATGTGAAGAACATTACCAATCAGGATCTTCATGCTGACGGTCAGGCCGACCTGGTCATCATCGTTCCCTCCTCAGGCGCACTGTTGAAGCAGGCACAGCGCCTTAAGGAGTTCCATGAGAGTCATGACGGTATGCGGGTGAATATAGTTGCCGCCGACCAACTGTACAATGAGTTCTCGAGTGGCACACCCGATGCCAATGCCTATCGTCGCTATCTCAGAATGTTGCAGGACAGAGCTGCGACAGAGGCCGACATGCCTAAGTATCTGTTGCTCTTTGGCGACTGCGTTTGGGACAACCGCATGCTCACAGCCGACTGCAAGCGGTTTGATCCAGACGATTACCTTCTCGTCTATGAGAGCGAGAACTCATTTAGCGAGACAGTCTGCTATGCAGGTGACAGCTGGATGGGTATCCTGGCCGAAGGTGCAGGTTCCGACGCACGACGTGAGCTGCAGGACGTTGGCGTTGGCCGATTCCCGGTAACCACAGTAGCCGAGGCGAAGATCATGGTCGACAAGACCATCAATTACAGCAAGAATCAGAATGGCGGAGCCTGGCAGAACACCATCATGTTCATGGGTGACGATGGAAATGACAATATTCACATGAAGGATGTCGACTCTGTGGCCAATTGCGTGGGCAGGGATTATCCCAATTTCCTGATCAAGAAAGTGATGTGGGACGCCTATACCCGTGAGAGTTCAGCCACTGGCAATACATATCCAGAGGTGAGCAAGATCATCCGTCAGCAACAGGCCAACGGAGCCTTGGTCATGGACTATGGAGGGCATGGCAACGCCACCCTCATCTCGCACGAGTCAGTACTTGGACTGAGCGATTTTAGCGAGTCGCGCACCTCCCATCTGCCATTGTGGGTGACAGCAGCCTGCGACATTATGGCTTTCGACGGCGTAACGGAAACAATAGGCGAGGCAGCCGTGCTTAACGAGAAGGGCGGAGCCGTAGCTTTCTATGGAACGGCCCGTACCGTTTTCACATCCGCCAACAAATACATCAACCATGCTTTCATGAAGCGTGTGCTCTCCCTGCAGGACGGCAAGCCCATTACTTTAGGCGAAGCTCACCGACTGGCGCAGAACGATGTGATGTTGGGAACCAACCGTTATCCGACCCCTACCCGGGAAGACCCCAACAAGACGAGTCCCGAACAGGACAATACCGAGAATCACCTGCAGTATTCGCTGTTGGGCGATCCAGCCCTGTCGCTCAATCTTCCTACAGCCCAGGTTGTGGTCGACGAGATCGACGGCGTGGCTGTCGGTTCAGGAACGATGCCTACGGTCAAGGCAGGATCTGTGATCAAGATGAAAGGACATGTGGCAGGAGTAGAAGGATTCAATGGTGTGGTGACAGCAACGGTGCGCGACACTCAGGAAGAGATAACCTGTAAGCTGAACAACACCAGCGGTGACGGCGCAGAGGTGGCGTTCAAGTATTTAGACCGCACCAAGACGCTCTATCATGGTTCCGACAGCATTCGCAACAGCAGTTTCGAGCTGACGTTTGCCGTGCCCAAGGACATCAACTATGCCGATGGTCAGGGAATGATCAATCTCTATGCCCTGAATACCGATAAGACCATCAGAGCCAATGGCTCCTGCGACCAGTTTATTGTGGGAGGAAGTGCCGAGGCAAAGAACGATTCGGTAGGCCCTTCCATCTATTGCTATCTCAATTCGCCTTCGTTTGTTGATGGTGGAAATGTGAACAGCACGCCTTATTTTGTGGCAGAGATCAAGGATAAGGACGGCATCAATGCAGCCGGCAGCGGAATAGGTCACGACCTTCAGCTCGTCATCGATGGCGACATGGCGAAGACCTATACGCTCAACAACAACTTCAGCTACGATTTCGGAACCTATACCAGTGGCTCCACCTTTTATAGTATTCCCGAGTTGGAGGAAGGACCTCACAGACTGCAGTTCCGCGCATGGGACATTCAGAACAACAGCTCTACAGCCGTGCTTCACTTCAACGTGGTGAAAGGTTTGCGTCCGCAGCTCTTCAACATCGGCGTGACCAACAATCCAGCCCGTACTTCCACCACGTTCATCATCAGTCATGACCGTATGGAGAGCAACATGGATGTAGTCATCGAACTCTTCGATGCGGCAGGCAGACAGATGTGGCGTCATGCCGAGAGCGGAGTGTCGGCAACGGGCAATTATACGGTCGACTGGGATTTGTCGGTAGATGGTGGCCGCCCCCTGCAGACGGGCGTCTATCTCTATCGTGTCAAAGTATCGTCGGAAGGCAGCAACTATGTGTCGAAGACGAAGAAGCTCATTGTCATCAGCAACAGATAAGACAGGCGATAAAACAATAACAGAACTTCTATAACTTCAGAACCCAGCGAAAGTTGAGAAAATAAGAGGATATTAACAACAAATAAGGCGCACGGCAAAATAAAAAGGCTGCTTCTGCGTTTTATTTTAGGCAACAGAATAATAAACCACAAAGAAGATATGAACAAAGCATTCAGAATATTACTGGCGGTGCTCCTGGTGCAGCTCTCTCTGCAGGCGAGTGCTCAGGAAAAGAAGGATCTTTTCAATCCAGTCAACTATGCGGTCGTTTCGCAGACCATAGCTCCTGATGCCCGTGGCGGCGGTCTGGGAGACGTAGGTGCGGCAACCGACCCTGATGTCAACTCTCAGTACTGGAACCCCGCCAAATATCCTTTCTGCATCTCGCGTGCAGGAGTGGCGCTCAACTTCACACCTTGGCTTCGCTCGTTGGTCAACGATATGAACCTTGCCTATTTGGCAGGCTATTACCGCATTGGCGACCACAGCGCCGTGTCGAGTTCGTTGCGCTATTTCAATCTGGGTAAAGTCTACACCTCTTACGAGGGAGCCGAGTCGGGAGAAGGAACCACTATCAATCCTTACGAGATGTCGCTCGATGTAGCTTACTCGCTGATGCTGAGCGAGACATTCTCACTCTCTGCCGCTTTGCGCTGGATTTATTCCGACATGCGTTTTGATGAGCGCGAGGACAATTCTCCCGCTTCCGCCTTCGCTGCCGATATTGCAGCCTATTATCAGAACTATATCAACATCGGCCAGCGTGAGTGCCAGTTGGGTATCGGTCTCAACATCTCCAACATCGGTAGTAAGATCAAGTTTAGCGGCAATGAGTACAGCGAGTTCTTGCCAGCCAACCTCCGATTGGGTGCCTCGCTGATGATTCCTATCGACGAGTACAACCGCCTCACCATTGCTGCCGATGCCAACAAGCTGTTGGTACCTACCGTTCCCAAGCAGGAAGAGGGCGAGGACAATTCAGAATACGAAGACCGCGTGCATCGAGAGTATAATGATATTTCAGCTATCCGAGGCATTTTCAAGAGTTTCGGCGATGCGCCAGGCGGATTCAAGGAAGAGCTGCAGGAGATTTATTATGGCGTAGGAGCAGAGTACACCTATAATGACAAGTTCTCGCTCCGTGCAGGCTATCATCACGAAGCCGAGAACAAGGGCAACCGCAAGTACTTTACCGTCGGTGCCGGTTTCAAAATGAGTGTGTTCCAGCTCGATGCCGGTTATGTAGTAGCCACCGCCAAGAGCAATCCGCTCGACCAGACGTTGCGCTTTTCGCTCACCTTTGATATGGACGGCATCAAGGACCTGTTCAAGAGAAGATAAACCCCAAAATGATGAATATTCGAGTAGGATTCGGCTATGATGTCCACAAGTTGGTGGCAGGGCGCGAGCTTTGGCTTGGCGGCATCAAACTAAATTACGAGTTGGGCTTGTTGGGGCACAGCGATGCTGATGTGCTGATACATGCCATTTGTGACGCACTCTTGGGAGCAGCCAATATGCGCGATATCGGCTATCATTTCCCTGACACTTCGGCCGAGACGCTGAATGTCGATTCCAAGATATTGCTTCGCAAGACCATCGGACTGATAGCCACCAAGGGTTATCAGGTGGGCAACATCGATGCCACGGTGTGTGCAGAGCGCCCTAAACTCAATCCTCATGTGTCAGCAATGAAAGCCTGTCTGGCAGAAGTGATGAACACCGACGAGGACAACATCTCCATCAAGGCAACCACTACCGAGAAGTTGGGTTTCACTGGCAGGATGGAAGGAATATCGGCTTATGCCACGGTTCTCATAGTGAAAGCTTAACGACCGTTAATGGATGCTTAAAATGTGTTGTGTTCGGGCACATCTGATTGATTTACATCAAATAAACACTAAAATCTATCATTTTCCTTTCAAAATGTTTGGTGATATAGCAAAAAATGTTGTATCTTTGCATCGTCAAAAGGTTAATAGATTGTTTAGGTTAGTAGTAATAGATTTAGGTTTTTAGTTATTAGGTTTTAAGGTAGATTGTTTAACAGATAACAAAGGGGATCGTGAGATTGCCTTTGGATTAGAAAAATTAAAGTTAAACATAATGATACGCTGCAGCTCGTTGAGAGTTGCAGCGTGTTTTTTTTAGTGACACTTATCATTTTGTAGTGTCTTTTGTTTTGTGTTTTCCCCAAATAGCATTATCTTTGCACATGTGTAAGATTGCATACGTCCTGCCGTGTCGAGCCGGGCAAGCATGCAGTCGAATATTAAAACAAGCAAACGATGCGAGTACTCATAGTAAATACAAGCGAGCAGACCGGTGGCGCCGCAGTAGCAGCCAACCGTCTGATGGATGCTCTTAACAACAATGGAGTTAAGGCCAAGATGTTGGTGCGCGATAAGGAGACAGAGTCGATCACAGTGGCTCAAATGCCCCGTTCCATCTTCGGACAGTGGCATTTCCTGTGGGAGCGTTGGTGCATCTTCTGGCACATGCGCTTCTCCAAGCTTCATCTCTTCGACATCGACATCGCCAATTCGGGTTACGACATAACGGGCTTGCCTGAGTTCAGGGAGGCCGACATCATCCATCTGCACTGGATCAATCAGGGCATGCTCTCATTGGGTTCTATCCGCAAGATACTCAAGAGCGGAAAGCCCGTGGTGTGGACCATGCACGACATGTGGCCAGCCACCTCGCTGTGCCATCTCACCATGGGGTGCAACAAGTTCCGCAGCGGTTGCACCAAGTGCAAGTATCTGCCTTCGGGAAACTCTTGGGGCGATTTGGCAGCCAAGGTGTGGCGCCGCAAGCAGAATCTCTACAGGCAGAACAACATCCTCTTTGTGGCTTGCAGCAAGTGGCTGGCAGGCGAGGCGAAGTCGAGTCTGCTTCTCTCCGGACAGAAAGTGGTAAGCATCCCCAATCCCATCGACACCCACGTGTTCTGTCGGGAAGACCAGGAGAAGGCACGCATCTATGCCGGACTGCCAGCCGACAAGCGTCTGATACTCTTCGTGTCGCAGCGCGTCACCGACCAGCGCAAGGGAATGGACTATTTCATCACCGCCATGAACAAGATGGTGGAGCAGCATCCCGAGATGCGCCAGAACACCGGCATCGCCATCCTCGGCGGACAGGCAGAGGAACTTGCCGGGAAGCTGCCGTTGCCGTCGTATCCGCTGGGCTACGTGAGCGACGAGAAGAAGATAGCGAGTGTATACAATTCAGTGGATATGTTCGTGCTGCCGTCGCTCGAAGACAACCTGCCCAACACCATCATGGAGGCAATGGCATGCGGAGTGCCGTGTGTGGGATTCAATACCGGCGGCATCCCTGAGATGATAGACCATCTGAAAAACGGCTACGTGGCAGAATACAAGAGCGTTGACGACCTGGCCAAAGGCATGCATTGGGTGATGTGTGAGGCCGACCGCGAGGCGCTCGCCGCCGAGGCGCTGCGAAAGGTGAACACCTGCTATTCGCAGTATTCTGTGGCAATGAAATACATCGAGGCTTATAATGAGGCATTGGCCCTAAAACGCTATAAACTATGATAAAGATTACTCTGATCACCGTTACATACAATGCCGAGAAGCTCTTGCAGCCCACTCTCGACAGCGTGTTCCGGCAGAATTATGCCGCTCTGGAGCATATCGTCATCGACGGAGCTTCTACCGACGACACCGCCGTAGTGGCAAAAGACTATATGGAACGCTCGTTCGCCTCTGACAATGGTCATGAAGTGAGATTGCTCGTGGAGCCTGACAATGGCATCTACGATGCCATGAACAAGGGCACCCTTATGGCAACCGGTCACTGGGTCATGTATCTCAATGCCGGTGACCTCTTTGTCAATGCATCGGTTCTTCGTAATATTTTTGCTGATGATCCTGATACCCAGATTCTCTATGGGGATACTCTCTGCACCTATCAGGGACAAGTAAAGCGATATC
>OJMM01002216.1_pt1 | contig 10297 bp, 9 predicted proteins | sample 1597231 | NCBI WGS metagenome assembly OJMM01 (sample SAMEA2452128, study PRJEB22498) | human gut metagenome | reverse complement strand
TAGATTCATTGATTTACTGTCGTATATATATGCATGTCATATGATAAAACGTTTTGCATGAAATGAGTAGAAATAGAGAATATTCATCCTATTCTACTCACTCCATAATCATACTTCTTATTTTTCATCAGTGAAACTTATACCAAGATTCTTACACAAATCTATGAAGGCAGTTTCATTTGTATAGTTCCCTTCTGCCATTAATCTCATTTTTTCTAAGAATTCTGCAGGATCCTCAGAATGAGCAACCATACCCTTAACAACTTCAACTTGCTGACATAGAAGTTCTACAACTAATTCATCATCAAGAATCTCTGTTGGCAAAATCTTTTCAAGACTACCTTTTTTCTTTGTCAAATTACCATATTTAAAGAGCCACTCGCCAAAATACAAAAGTTTTTCCTTGGATATTGATGAATTCAGGAATATATCTCTTACATCTATAAACAATCTTCCTACTTCATGATTTAAATCATTAGAAATACTGAGTATTTTCTCTACCTTCGATTTAGGCAGTTTGGTTTCTGAAGCCCCCATTGCATAATCCTTCATTATTGCCTTAAATGCATCAAAAAACAGTTGCATTTGGACTGGATGGCAAATTTCTAATAAATTTAGAGCAAAATCATCAGAGCCAATTAAATTAGACTTCCAATCTTCTTGATTAATTGATAGCAAATACTTAACCGCAATATCAAGAATATACTCCGCTAACACACATTCACTTTTTTTTGCCGTTTCAAATATCTCCATAGGTAAATTAGGAACATCATCGATACGAATATTCTCTTTGTACTCACTCCAATCGTCCATTCTGGAAAGCAGCTCTTCACTTGAAATTTCAGAATTATTAATAATTTTATCAAATTTAAAAGCAACATTCTTGATTGACATAGTTTGCGTTCCAAAACTATTTGTTGTAATTTTCTTACAAACACCACGTACCAATTCATTATCGAAGCTATCAAGAGAAAGAAGCATTTCTCCATAAGAAACATAATGGTTACTTACTTTTACAACTCCTTTTATTGTATTTTCGTCAGTACTACTTAATGATGATAGAAAATAGTTATAACTGTTAGAAAAATCATTCAAGCGAGATAATCTCATTGCTAGTAAATCATATTTAAAATCATCATTGGCTTCATTAAAAAGATTTTCCAATTTTCTATCATCAAAATAGTCCCGATAATTTATCGTATTATTTTTTCTAAGTTCCTTAAGTCGTGAAAATAAAATTTCTGCATTCTTAGCATTTAAATTATTGTTTTTCAGAGACTCTTCTATCTTCATTTGTAATGAAGATAAAGGCAAACACTTACTATAAAGGTAAGGGATAATTGTCAAATTATTCCATTCATCAAGAGATAAATTGCTTAAATAATGGTCAAGCGTCTTGTTCTCACAAGTTAAGCCATATTGGTCATAGTTAAATTTTTCTTCATCTACAAGTTCAACAAATTGCTTTGGAGAAATATCCTTTTCTATCTCTTCAAGAATAGTATAAATATCAAAATCTTTCACCTTTGCCATCTCATCTATTCCTGTAATATATGCTTTAACATCGGTCTCATTATTAAAAGCATTATGATATCCATCTATCAAATCCTTGGCGTAAGTAGATTTGTCACTTATATGAGCCAACAACACTTTGTGATATGGAGTATACTGCTTTATTTCTCTATGCTGTGACTTGTCTTTCTGATACAGGCATTCCCAGAAATTCTTTATATTTGAATTTGTTTCTTCTCCGAATAGCACCTGAAGTGCCATTGCTGCATTGCCAACATTTGTAACCTCCGCTATAGCATGATTTAGAATCGCCGTAAACTTATCAACACCTGATTTTTTCATTATTGCAATACTATTCAAAGCATTCTCATCCAATTCACGTGTGAATTGACGAGCATACACAACATCCATAGCTTCGTGAACTGGTAACTGATAATACAATGAAGAAATAAATCCTGGCATATCTCTGTCATCTTTGTACAAGAAATCAAGAGATCCTAAGTAGCTTGGAGAAAGAATTTCTTTCATTGGATGTTGAGATATTTTTGAGCGACCAAAAATGAATAATGCAATATACTTATTTGGAATAGCTTCATCTGCAATTCTCTTCATTGTAACAAATTCGTTAATAAACGCAACAATCTTCCTTGGAGTATGTTCTTCTGTTAGCATATCATAAACCTGAAGAATTGCATTATCCAAAACATACTCATTTCCAAAAGCTTCTTTCCATTGGTGCACAAAATAATGCTTCCATCCCGATAGAATCGGAGGTGAAACATGGTACACTATATAAAAAGTCTTATTGATGAAGTCATCACCATAAATTGTTGCGCATTTAGCATCTTCATTTGATGTGTCTTTTATATCCTCAGTTTGGAATGCATTACGGATATGTAGTCTATCAAAAGGAACTATCACTTTGATATTATCATATTGTATTTCAGAAAAAAAAGAATGTATTGCAGCCCAAAGTTCTTGAACTTTAAGTTTCGGCAAGCGATCCATATTATCAATAACAATTATCAATCGCTTATCCTTTTCGCACAAATCATCATCAATATTATTCATCCATTCCTTAAACTGCTTTGTAGATGGTTCTTTCTCAGAAATTGTTTCAAACTTTACATCCTCTTTTACCTTATCCTTGTATAAAAGGAATAATTCTGAGAAAAAGGTTTCACAAGAAATTTTCTGACCATGTTTTTTCATTGTGGCAATTTGCTTCCATATAACAAAAGCAATAGGACCTGCATATACCAAACTTGTAAACACTATTCTCAAAGCTACTAATGGCATAGAGTCTGCTATGGCACTAATTACAGGTGTAAGTGCCACCATTAAAGATATAGTTATAATAGCAAAATTTAGACTAGGAACGATTTTTGTCTTTGTACTTTTTTTCTTAGCCAAAAGATTGTCCAAACGTTCTTTCCATTTTTTATCATTCAACACGTCATTGTCAACAGTCAAAAAAGAAGTTAATTCTTCCAAAATAGAACGCCTCGGAAGATCATTTTGATGTCCCCAGGCATCATAAGTAAAAAAATAATATTTACCTTTAAGTTCAGGATGTGCAGTCTCGTTGGTAAGATACTTTTCTATCATACCAACTAAATTAGACTTTCCGGCTCCCCAACCACCATCAATGCCAAGAATAGTACACTTCTTGTCTGTTTCTATTTCATTAGCAATAACTTCTGCTAATTTCATATGAGCCTGTCCTTCAAATAAATCTGAATTACAAGGCGCTTTGCTTAATATATTTCCCATTCTATTTTATATTTAAAGTCAGAACTACCACGATACGATTTTAAGTTAAAATGGAACTTGTGAATATCCACTTATATCTTCATTTACCATTGAATAGTTTTGTAATTTGTATAAATCTTCAATATGACTTATCAAGTTTTCATAACTTGCAAGATTCTCCATTTCTTCACGCCTTGCCTTACTCAATTTGCAGAACTCTTCCTCTTGTTCAAGTCCAGCAAATCGACGTCCACATAGATTGGCAGCAATACCAGTCGTGGAACTTCCACTGAATGGGTCAAGAATCCAATCTCCTTGATTGGTTGAAGCAAGAATCATCCGAACAAGAAGGCGTAAGGGCTTTTGTGTAGGATGCTTACCGCAGGTCTTTTCCCAACGACCGATAGCTGGCATTCGCCACACATCCGTCATTTGCTTACCTCCATTCAACTCTTTCATCAGATCGCAGTTGAATTTGTGAGGTACTTTCTGCATCTTTCTCGCCCAAATAACGAACTCTGTGGAGTATTTGAAATATCGGCATGAGATATTGACTGGTGGGTTTGTCTTCTCCCATGTGATTACATTCAAGATCTTATAGCCAAGTTCTGTCAGACAATTAGCCACAGAAAAGATATTGTGATAAGTACCGCTTATCCAAATTGTACCATTGTCTTTCAACTTGTCACGGCATAAACGTAGCCATTCCATATTAAATGCCATCATATCCTCTTGAGACTTTCCTTTATCCCATTCGCCTTTATCTACACACACAACTTTCCCACTCTGCAACGATATTCCACCATTGGAGAGGAAATAGGGAGGGTCTGCAAATATCATGTCGAACTTGAATTCAAATTCTTTAAGGAGTTTGAAACAATCTCCATGCGCTATGAGAAAATCATTTCTCTGTGATTTATAATACGCTTTTAATGACATTCTTATATTATTCTAAAACGTCCAGACTTCACCAATTTGATACTATTATAATTATTGCTATCAGTAAAAGCATATTGCCATATATAAAATATGTTTTCACCATCAATAACTCTTTTTTCAAAAAATAGAGGCAATACTTCCTTTGTAGTATTTATCTTCCATTGTCTATATGGATAATACAGTTGGCGAATTATCGTATTAGATGCTGAATAGTTTTTTGCTTCAATTAGAACAATTGATGCTTTCCCTTCATATCCAGCATCAACTTCTGTTTGTACGCTTTCAACTTCCAAACAATAGTTACCCACATTAAACTTGAAACTTGGAGTATATTTTCTACCGCGAATAGTTAAAACCAGTGAAGGGTCGTTCATAAATGTTCTAATCAGTGAGTTAGCATAAGCAAAATCCAAATATTGCATTTCAGAATCACCAATTTGTGAACTTTCTAAGTCAAAGTCTAACTTTCTTTCGTAGTTTTGAATATCGGAAGTTATGTCAGGAATGTCTACATACCCATCACCTTTTAAAATATAGTAAAACTTATTCTTTTGGGGTAGGATAAACAAACCGTTCTTTACAAAAATGTAAGGTCTATCTTCCCTTGTATCTTGTTTGCAAAGTATACGAGGTTCCTTTTGTGAAGTCGTATCAAATTCTTTACATGCCTTTTTTATTTCTTCTGAACTCAGAATAAAAGGACTTGCTTCGAAATCATGACTTAGAATGTCATACTGTTCGAAGATTTTATTCCATGCAATATCTTTTGGGGATAGTTCCATTTTATATTGATTTTATAAAGTTATATATTGAAGTGAGATTATATACACTTGGTATTATTCCATACGCCTCTTGCAACTTGTTCTTTGCAGACTTCCAGCCGATACCATCAGTTATCCAAACAAACTCGAAACCTTTCACGGAGTTAATCTTCGGTGCAATATCAGAATAAGAGCGTGCCACCTCATTAAGTTTTGAGCCACCGCCACTATAGAAGTTGACTTCTATCAGATAGACCTTTGATGGAGTCTCTACAACGAAGTCAAAACGCTTTTCGTCATCTCCCAACACTTCTGTAATAGCAGGCCATTCTCTCGAATATACTTCTTGTCTGAATGGTATGCCTGCGTTGGTAAAAATGTTAGCAACCGTATTTTCCATAACGTGCCCGCTTCTGTTCTTTCTTGCGTTTGTGTCCAATCCTGTTTCAATGCCAAATACATAATCCACAAGATTCTTTACCTGTTGATTTTGAAGAACTGCACCAAGTCCTGTATCTGTCAGGAAAGTCATAACGGAGTCAACAGAAATGAACATGCTTTCAAGTGGAACGCAGTTACCTACTGAATCAAGTATCTTCTTTTTATCACGAGTACGAACCGCAATAAGAATATCCATAACAGAAAAGGCATTCTTATCTCTGTTCCATATTGTTTCTACGCTTTTACGTAAATCAGATGCACCAATGAGGCTGTTGAGCATACATAAGCTCAACTTTATATCTTCAACGTTCTCTGAGATTTTATCAAAGTCACAGAAGAAGTCCAATGTTTGGTTTGTCTCTTTGAGTTGAGACATAAATTTATCAAAATCTTTAAGCATAAATTTTTTGTTTTATAGCCATATGCTGTGGTTTGTAATCGTTTATCTTGTTTGGCTGATGGTCCTTCGTGTTGCGATAACTATGAACCAACAGTTCTGAAATTTTACCTCTTTTTGCTCCGTTTGCATTTACGTTGCGAGAAGCCATAACTCTGTCTATATGGTAGTCTGCATACAAAACATCAAAAAAATTGTCTGCTTCATTTTTCCCTTTGCAATCAGAATTACTAAGCATAAAACTATGTCCCCCAGCAACCACTTGGTCGCAAAACTCCTTTAATCTGACTTGGGAATCATCATTAAATGCTTCTTTCGTATAGTCGTTAAAGCTTGAAGTATCACTCAGAGGACGATATGGAGGATCGAAATAGAACAATGTATTATCTTGTGCATAAAGCAGTGTCTTCTCAAAATCTCCTTCCAATATTTCCACACGTTTCAACAACTCGCTATCTACTCTAAGCGTATCTTCGTCACATATTTGTGGCTGCAAATACTTTCCACAAGGCACATTGAATAGTCCTTTCTTATTTACACGATACAAGCCATTGAAGCAAGTACGATTCAAAAAGAAGAATTTTGTTGTATTCTCTATCGGATCAAGATTCTTTTCATTGTAACGTTGGCGTACAGTCATAAACATCTCACGTTTGGCTTCCATGTCTGGTAAAGCGTAATATTCAGCTTGTATGTCACGCAACGAAGGAATCAGTCGCTCTACATTGTCACGTACAGTTCGGTAACAAGTAATCAAGTCCGAATTGATGTCGTTGATTACTGCACGTTTGATATTAGGATGCTGTTGCAGCATGTAAAACAACATAGCACCACCGCCAACGAATGGTTCTATGTATGTCGCATTTTCCCAATTATCAAAGTCAGCCGGAAGCTTTTGCTCCAGTTGTTCAATGAGTTGTCCTTTACCACCAACCCATTTGATGAATGGTTTTGCTTTTGAATTCATTATAGTCATTTTATGCTAATGATTTTCAATCATCAGCGTTATTACCTTTTGTTTTATTGATAAGCTGACGAACATCAACATCCAATAGAGATGCTACCTTTGTCAATGTTACTAAATCTGGTTGTGAGGTATTAGTACACCATTTGGAGATAGTTGCAGGATCTTTTCCTAACTGCTCAGACAACCATTTGCTTGTCCGCTTTTTCTCTACCAACACGACTTTTATGCGATTTATATCTTTCATCGTTTATCTTTTTTATTGCGTTCAGCGCAAAGATAATGATAAATATTTAATAATAGGCAATCTTCATCGCAATTTTATTATTATTTAGCATATCTTTCCATCTATATTCCAACATAAAGTCTTATCTTTGCACCTGAAGATAAGCGTTCTGTAACACAAGAAACGGAAGAGGCTGAGAAACAATGCATTGCATTTGTTTCCAGAATCTTACAAAAAAGGCTAAAAAGAAGCGGTACAACTTTATCGCTAACAGGCTGAGAATAAGCATATTACATTTGTTATTCATTTTCTCTGCACTTGTAAAAAGGGAGTTGTACCGTTTAAAAGATAAAAGCTTAACTATCAGCAACATCCACATGTTGCATCGGAAAGTAATAGAAACGAAAATAGGGAACGCGCTGCGTTCCCTATCTTTTTATCACTTGTTGCGTCTGTTTTTTGAATCCATACCTTTAGAGAAAGCACGAAGTTGTTGCTTTCCGGCCACCATTTGGGTCAAAAGTATCGTCCTTTGGATAAGAGAAAGGCCATACTCAACCCCTATTCTTTTGGATCAATGTCAAATGGAAGCAATGGAGTATCATCATCATTGCCACTATTGAATCGGTCGAAATCCGAGATATAGGAACGGTCTTGAATAACCTTATATTTCTCATACTCAGAATAAGCCTTTTCTCTGGCTTCTTCTTGCGAAACCTTACCTGCACTACTCTTAGCATCATAGTCCATAGTTTCAAGCAACAGCTTCAGGCGATTCTTCCAATCCTCCATCGTAGTAACAATGTGTCGTCTTGCACGAGATTCTGCGAGATCCAGGAAACTTGTTGTTATTGCGTTGAGCTGAGACAATTCTTCATCAGAAAGATAGTTCTTTGCCACTATCGTATCAGATTTCTGAACTCTTCCATCCGGTGCTTTCTTCCATGTAGTCAAGCCCATGTGAGGCATTTCCGCATCAGCTCGCTCATAGACGATCTCGGCTGCCGTATGATTGGTAACCGCCAGGTGCATCATATTCTGCACCATCTTATAGAACAGTTTGGTACTTTCAGCCTTTGCATCATAATCTGCACTACACTCTGCATAAATATCAGTTATCTTCTGGTAGTATCTGCGTTCAGAAGTGCGGATTTCACGGATGCGTTCCAGCAAATCGTCAAAATAATCCTTGCCGAAGTGCTTACCTTGTTTCAGACGTTCATCATCCAAGACATAACCCTTAATGATAAACTCCTTCAATACAGAAGTTGCCCATATACGGAATTGGGTTGCCTGATAGCTGTTCACTCGATAACCAACAGCAATGATAACATCAAGATTGTAGAACAATGGAGCACGCTCAACATCACGCTCTCCTTCGGTTTGAACTATCCCAATTTTTCGGATAGTTGCCGTTTTATCCAATTCTCCAGTCTCGTAAATCTGCCCAATATGATAGCTGATTGTTCTTACGTCAACACCAAACAAAGCAGCCATCTTTTTCTGTGACATCCAAAAAGTTTCGTTGTTGAAAATCACTTCAATGCGAGTTTCACCTTGTGCAGTCTTATACAGTAAAATATTGGATTCCAGCGAGTTCTGCACAAGTTCTGTTGTAGATACGGATTGAGAAAAATAGGCTCTTGCCTGCTTCACTAACAGCTTCCTTGAATCAGCATTCTCAGAAATGATCATACAGGCCATACGGGATAGATGGAAGGCTTCGACCTTACGAAACGATCCACTACCCAGCTTAACCATTTCAACCACGTGGTTGAAATGGTCATCTATATCCATACCTTTTTCACTGGCAACCTTGATTGCTTTGTCTATTACATTCTGGAATTTCCAATATCCCGAATAGCCCATCGCATTACAAAGTTCGCGAGAACTCCAGTATTCTTTCCCGTTATCATCCACTTTCCGAATTTCTTCGAATGTCGGACGCATGTCAGGCACATTATTCTCATCCATATCTTTTCCGTTTCTTTTGTATTGACGTTCTACAACATTGAATAGCAAAAATACAAAAAAAAGATGAAAATCACCCTAATCATTTATAAGAAGTATGATTTTTAATGTTATTTATGCAAAAAGAAAGAAACATGTCAGAATATATTGATTTTATCACTTATCAAGACGATGCAATAATCCAGCGCCCCTTACGTTATTACAGAAGAAGAGAACAACCGCATCCACAACCGAAGGGAGACCTTCATCAGGGAAACAGGCACCGAGAAGTATGATTTTCTTAAAAAGTTTGGCTATCTCACGTATTCTTTGTACCTTTGTCGGCAATTACAATATTAAGATCAAACAATTATGGAGTTACTGATGTTTCTTTTTAGCAGGTATAGTTGCTATCATCGGTGCAATAGAAGTAATACGAAGAGTCAGAAGAATTCTTTCGTAAAATTATGGCATTAGAAATAAAAAGCACACCTGTATTGACAGGTAAAGACGCTGAACGTTTTATACGTGAGGCGGAAGAGAATGAGAGAAATCCGCAAAGGAAAAAATTGCTTTTCTCGTTTGAGGATATTGACAGAATGATGGAACGTTCACGAAAATATCTTAAAGAGCATGGAGGAAAAGGACCTTTCGCAAAGTAAGTCTCTCTTTGAAAGGAACATAAAGAATAACCGCTGTTGTTATGTGCTATTAAGTTAGTGTTAGTCTCTTCACTGAGGCTGAACGTCCTCAGCGGAAACCTATCGTTGTTGTGTGCGATTAAGTTCGTGTTTGCCTCTTCCAGAGGCTGGACGTGACAGATAGGCTTGCCCTCGGTACCTTAGTATCGAGGGTTTTATTATGTTCTCAATCTTTTTCGAAAAATACGCTAAATATATTCTGAAAGTCAACAATATTGCCAAAACAAGCACTCAGATAAATACCCCAAAAGGCAGAACATAGAAAACTGATGATAGCATTGCTAATTATCGAAAAAAAATAGAAGATTACAGAAAGTGAGGTTGAAATTGAGGTTAAGAATGAGGTGAAGAGTGAGATGAAGAGAAACTATGTACTTGGAACCCAAGATAACACTAAAGACGTCCTCGTTATCCCCTTGCTTACAAATAAAGTTAAATCAAGTTAGCCCTGCAAACAAAATCCATCCATAAAATCATTTTTTTTGATTTTTTTTGTATTTTTGCAGATATATTGCGCCAATATGGGCGTTGAGCATTGCTTATCCTCCTATATTACAGGCGCATCATTATCAAATGATTTGAGCATGAAAAAGATATTATTCCTACACGGATTCTTCGCCACGGGCAGCTGTCCGATGGCGAGAGCCTTGAAAG
>OJMM01002209.1_pt1 | contig 10331 bp, 9 predicted proteins | sample 1597231 | NCBI WGS metagenome assembly OJMM01 (sample SAMEA2452128, study PRJEB22498) | human gut metagenome | reverse complement strand
GCTCAACGCCACCGATATGGCCATTGAGATGAAGCAGAAGGGAGTTCTGGGCAAACCCTGCCCCGACTATGTGGACGAGACCGTGTCCATGAAGGTGGTTCGCATCATTCAGGGGTATGTGAATGTGGTCAATAAGATGGTGTGGAGAAAGGGCTGAACGCTTAGTTAGCAGGTGGGTTCAGAAGATGATAAAATCAAAGTACATAGCAAAAATACTAGCCAAATTGAGAATACCGTCATTTGATAAATGTGAGCTAGATAAGACCTGCAATGTGAATTATGAGAGCGCATTGTCAAAGGTTAAAATGGGCAGATATTCATATGTTGGTGCAAGGACGACAATAACAGATGCACAAATTGGTCAGTTTTGCTCGATAGGAAATAGATGTAGTATTGGCGGTGGAATGCATCCACTCGATACTGTTTCTACTTCTCCGGTATTTCTAAACGGTAGAAATTTTTTGCACCATAATTTTTCAAATATTCAGTATACGCCATCAAAGCCTGTATGTATAGGTAACGATGTCTGGATTGGAGATGGTGTTTACATTAAAGCTGGAACTACGATTGGAACAGGAGCGGTTATAGGTGCACATGCTGTTGTAACCAAGGACGTTCAGCCTTATTCAATTGTAGCAGGTGTTCCGGCGCAAGAGGTAAGAAAACGATTTGATAAGGAAACCATTGACAGGCTTTTGGAATTAGAGTGGTGGAATTGGTCGGAGGATAAATTAAAAGAGATGGGACAGTACTTTTTATCCCCCGAAGAACTTTTTTGTAAAATAGAAGGAGGTTCCATTAGTTTATGAAGATTGTGCATCTCTGTCTAGCATCTTTTTTTCCGGACAACTACTCATATCAGGAAAACTTACTTCCTAAATTTCATAAAGAACTAGGATATGACGTTGAGGTAATTGCGTCTACACAGAGTTTTGATGAACATGGAAAAGTGTGTTATTTAAGTAACGTTGGTACATATAGAAACGAGTATGATATTAAGGTAACAAGGCTGCCATATAAAACAGATAACAAGATTTGGAAGAAGTTGAAACGATATCAGGGATGCTATGAGGCAATAAGAAGAGCTAAACCTGACATTCTTTTTATCCACGGCGGTCAGTTCCTTGATATCGATCAGGTTGTGAGATACGCAAAAGAGAATCCGAAGGTCGTGATTTATGTGGACAACCATGCGGATTTTTCAAACAGCGCAACCAATTGGATATCCAAGAATGTGCTTCATAAAATAATATGGAGAATGTGTGAGAATAAAATCGAACCGTATACAAAAAAATTCTATGGTGTGCTTCCGGTTCGGGTTGAATTCCTAAAGGAAATGTATAAACTGCCTGAAAACAAGTGTGAGCTTCTAGTGATGGGAGCGGATGACGAAAAAGTTGAATCTGCAGCGAGACAGGAAGTCAGAAAAAACATACGCATGAAATATGGTATTGCAGATGACGATTTTCTGGTTATGACTGGAGGAAAAATTGATAAGTGGAAAACCCAAACACTTCTTCTAATGAACGCAGTACAAAATATTGACAGAAAGAATTTAAAACTTGTGGTTTTCGGCTCTGTCACGCAAGAACTAGAAGAAAAAGTTAAGGAACTTGCGGATGGGCAAAAGGTGCAATACATTGGTTGGGTGCAGGCAAAAGACAGTTATAACTATTTTGCAGCCGCTGATTTGGTAGTTTTCCCGGGACGTCATTCAGTTTTTTGGGAGCAAGTGACGGGACAGGGAATTCCCATGCTAGTAAAAGACTGGCCTGGAACGCATCACGTTGACCTTGGTGGAAATGTGGCTTTTCTGGAGAATGATTGTGTAGAAGAAATACAGAAAAAGATCGAGGAGCTTCTTGACAATCCAGATGAATATAAAAAGATGAAGGAAGTTGCAATGGAAAAGGGGATGAAGGTCTTTTCGTATAGGAATATTGCTAAAAGAGCATTGTCCTAAAAAGAGGTCATTATGAGATATGCTAATTATGACGTAAAATTGCTACAGATGTGTATTTTGACATCGATTTTCTCCCAAATAGAGTCTATATCAAGTTTAATGAGACCGATAATGTACATAGTCTGGATAGTGACAGCTGTTTTCTTTATAGCAAGAAATCGCGGTAGAATAGTTATCCATAAGTGTACAAAGATTTTTTTTGGTTGCTATTCACTCTTGGTTGTTGGATGTATATTGATGGCACTATTTGGTTCGAGGCATCTCGAAGGAAATTACATCCATATTATGTACATTCCATTAATTGTGTCAGTTATTGGGGAGAATTTTGCACCCGTTGCTCAAGACTCTGATTATGAGAAAATACTAAAAACATATTTGTATGGTGCTATGGTATATGCACTTTGGGTCAACATAACATATTTCTCATCGTACAATGACTGGCTTAAACAGAATATGTATACATTTCTGCAAAAGAACTCCGCTGCTCAGATATGGGCAACAGGTATATTAATAGCCCTATTTCTTTTGGAATATCGCACAAAGTGGCAAAAGGTACTTGGATACGCTTGTGCCGGTTATTTGCTTCTATTGTGCGGCATAAGTCAGTGCAGAACGGCTGTACTGGCATTGGCAGTCGCGTTGGCTTGTTATATTCTCTTGAAATCAAAACATAAAGTTTGCTGGAGTTTCTTTACCCTAATCATTGTTCTCTTTTTGTGGAATAACTCAGTGACAAGAAGATTCATTGATCAAGCGTTACTTCTTACGAAATATGCTGGAGCAGATATCAATACTTTTTCAAGTGGCAGATTAGACGGATGGGATCGAGCACTTGCAGCATTTGCTAAAAGTCCTTTTTGGGGATGCGGACGTTATTATGTTGACTGCTCGTATATCTCGGTACTAGCGGAAATTGGAATCCTCGGATTTGTTCTTGTAGAGTCGGTGTGGATTACTAGAGCGGTATCTAATTTTAAAGCTGGGTCTGGTTTGAACTCGGATGCATTCCTTATGTGCCTCACCATGTTCTATTTTATAGAATCAGTTCTGGAAGGTTACCCCCCTTTTGGACCGGGTGTAAGCTCTTTTATGTTCTGGTTCCTCAGTGTGACATTTGTTGACAATAAAACCGAGAAGATACCGCAGGACGTTGGAGAAATAAGCAATGAGTAGCTTGAAAAAAAATATTGGACTTCAAATGTCCTACAGAGTCTTGACAATAATTACACCGTTGATAACGTCTCCCATCATTTCGAGAGCACTTGGAGCGGAAAAAATAGGCGTTTATTCAGCAACACAAGCATATGCAAACTATTTTATGCTGTTTGCAATGCTCGGTATTGAGTATTATGGTCAAAGAAGTATTGCGAGTACTCAAACAAGAAACGAACGGTCGGTAATGTTTTGGGAAATATACGCTGTACAATGTGGCGCATCGATAGCTTCTATAGTGATTTACTACCTGAGTGCCTATTTTTGGTCGTCTACAAGAGTTACAATCTTGATGATTCAAGGCCTATGGGTGATATCATGCCTGTTTGACATTAACTGGTTGTTTTTTGGAGTTGAGGACTTTAAGACGACTGTTACAAGGAACTTCATAGTAAAAGTTGCTACAGTTTGCTGTATTATTCTTTTTATTCGCAAACCATCGGATTTATGCCTTTATGCACTGATAATGGCGGGGAGCACAGCAATAAGTCAACTACTACTATGGACGAAAACAGTAAAATATGTGGACTTCCAGAAGGTGCAACTTGCGCAAATAAAAAAACACTTTTGGCCTATTATTCGACTGTTTGTTCCGATGATAGCGTTAAGCATATATCATTTTATGGATAAAACAATGCTTGATCTGCTAAGTACAGAAGCGGAAGTTGGTTACTATTATGCAGCAGATAAAATTATATATATCCCCCTTGGTTTGATAACAGCGATAGGAACTGTTATGCTACCACGCATATCGAGCATAGTAGGTGAATCGAAGGAAAAAACCGAAAAGTTATTAAGTAAGTCTACTGAATTAAGTATTTGCATGTCGTGTGCAGTAGGTTTTGGTATAGCAGCAATAGCTCGTGTGTTTGTTCCACTTTTTTTTGGCGAAGGGTATGAGAAATGTGTAAATCTTCTTGTGCTGTTTGTACCAGTTCTGTTTGTGAAGTCACTGAGTAATGTGATTGATCAGCAGTATTTAATTCCTGCGAAGTGCGATAATCAATACACATTGGCAGTTACCGGGGGCGCTATAGTTAATTTAATCTGCAATGGTTTGCTTATTCCACAATTGGGGTCTGTAGGAGCAACGTTGGGAACGCTGATGGCAGAATTATCGGTGCTTATTGTTTCAGCGCATTGTGCGAAAAAGGAAATTCGTTTCTTTCGGATGTTCTCAAGATATAGCTATTACTTGCTTTTGGGACTGATTATGTTTATTGCTGTTCGATTCTTTGATTCATACACTCATATTGAACGATCGTTCATTCGGCTTATTCTTATGATAATGATAGGAGGGGGTGTTTACTCTCTACTCTGTCTGACTGTGTGGTTGAAAGTTAAGGAGAAATCAGTTTTTGGGAGCATCCTTATTTCGTTAAGCAAGAAAGGTGCGATAAGAAAATGAGCAAGATGAAAAGGGCTATTGAAAAGTTTCAAATAGATATTAAAATGAAACGGTTAGATCTTCATTTTAAGAGAGAATTGGAAAACGTTAGGGAAAAGTCACCAGTTGAAGTGAAATCCCTGGATTCTAGCCAGTTGAAGCAAATTAATGATTTTTATAATGGATTTGGATTTCATGGTGTTGACACGCGATGGCATGAGTATCTTTATGCAGTGACTGGGAGACATTCCGTAAATTATATTCCGGAAAATTTTTATCACTGTACTATTGAGCCCTTGTATACGAGAGGCTCGGTTGACCTTGAGGATAAGTCTATAATGAGTCGAATGCTTCCGGGTATTCGTATGGTTTCTAATGTTTTGATAAATACAAATGGTGTCTTTTTTGATGAGCACGATGATGTGCTCTCTACAGATGAGGCTGTAAGGTATCTGAATAATCTTGGTTGCAATTTAATTATCAAGCCCTCGAGAGAAACGGGGGGGGGATGGGCGTTCGATTAGTTAATGCCGGCGGTTTCAATACAGCTATTTTGGATGTCTATAAAAAGGACTATATTATTCAGAAATGCATCGCACAACATCCACAGTATAAGGAGTTTAACCCGAGTTCCGTGAATACCGAAAAAATAATTAGTATGTTCTTTAATGGTGAAGTGCATATTCTTACTTCTATATTGAGGGTCGGTGCTCCAGGTTCTCACACTGATACAGCGTCAACAGGAAAAGGATACACGGTTGGAATCGGGTTAAACGGGCAACTTAATAAGGTAGGGTACAATATTTATGGAGAACGAAGAACGTCCACGTCGAGCGGTCGAATGTTTGAGAATGTAGTTCTTTGCGGACATGACGAGATTTGCAGTCAAATAAAGAAAGCACATAAGATGCTGTCGCGCTTTGGCATAATTTCGTGGGACTTTGCAGTTGATGAAAACGGCGAACCGATTTTGATTGAATATAATTTGAATTACCCTGATGTGATGATTTACCAGATGAATAATGGTCCTTTGTTTGGTGATTTAACACAAACAGTTTTGGAAGATGTCAGGGAAAAGCTAAAAAAGGAGAGATGATATGAAATCCCTAAAACGGGCTATGCAGGGAGCCTTCAGAAGTACGCTGACGTTGATTTCGCCAAAATTAAACACAGCGGTAACATACCGTGTGAAGTTTGGAAGAAAGTTGGATTTGACTAGGCCTACAACATTTAATGAAAAGGTTCTTTGGCTGAAATTCAATACTTACTGGAATAATGATACAGTAAAGCAGTGTGCGGATAAACTAAGGGTTAGAGATTATCTTGAGCAACACGGCTATGGCTACTTGCTGAATGAATTGATAGCGTCATATGAGGACGTTGATTCCATTGATTTTTCTACCCTTCCAGATCGATTTGCGATTAAGTTAAATGTCGGTTGTGCTTGCAATATAATTGTACAGGATAAGTCAAAACTTGATATTGAAGCCACTAAAAACACTATGAGAAAGTGGCTTAAGAATAACTATTGGCTTGGGTGGTCCGAAATGCAATACAAGGATGTTAAACCCTGTATTCTGATTGAGAAGTATCTAGGTGGAGATGATGGTAGCCTGCCGGTAGATTACAAATTCTACTGTATGAATGGAAAAGCAACCTCTGTTATGGTTTGTGAAGAACGGGATGGAATACATCATCCGAAGTTCTTTTTTATGGACAGAAAATGGAATAAGCTTCCTTATACAGAGGAGGTGTTTAAGTATCCAGACTATGAGATTGAAAAGCCTGAAAGTATGGACGATGCGTTTGAAATAGCTGAATTGTTGGCAAAGGAATTTCCGTTTGTTCGAGTGGATTTATATATTGTAAGGAACAGAATTTACTTTGGCGAATTGACGTTCACGCCGGCGGCAGGAATGGATACGGATTTCAAATTCAGGGCTCCGGGGGCAATTAAGGATACGGACACTATTCTTGGAGAGTTGCTGAAGTTACCCGAGTGATTTTAGGAGAAAGACTATGAAAATTGCAGTTGCAGGTACCGGCTATGTTGGTTTATCCATTGCTACGCTATTGTCGCAGCATCATGAGGTTATGGCGGTAGACATCATTCCGGAGAAGGTTGATCTTATCAACCACAAAAAATCGCCCATTCAGGACGAGTACATTGAGAAGTATCTGGCAGAAAAGGACTTAAATCTGACTGCCACACTGAATGCTGAAGCCGCCTATAAGGATGCAGACTTCGTTGTCATCGCAGCACCTACCAACTACGATAGCAAGAAGAACTTCTTTGATACCTCTGCGGTTGAAGCAGTTATCAAGCTGGTTATTCAGTATAATCCGGATGCTATCATGGTCATCAAGTCTACGATTCCGGTTGGCTTTACAGCTTCTGTTCGTGAGAAATACCACTGTGATAACATCATCTTCAGTCCGGAGTTCCTGCGTGAATCGAAGGCTCTGTACGACAACCTGTACCCGAGCCGTATCATTGTGGGTACTGATGTGGATAACGCACGTCTGGTGAAGGCTGCTAATACCTTTGCGGGTTTGCTGCAGGAAGGTGCTATTAAAGAGAACATCGACACTCTGATTATGGGCTTCACTGAAGCCGAAGCAGTCAAACTGTTTGCCAATACCTATCTGGCATTGCGCGTGTCTTACTTCAACGAACTAGATACCTATGCTGAGATGAAAGGACTGAACACTCAGCAGATTATCGAAGGCGTGTGCCTTGATCCTCGTATTGGTAGCCATTACAATAATCCCAGCTTCGGCTATGGTGGTTACTGCCTGCCCAAGGATACTAAGCAGCTCTTGGCCAACTACGCCGATGTGCCGGAAAACCTGATTGAGGCTATTGTTGAGAGCAATAGAACTCGTAAAGACTTCATCGCCGACCGTGTTCTGGAGATTGCTGGTGCTTATGAAGCGAATGACAGTTGGGATGAGAGCAAAGAAAAAGAAACCGTGATTGGTGTATATCGCTTAACTATGAAGAGTAACAGTGACAACTTCCGCCAGAGTTCTATCCAAGGTGTCATGAAGCGTATCAAGGCCAAAGGTGCAACTGTGATCATCTATGAGCCGACGCTGAAAGATGGCGAGAAGTTCTTCGGATCAGTGGTGGTTAATGATTTGGGCGAGTTTAAGAAAAAGAGTCAGGCAATCATTGCAAACCGCTACGATAAGAGCTTGGACGATGTGAAGGATAAGGTTTATACAAGAGATATCTTCCAGAGGGATTAAGGATATGAAAATTTTACTGGTTAATTATAGATATTTTATTTCGGGTGGACCGGAAAAATATATGTTCAACATTAAAAAGATGTTGGAGGATAATGGTCATGAAGTGATTCCGTTCTCCATCCATTCTAACAAAAATGTTGAAACAGAGTATTCCAAATATTTTGTAGAGCCGATTGGAAGCCGTGACGCAACTTATTTTGAAGAATGTAAAAAGACCCCAAAGGTCATCTGGCAAATGCTGACTCGCAGTATCTATTCCACTGAGGTTGAGAAAGCTATTAAGAAAGAAATCAAAGATGTAAAGCCGGATTTGGTATATATCATCCACTTTGTAAACAAGCTTTCACCGAGCGTGATTTGCGGTGCAAAGAAGATGGATGTTCCGGTAGTGCTGCGACTGTCAGATTACTTTTTACTGTGTCCGAGATTTGATTTCATGTACAACAAGAAACCATGCGAAGAGTGCCTTACGAAGGGGTATAGGACCTGCATAAAGAAAAGATGTGTAAAGGGGTCGCTGTTTGCATCGGTCGTTCGAGTTTTTTCTATGAAAGTACATAAGGCGATGAATGTATATAAAGGTGTGGATGCATTTATTACGCCGTCTGAGTTTTTAAAGAAGAAACTGATTGAGAATGGTTTTGATGAGAACAAAATTACCTGTATTCCGACATTTACTGCAAGCAAATCAGAAGTCGGCAAACCACAGGTTGGAACATATGGTTTGTATTTTGGACGTGTGACAGAGGAAAAAGGTGTTGACACTGTCGTCAAAGCATATGAGATGATGCCAGATCGCCATGTGAAAATAATGGGCGATGATACAACAGACGAGGCAAAAAGGTTAAAGGCATATATCAAAGAGAAGAACATTAAGAATGTTGAGTTCTTGGGCTTCAAAGCCGGAGAGGAATTGGAAGAGATAATCAAGGGCGCACGATTCACACTGATTCCGTCTATTTGGTATGATAACCTTCCAAATACTGCATTGGAGTCTTTTCAGTATTCAAAACCGGTTATTGCGAGCAATATCGGAAGCTTACCAGAACTTGTTTTGGATGGCGTTAATGGTTATCTGTTTAAGCCTGCCGATGCTCGGGAACTGTGCGAAAAGGTTGCCTTGCTGGACGACAATGCTGTGGTAGAGAAAATGGGAGCTGCAAGCCGGGCTAGATTAGAAGATCGGTTTGCACCGCAGACTCATTATAATACCTTGATGCGTATTTTTGATTCTGTAAGGAGAAAATGAAATGGATAGTGTTTTAAAAAAAGTAGTTAAACATCCTGAAAAAATAGTTTACGGCCTTGAACGAAAAGGATTGTTGGACTGGCTTTCAGAAAAAGAATATATAAAAATCACATACAGATTGGCGTTTGGACGTAAATTGAACCTGGATGATCCAAAGGCACTTACAGAAAAGATTAATTGGTATAAATTATATTATAGAGATCCACTTATGCGGAAATGTGTGGATAAATATGAAGTTCGTCAATATGTAAGAGAATCTATAGGTGATGCGTATTTAAACGAATGTTTTGGAGTATGGAACAGCATAGAAGAAATCGACTATAATGCTTTGCCTAATCAGTTTGTGTTGAAACCTACAAATGGAAGTGGAGATATTGTTATTTGTAAAAACAAGTCACATTTTAATTGGGAGGAAGCTAAAAGAACACTGACAAAATATAGTAAGCGTAGTTTTGCAACAAAGACAAAAGAATGGGCTTATTATGATGTGCCTTTCAGAATTATTGGAGAGAGATTAATAAAAAGTTCAGATGAAAATCAGATAAAAGACTATAAATTTTTCTGTTTTAATGGTGAACCGGAATTCTTATTTGTAGCAAGTGATAGAGGAACAGAGCATCTTAAGTTCGATTTTTTCGATAAGAAATGGAATAGGCTCCCCATTACTAATGCACATGAACATAATATGACTCTAAACAAACCCCAATACTTCAATGAAATGCTTGAAATAGCAAGAAAACTTTCAAAACCATTTCCGCATGTAAGAGTAGATCTTTATGAAGAGGAGAATAAAGTATTTTTTGGAGAACTAACATTTTATCATTTTGGTGGATTTACAAAATTTGAACCAGATGAGTGGGATTACAAATTAGGAGAGTATTTTGATTTGAAATCTATACAGAAAAAACACTAAAGATATCAGGTTCGAACTTTACTTGTTTTGCGTGTTAATTTTACTGTGCACTTGAAATAATGCTCTTTGCTCATCTGTTTGATAATGGTTTGATTCTATACATTTTTACGATAGTCTCAGTCATCTGTGATTCAATCGTGTTCTCAGTATGTGCAAAGTGGTTCTTAAATAAAATCGAAACATTCTTAAAAGAGAGAGTTAGGAGAGTTAATCATGTCTGAAGAAAAGAAGTTAAATGGTACGGTCATCGTCACTTATCGTTGCAATGCGCGTTGCTCTATGTGCAATCGCTATAAAGCGCCTTCCAAGCCGGAAGAGGAAATCAGCATCGAAACCATTAAGAAGCTGCCGAAAA
>OJMM01002192.1_pt1 | contig 10410 bp, 8 predicted proteins | sample 1597231 | NCBI WGS metagenome assembly OJMM01 (sample SAMEA2452128, study PRJEB22498) | human gut metagenome | reverse complement strand
TACGGCAAACAGGTCAACATCGAGCTCGTTGACCGCCGGTAACAAAAAAAGCCCTGTTTGAACGGAGGGTTTTTATCTTTTGAAAAAAATTGACAAAACTGTTCGGCGGTGATATAAAGTGAGATGCAATATTAAATTTAATTTGTATTATGGAACATTTTTATGAATTTAGAGACTGGATTTATCAGATAGAACCAGTTGAGTGGTTGGTTTTTGCCGCCGTTGTTGTGATTGTGAATTTTGTTATAAACTTTTGTCTTTCGGGGCGGCTTTATGTTTTGGGCAAAGGGCTGTGTGCAAAAGCTCAGAAATCAGACAAGGTTTTAGGCGTTGTCGTTTCTGCCGGATTCTGGGGAATTACGGTTATGGGCGGACCGGTTGATGAGAGAAGTCTGGGTGAATTCCGTTGTCGGAATATGCTGCCTTGGGGAAAGTTCAGAAAGAGTTCTTTTTTTCTGGTCAAGTGCCATTTAAAATTATTTAAAAAAGCTATTTCTCAAACACAAGGATGGGACAGCAGCTATGATGAACGTTGGTGGTGGCGTTATGCTTTTGCTCGTGTCAACTGGTTGCGGTATCTGCGAATCAGAAAATGGCATTTTCCGTTGAAGGTTTTGTACGAAGACGGCGTTGTCAGCCATCGGTTGCGAGAAGGCGTTGCAAGTATTGCGGTTATTCTTAACTGGTATACTCTAATCAGCAACTACAAATTTTCTGAAGTAGCAGAACCTTTAACCCGTAAGCAAGGGCGATTGCTGATGAATAAGTATATCAAGTTTAACAATGTTTGGTATGTTTTGAGGAACGACATTTACTGGAATGATTTTGTTTATCTTAAAGACGGGACTATTCTGCATAAATACGGAATTATGGACGGCGAAGTAAACGACTGGTATATAGACGGTTCAGACGGTTACAAGGTGACGTTGTATGCTGTGAACATAAGGCAGCTGATTTCGTTGGCCAAAACGTTAATGGCAAATGAAGACATTTAGCGTATTAAAAAAATCCTGATGAGCAATCATCAGGATTTTTTTAGTAAACAACTTTGTTCAGATAAAGGCCGCAGGCGGGAGCGGTGGGGCCGGCGGCGGAGCGGTCTTTGGCGTCAAGGATTGTTTTAACGTCTTCGGGCTGCAGCTGACCGCTGCCGACTAATTTTAAGGTTCCGACCATATTGCGAACCTGATGGTGCAGAAACGAGCGGGCTTCCACCGTAAAGACGATTTCGTCTCCTTCGGCGGTTATATCCAGTCGGTCGAGCGTTTTGAGCGGCGATTTGGCCTGACAGGCGGCGGCTCGAAAAGAGGTGAAGTCATGATGCCCAATCAGGTAACCGGCACCTTGCCGCATTTTTTCAATATCCAGCGGCAGAGGAACCCACCAGACGCGGTTTGTACGCAAGGCGGAGGCAGCCCTGCGGTTTAGAATCCGATAAATATAACCACGGCCCCGGGCGGAAAAACGGGCATGAAAATCGTCATTGACCGGTTCGACCTCCAGAACAACAACGGGAGCTTCTTTGAGGCGAAGATTGGCGTTGAAGGCTTCGCGGATTTTGAACGGTTCCATAGAGCGGTCTAAGTCAATGTGTGCTACCTGAGCCAAAGCATGGACGCCGGCGTCAGTCCGTCCGGCCGAAGGAATTTCCTTGTGTTGGCCGCCATTGAGCATTTCCAGCACTTCTTCCAGATATTGCTGGACCGAGGGGCCGTCGAGCTGCCGCTGCCATCCCAGAAGACCGGTGCCGTTATATTCGATGGTTAGTTTGTATCTCATTGTTTGGGTTCCATAAATAAAAAGGGCATAAGATTTATGCCCTTTTTATGGTGTTTTGACAAGTGTTTTTATTCCGCAGCAATGCTTAAGGCATTATTGTCTTGCGCGAAAAAACCGAGTTTTTCCTGAATGTTCCAGATTACGCGCAATGCATTTAAGGCGCTTTCGCCGGTAATGCGCGGCGTTTCTTTGCCGCGGACGCAGTTCAGGAAGTGATTTAATTCGGCTTGCAACGGTTGGTTGGTCGGAATGAACAATTGTTCAACGCTGCCTTTTAAGCCGTAATGCATCCACTCGGGAATTTCTTCCTGATTAACATAGGGCATACGTCCCTGAGTGTGAACGTTGATGCTTTGGTTAATGAAGTCCATATCGATATAGTTGGTATCGGTGGTAACGGAGAGCGTTCTGACCCGCGCCTGAGTGATACGGCTGGCGGTGATGTTGGCGGTAACGCCGTTTTCAAATTCCACCAGAGCGGTGATGTAATCCTTGCCTTTGGGGCTGCTCGGCGTTTTGACGGCAGAAGCCAGAACATTGACTACCGGCGACTTTACCAGAGACTGGATTACCTCGACGTCGTGAATCATCAAGTCCATGGAAACGTCAACGTCGGTAATACGGCCGCTGGCTGCCGACATACGCTGTGCCGTCAGTGAACATATTTTAGAGGTGTCTGACAAAATCTTGTGCATTTGCTCAACGGCAGGGTTAAACTGTTCAATATGACCGACCAGCAGGGTGACGTTATTGTTTTTGGCGGCAGAAATCAGTCTCTGGCATTCGGCTTCGGTCGTGGCCAGGGGCTTTTCCATCAGGCAGTGAATGCCGCGGTTTAAGAAGAATTCGCCGACTTCGGCGTGAGTGACCGAGGTGGTAACAACACTGACGGCATCAACGTTTTCCGCAACTTCTTCCAATGAAGAAAACGCTTTGATGCCAAAAGTTTCGGCAGCCGCCTTGCAGGCTTCGGGAAAAATGTCATAAACGCCGACCAGCTCGACGCCGTTCAGGCCTTTATAAGTTTTAAGGTGGTTCTTACCCATCATGCCAGCGCCGATAACGGCAACTTTGATAGTGTCAGTCATAAATTTTTTACCTCTAGATAGTTTCGTAAATTTATTTTAGTTTACATATAACAATAAATTTGATAAAAAGCTTTTAAATTCTTGTTACATATTGTTACATTGAAAGCTGGGCCGATGAGAAATAAGCAAATTATCAGTTTTGTGGCGGTTTTCTGCCTGTTGGCTGTGGGGGGATGCACTGTTGATAAAAACGGCGCTTTAACCAAAACCGAAAAAGACGAGCTGGTGTTTGCCGACGCTCCCGAGCCGGCCGGCGGCAAAATGGACGTTTATGTTTCCATGGCGCGGGCCGCCAAATACAATGTTGACGTCGCAAGTCAGAATCTGAACAAGAAAATCTTTAATCAAAATCCGAATCTGAAACCGCACGACATTATTCAGAACATTATGAACACCAATGTTGACGACGGCAATCCGCTGTACGATGCTTCGCGGGTGCTTGAGTATGCGATTATTTATGCGATGTCAAACCTGAATGCCAACCGGCTGTTTGTGGAAAACAACTTTTATATGAAGTCTTCCCAGCATTTGGCGATGGCTGCCATCAGATCACATCAGGACGCCTGGTTTGCCTCCCGCAAGGTTAAGGAACTGGACCGGCTTATCCGTCAGGAACAGAAAAAAGTAACGGAGCTGAACCGAAAAATGGAACGGCTGGGGACGCTGGGAAGCGAGGATCTTGAGTATAAGAAGAATCTTGAGGTCGCGTTGCTGAAGTTGTCCGAAATTCAGAAGAATCTCGCCTACCGGGTTGTGGAGTACGGGCAGCTGGTGAGGGTTGACCCTAAAGACGTTGAGCTGGAGGGGCGCCGTTTTTATGAACTGGAGGATTTTGACAAGAAATACAGTCTGGAGATTTTTCAGGAAGCGGCCGTTCGCAACCGCAGCGAATTCGCCCTGGCCAAGGAGCTGGTCCAAAGTTACAATTTCAAAGATGTCCGCGCCTATGCCATTCGCGAATATCCGGACGTTGCACGGCTTGATATTAACGGGGTCGACTTAAATACGGAGCTCTACAACAAGGAATTGACGGACAAGGCTTTGCTGATTGCAAATAATCTGGTTGATCAGGTGACGGTTTTTATGACTACCGGCGGAAGCGAAGCTAAGAAAGCAGCACAGCGTAAGGCTTTTGACGAGCTGGGAGCTGCAATTCTGGCTCAAATCGAAGTCAATTACAAACTGGTGCAGCTGGCAGATGTCGATTATTTTGAGACCTCAAAAGAAATTTCCGCTTTGAAAAAGGAAATTAAGACGCTGGAAAAAGCTTATCGTCTGACACTGGAGAAGAAGCTGGAACTGCTTAACAAAAAAATTCAGCTTGTCGAGGCGGAGCAAAAACTTTCTCAAATAAACGCAGAGCGGGCGGTTGCTTTGAGAAGCCTGTATTTTAACGCGGGGTTATCTCCTTTCAGCAAGCAGATTCTGAAAGCGCCGATTAAGGATATCGTCGTTATTCTGCGGAACGGCTTTAACCGGGATTTGACCGAGATGCTTTCGGCAGCAAAAGAAGATGCCGCCAGGGAACCGGCGCCGGAAGTAAATGACTGGGCCAAACAGGAAAACTGGCTGGAGGTTTTGATTGACGGTAAAAGCAAAGCCCGACCGGCAGCTAAAGGGAAGGCCGCGGCCGTTTTGCAGGCGGACAAGTTTGCCCCTTACGGCGAAGAGGCCGACAAGTTGAGAACCTTGCAGCTGGGGTCTTATGAGCAGCGTCAGAATGCGCTTCAGGACTGGGATATGCTGAGCGAACGCTTTTCTGAGCTCAAAAAGTTTAATCCGGGGTTGGAACGTTCCCGGGTGGGCGGCGTTTTGCATTACCGGCTGGTGGTAAATTCGCCCAAAGGCGGTTTCAGGAATTTGTGCAACAAAATGCGCAGCCAGCAGGTTGAGTGCCTGATTAAGTAACGGCGTTAAAAATATTTGTCAAATTTCAAATAATGCTTTATGATGTAAGGAATTGGTTTTATTTTAGGTACTGTAAATGACTTCTGATTCTAAAAAAGATTTTGACATCGACAGCATTCGTTCAAAGGTAAAGAACAACAAAAGCCATTATCAGAATTCCGGTGACGATGTTTTTGACTTTCGTAATCCCAACGCTGCCAACAATTATTCCTGGCGGGCGGTTTCTCAGGCAACCGGTGCGGATGTCGGACGCAGCAATTTTTTGAACAGTATTGATTTTGCCGGCAAGAATCTTGAGAACGGCAAATTTTCACGCGAGAATCTGCAGAGCGCCAACTTTTCGGTGGCCAATTTGACCGGCGTTGATTTTTCCGGTGCGGATTTGCGCGGTGCTGACTTTTCGGGCGCCAATCTTACCGACGCCAATTTGTCCGGTGCCGATTTGAGCGGTGCGGTGCTGTCGGGTTCCGTTTTGCTGCGGACGAATTTTACCGGCGCCAAAATGAAAGGGGTCAAGCTTCAGGAAGCCGATTTGGAAGACGCCATTCTGCTGGGGATCGAAATTGATGAGCTGGGCATAGAGGAATTGCAGCAGCTTATTGAATATCTGACCAAGTATTATCCGCATAAATTGAATTTAACCAAAATAAACCTGACGCTTTTGGATTTAAGGAGCATTGACCTCAGCAAGGTTAATCTCCGGGGCGTGGATTTTACCGGCTGCGACTTGACCGGGGTGAATATTATGGAGCTTGATTTAAGCGAGTGCATCATTTCTCCCGAACAGATTGCTCAGGCTCTGGGGCGGGTGCCGACCAAGGACGAGCTGGCCAAAATTATGGCTCCGAAGAAAAAGAACAAGGCTAAGGGATTTGAGGGCGTTGACATTTCTTCCATCTTTTTGGGGGACGGCAAAGAGCTGGGCGTTTGGGACTTTATCAATGACAAAGGCATCAGCATCGAAACGCTGATGAAAGTGGGCAAAAAGGTTTTCCGCCACGGTGCCGAAAAACCGCCGGTCAAAGACGAGGAGGCGCTAAAGAACATAAAGTCGGAACAGGAGCTTAAGGTCAAGTCTCATAACGACGAGTTGCGCAAAGTGATTGAAGAGCGCAAACGAAAAACGCTGGAAGAACTGGCTGCCAAGAAAAAAGAATTTCATAATGAAGTGGCCAGAGAGCAGCCTGTTGAACAAAAAGAAGCTCCGGCTCCGAAGAAAGAAATTGACGAAAGAATCATAAGCCTACGGGAAAAAGGGCGCGGCCGTGAATAGTCCGCGGCAACATAACTGGTGATGCAATGGCTGTTAAATTAACTATTGAGGCGGAAGAGCGTCCGTGGAAGGCGATTGTAAAAATTGCAGCCGTTTTGCTGTTTGCCGCATTATGTTTTGCGGTTGCAGCGGTAGTGTCGCTGGCGGCATTGCATTTGTTTCATAACGGTTGGAACGAGAAAAGTCTGCACGGACTGGCGGTTTATTTTAATCAACTTTACGAGCAGCCGTCGATTTTGGCCGAGTTTTACCGCCGATGGTGGAACGTTTTGCTTGACAGTGTGAAAAACGGAAAATTCGGTCTTGAATTGTTGATGCCGTTTTCGGCACCGTTGATTTCGCTGTTGATTTTGGCGGCGGCGTATCTCCGCAGTTCATATTCTTTTTTGTTGTGGTATGTTCTCAACCATCACTTTGCCAAAGAAGAAGACGTTGAAAAAATGGGACTGACAAAAGGGCTGACCATGGTTCTCGGGCGGTTTCAGGAACATATTTTGGGCATAAACCGGGCCGCTTCGGTTTTATGTTTCGGCGAGGCTGGCAGCGGTAAAACCACCAGTGTGGCCATTCCTTCGATTTTGCGGTCGGACAACTGCAGTGTTTTGGCTGCCGACAACAGCGGCACTCTGGCCCGTTATACCAGCGGGTATCGCGCGACGCTGGGCAAAGTCTTCTATTTTAACTGGGACTTGCAGGACGATGCCGCCAAGGGGAACTATTATCCCCGATGGAATCCGCTGGCAAAAGGAAATTTGCCCTCTAAAGGCAGCGAGCGGGACGAGTATTTGAGCTTTGTCGCCGGTTATCTGGTTTCTTACGACCGTAAGCTTCACAAAGACAATTACTGGGAGTGGCTGACTTATTCGGCTTTTTACACCCTTTTGCAGTTTATGCTCTCCAAAACGGCGCAGGCGGAGGCCAATGATTATTTTCTGAACCAGATATTGGAAAAAGGGCGGTTAAGCAAGGATGACAAAGACGTGCTGCTCAGTTACTACGCTTTGATGCCGGCACAATATTCGGCGGCGGCGATGCAGAATATCAGCAAGGACAAGCTGACGGCGGACGATTATATGCCGGTCGGAAGCTGGGACGGTATTCCGCCGGCCTGGCAGGGCAAGGAAATCTGTTTGAGTATGATTGCCGACTGGATTATGAAAAATTATCTGACCGAGAAGAAAGAAAGCGTTTCGGGAGATTGGAAAAACTGGCTGGAACGGATGCTGGCCGAAGCCAAGTTGTTTAATTACAGTACGGCGGCGCTGAACGGTCTGGAGCAGATGGTTTATCTTTCCAAAAAACAGCGTCAAATCGTGTTTCCGATGCTGATTAAGCCGTTGATGGTGTTTCGCAATGCGATGGTCAGGGAGCGAACCAGCGGAAACGATTTCTGCATGACGCAGCTGCGGGGAATTAAAAATTATGAAACTAAGGGCTGGGAACCGGTAACGGTTTATTGTACCGCCAACACCAAGAGCACCAAGTTTATCAATCGGATGTTTTTGGAGGCCGCGGTGAAGTACAGTACCGGAGAGAACAAGTTTAAGGGGCCGTTCCCTGTGATGACCGTTGTTGACGACATCGGCCAGATGCTTAAGATTAAGGCTTTGCGGGAAGGGTTGTCGCGCGGTCCGCGGATGAAGACTTCTTTTTTGCTTTTGTGCAACAGCCTGCATAATATTGAGAATATTTACAGCAAGGAGACTTTGGAAGATTTCGTCAGCAATACCAACTATAAAATCATTATGGCGGAAGACAGCCAAAAACTCAGCCGACAATTGAACAAGCTGGCAATTTTCGGGACAAAGTCGGTGCAGATTCCTGCGGATAAAAAAGGATTGCTGTCGGGGGGAAAAGGCGGTTTTGCCGATGCGGTCTATTATCACCGGCTGGCAAAAGATTTACAGGCGCGGCGTAATTTCAGCGTGGAAACCAAAGGGTATCAGCTGTTGTTGGCCGAGGGATATTATCATCGTCCGGTGCTGACCAAAGACATTCATTTTTTGAAGGACGAAAAGTTTAAGGAAAAATCCCTGATGGGGGTGAGCTATTTTCTGGACAGCGGCATATTTGCCCAGCGCAATATTCAGGATCAGCAGGTGCCGGGGGCTGACGAAGTCTTGTATGACAGCGATATCGGAATTGATGATGAGACTGAATTGAACGAATATGTCGATATTGTGTATGACCAAGCCCTGGGCAAGGTGCAGGAGGCTCCGGATAAGACAACGGCTCTGATGGAGGATATTTCCAACAAATGGCAGTCTTCCGAAAGCGGTCCGGCCTCTGCGGCGTCGGGGAACGACTGGTGGCTGGAAGAAGACGCTTTTGAGCGCGAGAATTATAAAAACAACGGCAATCCGTTTGAGAAAAAATAACTGTAATTTTTTAACGAATTCTGCTATGGTTTCCGTAGTGATAACGAATCGGTAGTAATATGGAAGAAACTTTATTTTCAGCCCAGATAAAAAGGCCGTTGGCCGACCGTCTGCGTCCGCAAACTTTGAAAGAAGTGGTGGGGCAGGATCATATTGTGGGCGAAGACGCGCCTTTGGGACGAATGGTGAAGGCGGGAAAGATTTCCTCTTTTATTTTATGGGGGCCTCCGGGGTGCGGAAAAACAACCATTGCCCGCTTGATTGCCGAAAATACCAATCTTTATTTTGAGCAGATTTCCGCCGTGTTTTCCGGGGTGGCAGATTTGAAACGGGTGTTTCAGTATGCGCAGGAGCGCCGGGTAAACCAAGGCAAAGGGACCTTGTTGTTCGTTGACGAAATTCATCGTTTTAACAAGTCTCAGCAAGACGGCTTTCTGCCATATGTTGAAGACGGCACCATTATTTTGGTCGGGGCAACGACGGAGAATCCTTCTTTTGAGCTGAATGCGGCGTTGTTGTCACGGTGTCAGGTGTTTGTGCTTAATCGTCTGAATGAGGAAAATTTTGAAGAACTGCTCTGCCGTGCCGAACGGGAAACGGGAAAAAAGCTGCCGGTTGATGCCGAGGCGCGCCAGTTTATGAAGGAAACGGCGGACGGTGACGGCCGGTATATTCTCAATTTGGCCGAAAGCGTGTGGAATTATGCGCAAAGCGGAGAAATATTTGACAAGGAAAACATTGTAAAGATTATCCGCTCGCGGGCGCCGATTTATGACAAAGGGCGCGATGGGCATTACAATCTGATTTCCGCCGTTCACAAGTCGTTGCGCGGATCGGATGTGGATGCCGCCTTGTATTGGGCGGCACGTATGCTGGAAGCCGGCGAAGACCCAAAGTATTTGCTGCGGCGTTTGACCCGTTTTGCGGTGGAGGACGTGTCTTTGGCCGATCCGAATGCAGCGACCCAGGCAATTGCCTGTTGGGAAATTTATGACCGGCTGGGTTCTCCCGAGGGGGATTTGGCGATTATGCAGCTGGTAGCATATCTTGCTACGGCACCGAAGTCGGTGGGCGTGTACAAAGCGATGTATGCAGCACGCGATCTGGCGCGCAAAACAGGTTCGCTGATGCCGCCCAAAAATATTTTGAATGCACCGACCAAGTTGATGAAACAATTGGGATACAGTGACGGGTACGAGTATGATCCCGATTGCGAAGACGGTTTTTCGGGAGCGAATTATTTTCCGGACGGTGTCAGACGTGTTAAGCTTTATCATCCCGTTGACCGGGGATTTGAGCGGGAAATTAAAAAAAGGGTGGAATATTTTGATAAACTGCGTGCCGAAAAACAAGCACGGAAAAAAGCGGATTGACGAGGGGCGCTGCTGAGGAAGCGCGGGCACGGAATATAGGGTAAAGAGCAATACGGAAATGTTGGGAATATTAGGCGTTTTTATCGGCGGCGGAATCGGTTCGTTGTTGCGTTACTGGGTTTGCGGCCGAATTTGCAACCATTGGGGCGTGATGTTGGTCAATGTCATCGGAGCATTTGTTATCGGTATGGTGTTTCATTATTTTAACACCCGCAGCGGAATCCGCCCGGAAGTCAAAATGTTTGTTATGACCGGTTTGCTTGGCGGGTTTACGACTTTTTCCACGTTTATGTTGGATTTTGGGACTTTGATAAACAACGGACGGCTGGAAGAGGCTGCCTTGTATATGGGAGGTTCGTTGATAATCGGAATCGTTTTTCTTTATGTCGGTTTGTGGTCGGCAAAAGCGATTTGGTAAGAGTTTTTTATTAATTTTTAATATTTATTATTATGAGCGATTTAAGAAAATTTGCGGAAAGTCTGATTAATGCTGACTGCAAGAGTGTTGAAAAAATGGCAAAACTCCTGGAGGAAGAGTACGGTATTGTTGCCGCAGCTCCCCCGGTTTCGGTGAAGGACAAAGCGACGCCGGAGTTAAAAGTCTCCAAGCC
>OJMM01002172.1_pt1 | contig 10472 bp, 10 predicted proteins | sample 1597231 | NCBI WGS metagenome assembly OJMM01 (sample SAMEA2452128, study PRJEB22498) | human gut metagenome | reverse complement strand
GCAGGAGAACAACCATCGCACGGACATCTATTGGTGCGCTCTTACCGATAAGACGCAACGTGGTTTGCTGCTCATCGCCGACCGCACCTTTGAGCTGAACGCCTCCAACTATCCCCTGGAGAGCATGGATAGCGGCGACACGATTGATAACGGTGCTCCGCGTACCGAAAAGACCCATCACCGCCACCTCACCGACCCTCTGCCGGAAAAGATGGTCGATTTATTCATTGACTACCGCATGATGGGTGTCGGTGGAGACGACAGTTGGGGCGCAACCGCCCATGAACCCTATCTGATCCGTCCGGGCAAAGAGAATGCCATTGAATACGGTTTCTCCCTTGTTCCGTTCGATAAAAAGGAGGATTATAAATATTTAATCCGGCAATATTGAATTTAATCCCTCCGGATTAAGCTTTTATAAAAAGGATGTAGTAAATTTGCTGCATCCTTTTTACGTTCAAGAACAATAATAATCAAAAGAAAGAAAAATGAAAACAATGACTAAATTTATGTTCAGCGCCCTCTGCGCCGCGGCCATGGTAACTTCCGTTTCTGCCCAGGGAGGGAAAGATATGTTGAGCAATGGAATAAAGTATCTGGATGTGCCATACGTGGCCCATACGTTGGAGGCAGACGGTCCCGAGGAACTCGTCATCAACTGCGATGAGGTAGACTGCACTACGCTGGTGGAATATGTGCTGGCAGAGACACTCACCCCCAAATTGGCCGACGGGGACATCTCGGAAAGCGCTTTCGCCGATAACCTGCAAAAAATCCGTTACCGTAACGGTAAAATCGACGGGTACACTTCCCGCCTGCATTATATTGCCGACTGGATAAACAATGGCGTACGCAACGGCTTCCTTCAGGATGTAACGGGCGCCATGAGTCCCGACACCGAACGGTTGTCCATCTCCTACATGTCTTCCCACCCCCAACTCTACAAGCAGCTGGCAAATTCTCCGGAAAACGTAGCCAAAATGAAAAAGATTGAACAATCCTTGTCCGGCAAGGAAATTCACTATCTTCCCAAAGCCAAACTTCCCGCCGATGGTCTCCCGTGGATTAAAGACGGCGATATCATAGCCATCACCACCAACACTCCGGGGCTGGATGTAGCCCACATGGGAATCGCTTTCTATGCGGATAGCAAACTCCTGCTGGTACACGCTTCCTCTACCGACAAGAAAGTGGTCGTCTCCAAAGTCCCCTTGTCCCAAATGCTGAAAGACAATAATAAGTGGACGGGAATACGGGTACTGAGGATGAAGAAATAAAATGAAATACTATATATGGAAAAGGCGATGAAGATTTGATTCTCCATCGCCTTTTCCATATATATGATTGTTCGTTCCTATTCCTTTACGACAATATATTCATCAATATTCCGTGTTTCTTTACTGAAGTTCACACCTACTTTCACTAATTTTCTGCCATCCAAGGTATAAGGAATCAGATACCCCTTCTCATCTATTTGTTTCAGAGCTGCGTCGGCCGTACCGTCCAGTTTAAACTCAAAAACATAAATAGCGGTAGGGGTATGAACGACTGCGTCCGCACGGCCGCGGCTACTGCGAACCTCGGACCGGATGAACTGTCCCAGCAAAGTAAACACTACATGAAAAATAACCTGATAATGACGTTCCGTATCATCACTCAACTCGTACGGAATACCGGAGAAGAATATCTTAAGACGCTCCATAAACGCCTCCACATCCCCACTCTTCAATTCACGCATGAATTTAGCGATGTGGAAACCAGTCTCATCATTGGATACATTGGTATAATAGGGTACCAAAAAATTCAGAAAGCCGTAACGAACCTCATCATTTGGAAAGCCTAAAGTGTATAGCTTCACATCATCATCATACCCTTTTATGGTCAAATAACCACTTTGATAAATCATCGGAAGAGGATTATTTGTTTCCGCACGATATTCGGAGAAAGCGGAAGCCAGCACTTCCACTCCATCTATCAATAGACGTATATCGTAATCACTCTGCTTCAGCAAGTCAACCAAGTAAGTAGGTGTGCCGGTCTGAAACCAATAGTACCCCATCTCTTCTGCATCAAAAGCATTCAATACACTGAACGGATTGAACATTCCTACACCTTCCGGATGAAAATGGTAACCATCATATTGACGTTCCATCAAATCAATCACTTCTTGTAAAGATATCCCTCTTCGTTTAGCCAGTCTCTCAAGTTCCGGCAGAAAGGTTTTCACCAACTCCTCTTTGGTAATACCACACAAAGCAGCGTAAGGAGACTTCATGCTTATATCATTCAGCTGGTTCAAGTCACTGAACACACTTACTTGCGCAAACTTGGTCACTCCGGTCAGGAAAACAAAACGAAGATAACGGTCAGCGCTCTTCAAGACACCGTAGAACGCTTTCAATATTTTCCGATACTCATCCAGCAAGTTCTCATCCAAGACCGCTTGAAGCAATGGCTTGTCATACTCATCAATCAGCACAACAACCTGCTTTCCTGTCTGCATGCATGCCTGCTCTATCACGTAAGCAAAACGCTCTTCCGGACTACGGTCTTTCTTCTCCTGACCATAGAGCAGCTCCCATTTCTCCAGATACTGATTAAGCATAGCCGTCAGGTCAGCAGCAGTTTCATATTTCCGGGCATTCAAATCCAAGTGCAAAACCGGATATTCTTCCCATTCCTTTTCCAGCTGTTCGATGGCCAAACCTTGAAACAAATCCTTGCGTCCTTGAAAGTAGGCTTCAAAGGTAGAAAGAAGCAGACTCTTGCCAAAACGACGGGGACGGCTCAGGAAATAAGGTTTACCTACATTTGCAATTTGATAAACCATAGCCGTCTTATCTACATAGAGATAACCATCCCTACGTATTTCCTCAAAAGTCTGTATGCCTATCGGCAGCTTACGCATCTGTTCCATGTTATTATAACCTGATTGGTGTATGACAAAGGTACAATTTATATTTCAAAAATAAGACGAAAGGCGATGGAGATTTTAGTCTCCATCGCCTTTCATTATTTTACTAATCATCACATTTCAGCATTACTCACGTAGACTGGTGCAATCCGAAATACTTCTTCATAAAGCAGATATAAAGAAAACAAAGCAAAAGAATTATACCTGCCAAATACCAATAACCGTAACCTAAACACATTATATATCCTACGATGATGATTGCCTGCACTGCCATGTAAATAGAAGAAACCATTATATGGGGAATCTTCAGCTCATTCGCCATAATCTGATACAGATGCTTGCGATGCGGTAGCCCGATATTCTCATGAAGCATCAGGCGGTGAATGATAGTCAATACACTGTCTACCCCATAAACGGACAAAAGAACTATCCAGCTGAAATCACCCGTTCCAATGATAAGTCTTCCTATCAAAAAAAGAAGGATGAAGGCAATGCTCACCGAACCCACATCACCGGCAAAGCATTTGGCACGCTTGCGGAAATTGAAGAAGCAGAAGACTAGAACGGAACAGATAACGGTATAGATGAAATCCGCTTCTACAAAAGTAACCACCTCCTTATTGATATAGGCCAACGCAGCAAGAATAACCAGAGAATAACCTCCCGTTATCCCATTAATCCCATCCATAAAATTATAAGCATTCGAGATGCCCACACAAACGATAAGAGCCAAGAGTATAATCCACCAACTTTGCCAATTGAGAATACCAAACTGATAAAACATCAAGAACATCGCCACAAACTGCACGACCAAACGCACACTATCCGGCAGGGAACGAATATCATCTATAAAACTAATCAAAGCAACCAACGTCACCCCAATCAAAAACCACGGATATTGAAATCCAAAGAAAGCACTCCAAATCCAAACTCCGATCAAGAATATGATACCACCACCACGCAGAACCACTTGCTTATGCGAACTGCGTTCGTTAGGTTTGTCGATGATGTTACACTTATCGGCGATACGGAAATAAAGGAGTTCAGCTATAAGCAGAATTACAAAAATCAACAGATATAACATATTGTCAAAAACTTTTAATCGTTTTGATTAAACCATCTTTTGCTCTAACAGGCATCTTGTCCATTCCTAAAGCAGACTTTATCTTCACATTGGAAACAACATAGTTTTCCGTCAACTTAGCCAAACGTTCTTTATTCAATGGCAGACGCAGACAACCACCAACACTTGCTACCATCTCCATCATTTTTTTGTTCAAATGCCAAATATGTGCCATCTGTCCCGTAGCCTCACAAATAATAGCTATCAATTCGTTGGTCGACAAAGCCTCGTCATCAGCCATATGATAGATACCTGAAGCCACCTCCTTAGTCAACAAACCTTCTACAACATAGCACAAATTGTCGATAGAAGTAAACGTCCGTTTATTCTCAAAAGCTCCCAATGGCCATGGAATTCCTCTTTTCACCACATTATATAACAAATTCAGATTCCCCTTGTTGCCTGGTCCATGAATCATGCAAGGACGCAAGATGTAGACCGACTTATCAGCTGGCCATTTTCCCAAAATATATTCCTCGGCTTTGATCTTACTCTCACCGTAAGGCCCTTTGGGAGAAGGAACAACTTCTTCGGTCAAGATATCTCTCGCCACCTGATCGGCAGCCGCCTTCACTGAACTGAAAAAAATGAACTTTTTTGCAGAAGAACTTCGGAAATAATCATATATCTTCTGCGTCAATCCCGTATTGACATCAAAATAAACCTGAGCCTTCGACTGATTTTTTGTATCATGTGCCTTCCCCGCTAGATGAATAATGGCATCTACCTCTGGAATATTCCTTTTTTCAAGTTCGTCCCAACTATAGGTTTTCACCACTCCTTCTTTTTCAGGAGTAACAATGTCCAGTCCATAAATTTTATTATCCTCTTTCAGAGCTTTCACAAGATTTCCCCCGACAAAGCCATGAACACCTGTTATAAGAATCCTCATATTATTTTATTTACTAAATCAACATATTGTTTAGTCACCTTTTCTTTCGTATAATAACGCTGTATCACATCATAGCCATTACGCCCCATCTGTCGAAGTTCCTCACGCGATACCGAAGCCAACCACTGTGCCATTTCATCAACCTTCTTATCGAAATCTTTCTCTGTAATAAGTTTTGCACAATTATACTCCTTAGTGAAGTTCACGATAGGAGTTTTATCACCGGAGCATATAAGCAATGGTCTCTCACACGCCATGATAGTATAAACTTTAGACGGAAATCCCATCATTTCCATTTCTGGGGCCATAAAGATGAATTGCACATCACTGTATGCCAATATACTTGGCATTAAATGACGAGGTTGGTAATCGAGCACATGCAACTTATCCAAATTCCTCTCAACTTTCTGTTTTTCTAAATATTGACGCTGAACCCCCATACCTATCACAAAATATTCCACATCCAACATCTTTGTTTTCTCAACCAAAGCCACCAATGGACGCCAATCTTGTGCATGCCCTATATTTCCGGCATAGAGTAACTTCAATGAATTAGTTTCAGGAAAAATCTTTTCGTCAAGAGATGATATACTTGTTGGATTATAAAGATCCGTATCTACAAAGTTAGGGATAATATGCAACTTACTCGGATTCTTAAAACGCCCCACGATCGTGTTATAAAAAACATAATCAATAGTTGTGACAGCATCAGACCTGTTATAAATACAACGCTCTACTTTCTTTAAGAAAGCAATCACCGACCCTGTCTTTTTCTTTAAAATATCCGGATAAATTTCTTGTACATTATAGATCACTTTACAACCTTTCAGTTTGCCAAGAATAAGATTAAGCATACCAATGCTGAGAGGTGGCGAGGGTGATACAATTACACTTACATTACGTATACACAAACCAAGAATAAATGAAATAATATGCCAATAAACAAACCCCAAAATACGCAATGCTGTATTTTTGAACTTCTTCTGCGGTACGTGTAACACCCTTATACCATGAAAATCACTTTCTTTATACACACCCGGTATTTTCCATTTTAGCGGTTGCTTCTCCAATTGCTCCTTCACCACATTAAAGTGGGGCGTTGTAGAAAGCACTACCACCTCGTAACCCTCCTTTTGGAATCTAAGCGCAATATCATTATATAGATATGCAGTAGAAACTCCGTCGGGGCTGAAGATAAGACTATGAATTAAGACTTTCTTACTCATTTATCTACGTTTATATTAAATCGTTCCTTGAAATAGCTACGCATCTCCTGTGGAGATGGATTTTTACCAATATAAAACTCCATCTCTTCAATTTTGGCATCCACCAAAAACCTATACCAATAGGCCTGTAATGTAGCCCAAATAAAACCGGGCTTTCCATCTAAGAAACCTCCAAAACAGATATAGCGAACAAAGAAATAAACAAACGCACGCAAGAATTTAGGTAGTTTATAATATTTCCCCTTTTCCTTATTTCTGGATTCCAAACCATTGCCACCCGAAACAGAATCATTCCAAAAACCTTCGTAAGCAGCCACTATCTCGCGATTCGCATAGTTATTGTGCTTTTGCGTCCACTCTGCCAATCCGTTCAGATTTTCATCAATAAATTCATACTTCAAGTCTATAACCTCTCCCTCTGTTACATAACATCGCTCATCCATCCAACGCTGCTCCATTTGAGCCAAACCTGTACGCCAAAGGCGTAAGATCATAATCTTTCTTATTTTACCATATTTAAGTTTACGCCCAAGGAAAGTGACAGCCAGAGGAAAGCGACAGCCAGAGACAGTCATAGATAAAGAAGGAATCGTTTTGTTTAATTCATCAATCAATTCCTCTGTTAAATATTCATCTGCATCCATCCGCATCGTCCAATCCGTCTGAACTTGACAATTGTCCATCGCCCAGATAAACTGCTGAGACTGATTCACATACTTATTTTGCAAAACGATGGCACCATGCTCACGAGCAATATCACAAGTTTTGTCGGTAGAATAACTATCAACTACATATACCTGCTTTGCTATGTGTTTTACATTATCTATACAACGAGCGATATGCCGCTCTTCGTTGTATGTAAGAATAATTACTGAAAGATCTAACATAATTATATTTCTTTCCAAGTGATCAATTGATGTGAAGAATCACGAATCAGTGCCGCAAATTCATTAATGTCATCGTATTCGTGTTGTATCCATTCTTCTTTATGGCCAGAACGGACACCTACTTCAACTGTAAAATCATCGGGTAAAGCATCTATCAAAGTCAGAACCTTATGTGCCCAATTTGCATCCATACTATTCGCTGACATATAAAAAGCATCCGTTGTTTTGAAATTCTGTACAATATACCAATCAAACATCGTGTTCAACATCTTAATAGGGCCAAAACGCTGAGGATTGATAAACAAGGTCTGCGAACGCCTTACTTTCAAAGAAGGATTTATCTTCTTTAATTGTTTCAGTGCTTTCAGAAATGAAGGAAACTTATGTAAATGGCCATGTGAATCAAGATGAGAAAAATGAATCCCACCCTCCTCAATAATTTTCACTTGTGCCAAAATCTCATTCACAATATCCTGTGTATCATGTTTGAAAGCCATAGCCTTTTTACGAGTTCTATTAGATGGTTCAAACACTCCATTCTCCAAAAGACTATCACATTTCGTGACAGGCCTCAAACCATCTACAAAAGTTAAAGGCACACTCGCATGTAGCCATGATTGTAGCAGATGTCAAAACACCACACTCAAAACAATCTATCGTAGCCAAAATCATCGGCATGTAGTATTATTTTTGCCATACTTTTTATATTTTACCTTCTATGACTTCAATAATATTTTCATCGATTAGTGGTGAATTTGTAATAGTATATTGCATCTTTAGAACATCTTGATTATCTATCAAATTCTCGAATGGTAATTTCCGAAGTTCATCACACAAAGGCATATTCCTGTCCGTTTTCTCTACAACAAGAGACAAAATTTCCTCTTTTTTCATCGTACCTGTAACATACTTGAATAAAGCTCTCTCAACTTTCTTTTGAGCCACACGACAACTCATTACAAAGTCCACTAATTTGCCAACCACCGTCAATCATTTTGAAGCAACAGAAACCAACAATACCATAATTACCAAATTTATCACTAACAATATATGACAATGGCCGATATAATTCACTTTTCAACGCTTCTGCAATATATACGGCATCATGTCTGTTGCGTGAGATGTTATATTGGTTAGAACGTTGCAGCAATTCTGCACATTGGGAAATATCTTCTTCTGATGAAGGTGTAAAAACCTGCATCTTCAAGTTACATTCTTAAAAAAAAGCATCATAATCACCATCCCATGAAGATAATATATTTTTTCTCTTTGCTTCGATCATATAAGATAGTCTCCGATTCTTTGATTCTTCAGTAATTGGTAAATCAAATTCAGGATATAACAGAATCGAATTGATTTCACTCACATCATATTGACGTGTCTGAGGAAGTGCAGACCTTACCTCATCACGTTCAAAAGCAGAATCATCAATCAAAGCAAAAGTATCAATGTTAATATTAAGCTCTTTAGCAATAGCCATCATGCTTTGAGACTTACGCTCCCAATTAATTGCAGGATAAATAAAATAATCCCCTAAACCAAGAGAAACTATTTTCTGCCATGCTAAATCAAAATTATTTTTACTGGTAATAGTTTGAATGACACCCATTTCATCTAATCTTTTAATCAGAACCATACTATCCTGTTAACCACAACTCCATCTCGTCCTGCATCACCAATCACACCTTCCCATAAGGTATTATCCAAATCCCAAGCAACACATTTTACCTTCTTTGCAGGTTAGCCTACTGAAACATCTTGCTTAATCTGGACAAAATCAAGCATTTTAAATGTAAGAATTCCCTTCTCGTTTCCATCAAAATAAACTTTTATCCTACACCTATTCTCATTTGAAATATTCATGTCTATTAGAGGAGTAAAATCTTCATTCCAACCTGGGGTTAAAACCATTGCCTTATGAAAAAAAGTTTTTCTTGTTTGATTATCTTCATATATTTCAACATGTATTTTTAAAAACCTCGATTCATGATTATACATTGTAACAAGAAAACCATCTGCCACTTGCTTATTATCATGACTCATACGAGAAGGATAAAAATAATAGCGTTCCCAATACTGCATAATAAATCAAGATGGCCGCTTACATTCCCCCCAATGAACTATTTGGGACAATGACTCCAAGGTCTGTGCTATTTTATTAAAACGCTTGTCAATCTTGTCCATTTTATGTAAATCAATGCAGTTTAAAAACTTTGGCAAGTCACCTTCAAGTTTTGCCCACTCTCGAAAAGAAATGGTAGCTCCACGTAACGCCCTATTAGAAAAATCAACAGGTTCTATGCCATTATCAAAACATAAACAACGTTTGTCTCTTCTTGCTTTAAATTTAGCACAATTACCATAACAAAATGGCATAGCACACTCCACACAATGTTCATCCCAAAGAATAGGAACAATACCTATTACTTCATACTTAGAACTGTAAATATCTAATGTTACGTTATGATGATGATTATTCCAAATATAGTTAAACATATTATTATATTTATTTCAATCTTACAATATCAACTTACATAAAATCAAATCGTCCTTAAAAAATAACTACGTATTTCTACGACATAAAATTTATTAATCGGCAATCAAAAAACAACTAATCAAAATACACAAAATCAGGAGAAGCGCATTCTCCTGCAACCCATCCGTAAAGTTTTTTATATTTGTTAGCAACAGCTTCTATTGAATAATTACTAAGGATTAAATCTCTTGACCGTCTTCCCTTCTCAAAACGTTCTTCATCAGAACAATTCATTGCTTCTAAAAGCGAAATTTTCAAGTTCTCAACAGACAAATCAATGTACCATCCTAAATCTAATTGCCGAAGTTCAGACCAAGGTGTACCTGTAGTAGTTAGCACAGGAACTCCACAACACATAGCTTCTGCTATAACCATACCAAAGTTTTCACTATGAGTAGGTAATACAAAAAGATCAGCTTCATGATAACATTTAATCTTATCACCACCATACTGAGGACCAATAACTTCAATACCCATATTGAAATATTTTTCCTTGATTAAAGCATTCAAATCATTTATACCATATTCTGAGTTACCCTCTCCAGCTACTTTTATTTGCCATGATTGACGTATTTCACTAGGTATTTTACTCCACGCCTCAAAAAGCAGGTCTAAACCTTTTTTAGGATTAATACGTGATAAAAACAATATTGTTTTTTTATCGTGCTTCTCAAAATCTTTCAAAGGTAAACTTTTAACATTGATTCCATTGGGAATTACTGCAATAGGATTCTTAAAGCCTAAAGCTCGAATATTATCCCGTTCACTAGTAGCTGTTGCATGAATACAAAATGCTTTTGCAAGATCTTCTTTCTGATATAACATCATACTTAAGTCCTTCTTAAGTTTTTTTTGGTGCATTGGCCAAGGCTCCAATGATCCACGAGGACTAAT
>OJMM01002146.1_pt1 | contig 10581 bp, 9 predicted proteins | sample 1597231 | NCBI WGS metagenome assembly OJMM01 (sample SAMEA2452128, study PRJEB22498) | human gut metagenome | reverse complement strand
CATCCATATTGTTTGGAGGGCAAATGTAATATGCACCTATCGGAAATCTGGCATAGCAAGAAAAACGACTGTCGCTTATCCCGAACTCAGGTTAAAAAACTTCTTGACAAGGTAATATTTTGGATTACTGATTTGCAAGAATACAAAAGATTCTGTGCTATCACATATGAAAAATATAAGTTGGAATTACCTCATATTCAAAAAGATAATAGTGTAATGTATTATACGAATGGTCGCTTCAAGCAGTATTGTGTCGAAAGTAAAAAAGAGTCTATAATATTTGCCAACGATTTATATGAAGATAAGCTTCTCCATACTTCTTATGAAGCCTACTTTCATGGCAAGAAACAAAAGCTAAAAGCGTTCTTGAATTTCAAGAAAAGCGATATGGGAATAAATGTGGTGAAATCTTGGAACACAATAGCTTTCATGTTTCCTGCTTTATATACAATTTTCAGTAACATTAAACACAAAAACAAAATCTACTTCGGAATATTATTTCTTGACTTTTCCATGTTTGTATTTTTGTTTATAGCAGGTGTAATGCTTGCTCAAACATTTATTGAAAAAAAAGTTGATTTCGACATACCTAACTATCCATTCCTTCTTGTGTTTTATTGTTTATGTTTGATAATAAGGGTGGTATTAGCATACCTTTTCGGAAAAAATGGAGACTTGTTAGTTTGGTTATCAGAAAATTGGGAATCAGTCTTCCTCTATAAAAAGAAGATTAAATCTATCAAATTTAAGACAATAAGTTTCGTGTTACTGATATTAATAATTGAGGGTCTCGTCTTTTTTATATAATGTATTATACTATGGTTACTAATTTCAAATACACAAATATAGCTTTCATCTCTTACAAGCGTGAGGATGAAGCATGGGCTAAATGGCTCCAAAAAAAATAGAGCATTACAAACTTCCTATAGAAATACGTAAGATACATCCTAACTTGGAGTTTTCAGAACGTCCTCGTCATGTATTCAAGGACACAACCGATTTAAGTGGTGGAGTTCTTGCAAAAGCTATCAAAGCAGGCCTTGATTCTTCAAAGTTTCTTATAGTAATATGTTCACCTCGTGCTGCAAAAAGCGAATGGGTATGTAAGGAAGTGCAAGAATTTATAGATTCTGGACGAGAAGAATACATTATACCTTTCATCATTGAAGGTGAGCCGCATGCTAAAAATAAAGAGAACGAATGTTTTCCATCAACTCTGAAATCTCTTGCCGGTGAACGTGAATTATTAGGTATTAATGTTAATGAAAATGGAAGAGAGGCAGCTTCTGTAAAAGTTGCCGCACGAATGTTTGGACTGAGTTATGATTCTCTCTGGCAAAGATTCAAACGAGAGGAGAAAAAGAGAAAAAGAAGTATTATAGCAGCATTCATCTTAGCAATTATTGTTTTGTTGTCCATTATCGCTTATGGTGCATGGATGAATCATCGTATTTCATCAGAAAGAGACAGAACAAATATTGCAAATAAGCAATTGTTTTCTGCAAATCAGAGGATAAATAAACAAAAAAACGAATTACAAAAAGCAAATGATAGTATTACAAAACAAAAAACAGACTTGCAAGTTGCATTTGATAAACTTTCAAGAACAGAGAAAGCACTGTCAAAATCCAATGTAAATCTAGTAAAAAGAAATGAAGAAATAAAGAAAGAGAAAGAAAACGTTATACGAGCTACCTGGAAAGTAAAGAAGAATTTGGCCTATGCCATAGCGGAAAAAGCTAAAGGAAAGATTGAAAATGGGGAATTGTATGATGCAATGTTAGCTTTACTTAAAATATTGCCTAAGAATAAAAATGACCAAACAAAGCCATATGTTCCTCAAGCAGAAGAGGCCTTGCGCTTTGCGATTGATAAACTAAATGATTCTTCATGGAAAAAATATGCATTACCTATAGGAACTGAATGTTGTTTTACATACCATGATAAATTTATTTTATCTAAAAAATTACAAGATTCTCTGGAGAATATAATTGCAATAGATTCAAAATCATTACAAGAAAAGTCTAAAATCAGGATACGTTCTAATTACAATTACTTATCATGTTCTCATGATGATAGATATTTAGCTGTTGGTTATCATTTTAATATATGTGTATACGATTTAGAAGTTGGCACTAAAATAAACACTTTATATTTAGGCGACTCTTTAGCAGATTCAATATTAGTAAATTATAATCCCATATATTTGGATCGTTTCTTGGATATTGGTAAAAATAAATCATCTCACCCCAATATTCTTACAGCATTTTTTAGACCAGAAAAAAATATAGAAAGGGTACAAGTGTTGGATTATATACCAGATAAGAATTGGATTTTATACAAAAGAATGGTAGAAGAAGATGATGAAGATGCTTTCAATGAAACTTTTTCATTGTTGGATCAAAATAGTTATAAAATCATTTGGAGCTTAACAAATAAGGGTTTTCTCCCTAGTGATTATAATGATATAGGACTTTCTTTTAGAGGTAACTATATCATTATTTCTAGTCCAGGACGTTTTACAATTGTTAACACTTTGAATAATCAGAGGCATTCGATAACGACAGGAGGCGATAGTGATCACTATTCGAACCATGCCAGTATGACAAAAGATGAAAATGCAATTATCCAGAGATGCGATTTTACTTCAATGCATGTTTTCGATACAAAGACATTTAATTGTGTTGATTCATTAGAATCAGATGAATTACTTACTTATTCTTATTCCAGCACACTATTGGGAGATAAATGTATTTTAAATTTTGTTCGATGGATAGACTGCTTGAAATCTTCATATCTCTATTATTTGACCCAAAATCTATGGTTGAAGAATAAAGATATATCCAGTCAACTTATAAGGATAAATTTTAATGATAGAGTTTCTAACAAATATAAAGAGAATGAAAAAATTCTATGTTACGATGACCAAATCGGCCACAAATGGGAATGTATAAATGCAGAGTTCCTTGGGTATACCCCAGATTTACAATATATCGCTATAATTAAAGATGGATTTCGTGGAGCTAGAGAATGTCAATTATTAGAAACCAATAGTGGTATTTGTATGTATAAAGGAACTCCAGATTATCCACAAGATGAGCTTTTTGAGTTTTTACCATATAGTGATTTGCTTAAAAGAGCAAGAGATATCGTAAAAAATTTAAGAATGAGTGAAACCACTCGCAGCGCCTATTATTTGAATGAATAATGGGGTTCCCATAATAAAATCCAAAAAGAACGTGAAAGAAAGATGCAATCAAAAGATAAAATAAAATATAAGCGTTATGCGTTTATAAGTTATAGTCATAAAGATGTCAAAGAAGCGAAATGGCTTCATAAACATCTTGAATACTATAAGCTCCCCAGTGATATTTTTAACGAATATGACGAGAATAACAGATATCTGCGTCCGGTATTTCGCGACAAAGAAGACATAGGTACAGGAGTTTTAAAATCGGTATTACGTAAAGAACTTGAAGTTTCCGAATATCTTATTATAATATGTTCTCCTAATTCGGCTCAATCAACATATGTAAGCCAAGAGGCGCAAGTATTTATTGATCAGGGACGCATTGACCATATAATACCATATATAATAGACGGCGTACCCAAAAGTGGTGGCGAGAAAGAATGCTTCCCAGAATCCCTTATTAACCATGTCGATCAATTTCCAGATGATGAATTGTTGGGTGCAAATATAAACGAAGTAGGAAGACAAAAAGCATTTATCCGCATTGTAAGTAGTTTATTGAATGTTGAATTCGACGCACTTTGGAAACGCCATAAAAGAGAGCAACTAAAAAGATGGTTTTGTAACAGTGTTTTATCAACAGCAGTGCTGTTTGCTTTTATTTCTTTATATAACTATATGAAACCAATAGATGTAACATTCTCTGTACTTGAAGATTGCGAAAAGAATAGTAGCTTACCTCAATTGAAATCAATTAATATATATATAGAAGTAGGTAATAAAAAATTTGAATTGAAACTTAAAGATGGTAGGAAAGGGACTGTTGTACTTCCCAAACAATTTCTGAATACTAAAGCTAGGGTGAAAATAGCTGAAGATTATTTTATGCCAATTGATACATTTATACTACTTAAAAAGAATAATATTCTACCTATAAAACGTGATGAATCTTATTTTGGAAGTATAAAATTGAAGATAATAGATGAAGTATCTTTAGAGGGCGTTCCTAATCTAAAATTAAGGGTAGATGGTATTTATTCTACAACAGACAAGAATGGGGATTTAAATATAAAAATACCATTAAAACAACAGAAGAAATTATATAAGCTTAATTCTGATAATTATATTTTTTCAGATAATGGAGTTATAGAAGCTCCTTTTAATAGTGAAAGTCGAGTAATATTTGTAAAACATAAATAAATACAAATGAAACGAATTTTGACAGTCTTGTCTTTGGCATTATTTACAACATTAGTTTCCCTTGCGGGAAATTACACCCAAATTGGGTATGTAAAAGAAAAAAGTTCTTTTTTTAAAAAAAGTAAACCGGTAAAAAATGTACGAATAAGAGTTAAGAACCGTAATGCAGACTTTTTATCTGATGAGCAAGGTGCATTTAAACTTGATGGATTGAATCAACTTTATAGGTTTGAATCCATACGATTCAAAGATTATATGCTAATAGATGAGGAGGAACTTTTTACGGATCATCAAATATCAAAGGTTCCCCTAAAAATATTTGTAGTATCTCCAAATGCTTTTAAAGAAGAGATGGAGAGCTATTATAATCCAATGATAAACGAATATTTGCAAAAAAATAAAAATCTAACCAGGGATCTGGATAAGATAAAAAACGACTTAAGGCTAAAATCAGAACGATTGGCTAAAGTGGATTTTGAATCATTAGATGAAATTGATAAAAAGGTTAGAGAGTGTTTGCTAAATGGATATTTTGATAGAGCAGACTCCTTGATATTGTCAAAAGGAACAAAAGAACAACGCATGGAGTATGGACATAAAGTCGTAAAATCTATTGTGAATGATTTTAAAATTCTATCAGAAAATGCTCTTTTAAAAAATGATATAGACAAGGCTGTTGGGTATCTTGAAGAATGTATTAATATTGATCCTCAAAATTCATCGGTTTTGCTAGAAATATCTAATATATTCATGCTCTACAAAGCAGATATAGAACAAGCAAAAGAATACATAAACCAAGCTTTGTTTTTTACGAAAAGGACAGGCACTTACACAAATATAGCCGATTGTTATCTAACTCTTGGTTTGGCAAATATTTACGAACGTAATTTTGATGAATCTATTAAAAATATAAGGAATGCACTTTCATTGTATAATGTTCCCAATTTGCCACAAATAAATGATGGTGAAAATATAGATTCCATAAATGTGGGTAAAAATTCAGTCTTTTTAAAAAATGATACTGTAAATGTTCTCAATGCATACGATTTTGCCATTATTGTATATACAACGCAAGGAAAATTTAGAATGGCAATGAAGATTATGGATATAAAAAAACAATATTCGCTCAATCATTTTGTAGAAGACAAGGAACTTGAATCTGTATTGTTAGATGCAATAACTATGGCTCGATTGAATTATGATGTGGGAAATTGGACTACTGTTATAGAAACATCTAAAAGTTTCGTTACCGATACGGACAATTCATGCTCATATTATCAAATACCATTTCTTTTCTTATCCAGTTTAAGTTATAATCAAATAGGTGAACCTGATAGTGCCAGAGTATGCTTGGATAAGATTGATAATTTTTTTTCTAATGACGAAAGTAGAATTTACGATCAATATTATTTGGGGGCAAGAACTTTGAGATCTACATTTTTGTTAAATGATGAAAAATTTGAAGAAGCTAATAGCTATATAGAAGATATAAGAAACACAGTAGATTTGGAAAAGTCTCCATATCAGGATTATGTGGCAATTCTTTATAGTAATTTAGGAATAGCCAATATAAAGATGCAACATTATGATAAAGGTCTGAATTATTTGCTCTTTGCAGATTCTATTGCAAGCAATATGCACAAAAATGGTACGCCTGATAATTCACAAGATGTAACTATATGTGCAAATATTGCTTGTGCGTACTCGAATAATGATGATAATGAAAAAGCTCTATCCTATATTTATAAATCATTCTCCATTGCAAAAAAAATATATAAAGAAATTGGGTACGAACATCCTCTTTTTTATCAAACAATAGACATAATGTTTTCGATAGAATTCGATGCAGGGAGATATAAAGATGCTATGGAAACTGCATTATGGGCATTTAAAGTAATGGATGAAGATAAAGGCCTGCGGCTTGAATGGATTGAAAAATGTTATGCACAGGCTTCTAAAGATAAGGCGTTTAAGAAAAGAAAAGACTTTAAAGAAATGAAACAATTATATGATGAGTATAAGAAAAAAAACATGAATTTTAAGCGCATTTTAAATTAAAAAATTATATGACTTTATTAACAATTATCTTACCTTTATCAGTACTCATAATAATATCAGTTTACATACTATTCAAACGTTGTGAGATTATTGTTTGTACAGAAGTTTGCAATATCTTTTGCAATACCATTGTTGCTTTTGACCAATGTGTGGGTATTACAAGAGAAGTATTGAAAGAATGGCATCGACTATCCGTGAAAGTTTCGTTAGATAGCAAGTTAGAAGAAAAGGATGTGGAAAGAATAATGCAGCTACTCGAGCTAAAGGACAAGAATGTAGCAGAAATGAAAAGACTCACGCCCACACTTACATTCAGATGTTCTTGGTGGAAACAGCAGATTTTATCGCATCACAAGCTACCTTTGGCTGAAATAGAATTAGCTCTCGCTTTACCTCAAACCACTTATGATGAACTGAAGACTATGATTGACGAAACCATGACGGATGTCAAGATTGGCACTATTGATAGTATGCGCATGAACTTCATCCAGACAAAATTTATGGCATTTGAGGAAGAAACTATAGGTATGTATTATGGTGCTATGGAAGGAATATGTTCTTTTCCTCATTCCGTATTGCGTATCTATGAGGATGTGTCGTTCGGAATAAAATACCTACCCACAGAAGTTGGATATAATAAACGTAAGGAAGATTATCTCCACTTCCAAGAACTACGGATGGATAAGGCTCAAAGACTATTGAATAAATTCAAGGTTTATTTGGACAACACAGATGACATAACAAAAACATTTACAGATGTACTTTTGAAAAAGGACATTAATATGTTCTTCTCAGGTTCCAAGAGATTAGAAATCGAAAGGAATATTTTCAATGGAGCTATTGTAAGATTGCAGACTAAATGGAGGAAAAAAGAATTGAATATTTATGGTTTTTCTTATCAGAATTTTAAACATGAAGTAGTGGTAGAAGGCCATCAAGCTGCATATGATACTTTCATTCAAAACAGCACAGATGCGATATTCTTCGTTCTGAATGGCAACGTTGGCGGTTATACGAAAAAGGAATTCAATTTGGCCATGGAAGCTTTTAAGCAGAAAGGAACTCCGAAGATTTTCGTTTATTCAAAGATTAATGATGTGATTGACTCTTCTGTTGAAGAGTTACGGAATATTATTTGTGGAGAAAAACAATATTGGCAGGACTATACCGACAATTCTCACTTGAAATTACTTATAGAAAACGATATGATGGACGTTATAACAAGTATTAATGAGGATAATACTAAAATTAGAAGGAACATTTTTGAATAAACAAAACCAACATTCTATGCACACTAAACCCTACGATATTTTCATCAGCTATCGCCGCAATGGCGGTTATGAGACAGCTCGCCATATTTATGACTTGTTGAAGCGAGACGGATATTCTGTCAGCTTCGATCAAGACAATCTTATGAATGGAAACTTTGATAAGGCACTGCTTGACAGAATTGCCAAGTGTAAGGACTTTATCCTAATATGTGATGCCAATGTGTTCCGCAGAACCATCGAGGAACAAGGTGACAAGGAGCATGACTGGCTTTTTGTGGAACTTGCTGAGGCTCTAAAACTCGACAAGAACGTTATTCCTATTATGTTGCGTGGCTTTAAAGAGTTTCCTGAAGGACTGCCCGATGAGATAAAGGATGTAAGATACAAAAACGGTCCACAATACGATACGGCATACTTTGATGCTTTCTACGAGAGGCTGAAGCAATTCTTCGTAGAGGCTTCGGCCGATGACAATATCGTTATCAAGGAAACATCGGAAAAAATGAAAATAAGCCTACTATTGGAACACGGTTGGCATTGCTACAACCAAGGTCAATACAACAAGGCGATGGATTATTTCCTTGAAGCTGCCGACATGGGGTCGGCAAATGCCATTAATGCCATAGCTCTGTATTACTTCGAAGGACATGGTTATGAACGTAACCTACAGAAAGCTGCACAATGGTTTCGATATGCAGCTGAGATGGGATATGCCAGTGCACAGCGTAACCTTGCCGACTGTCTTCTAAAAGGGTTAGGAGTGACACCCAATAAGCAAGAAGCATTTGCATGGTATATGCGAGGAGCTGAAAAGGGCAATAGTAAGTCGCAATATATGGTGGGCGAATGCTATAACAACGGATGGGGCGTGGAAATCGACCAAACCAAGGCCCAAGAATGGTATGAAAAAGCTTCATGTCAAGGATATGAACCTGCAATAGGAAAGTTGGAAACGAAAGAGTGAAAACCTTCTTTCCTGATGATAGGTTTGCCATCAACTTCCTCTCTATACATATAGAAATCAATAAAAAGCGAACAATGAACAAGAACAATTACACGCCACATCCTATCGATACGAAGGACGTGGCTCTGCCCAAGGAACTTAATGCATTGGCGGAGAATATAGCCAAAAATGTGCATGAGGTATGGTCGGCAGGACGTATGAAGGACGGTTGGACGTATGGAGAGGAACGCAACGATGCAGAGAAGAAGCATCCTTGCCTTGTACCTTATGAGGAACTATCTGAAGAAGAAAAGGAATACGACCGCAATACGTCTATTGAAACGATTAAACTCATTTTGAAATTGGGTTTCAAGATTACAAGGGACTGACGTTGATAAGGCTATTACGACAAAAGCGAGATTTGGGAATAAAGAAAACCAAGTCTCGTTTTTTTTATTTTTGTTTGATAGGTTTTGATGCTTGACAACATCACTATTATAAAACGATTAGAAGTTGCGCTCGACACGAATAAGAGTACTAAGATATGGCAAAGTCAGTATATGTATGCGATCAAGATGCAGATGTGGCTATCAAGACAATGATGGCTGCTGTGGTTGGAACTGCTGTAGTTCCTGCTCATGTGAATTGGGCTTTGACGGCTTCTGCAATGGGAGCAGGTGGTGTTGCAATAGGAAAGTGCTATGGCGTGCAGTTGACAAAAGATGAAGGCTGGAAGTTCGTCAAGCAGTTTGTACTCAGTGCAGGCATGTGGTTTCTTTCAATGAATGTCGGTTCGAAGATACTGTCAATGCTTATGGAGTCAACTGGATTTGGTTATGCCGTTGGTGCAGCCCTTGATGCCGCGACATCTGCTGCATTTGCTTGGGCTATCGGTTCAACGGCAAAGGCATACTTTAGAAACGAGTATCTCGGTAAATCAAAGCTTACGAAAGAAGAACTTGGCGAGATTTTCCGCAAGGCATTCAGAGACCAAAAGAACAAGTAAGTAAAACTATAAAAACGAATACGCCATGTTTGAATTCTTTGAAAGATTAGGCGACCTGTTCTCTAATGGAGATGGTAGCCATTACGATACAAATGGACACGAGAGTGTGATTGATGGATTTGATGGTTCTACGCTTGATCTATCCCAATATAGTCCTGATGATATAGTGGATGCTGTGCGAAACGCATTGGGAACAGACGATGGGTTGCATGACACCAGTCACGGATATGACATCTCGTTTGGTGCAGCACCGGATGTGGATGCCCGCAATTTGGCTAAATCAGCATTGATAACGCAGCTCAACACCAATCATATCTACACAACAAATCTATGCACAGACAACTTGTGGGGAGGACTGGATTCTTATTCGGGAGACAAGGTGTATAATGCCATCAACGATGCTCGCGACCATGGACGAATCAGCGACTCTGTATACAAAGACTTGATAAAGTTACTGAAGAAAGCATGTCACACACAGTAATCTATATATATTATGAGTAGGATTTATGATATGATAAAAGGGCTGCTACCCAAGAAGGTTTCAGCCAATAGTGGTAATTCTGATGAACACCACAAACGTTCGGAAGAAGAATTGGAGACGATATGCAAAAGCAAATCGTTGCTTCAAAAAACGCAAGACAGTATTAGGGAAATATGGTTGCTATGCATGGAACCATTTATGTGAAGACAATGAAAATCAAATATGCGACAATCAGCAAGACTGGTAGGCGAAGCAATAATGAAGATTGCTTTAACGTCCTGGAATTGCCAGAGCATAATCGCTTCATGGGCATAGTATGTGACGGCATGGGAGGTCATTCTTTTGGCGAGGTGGCAAGTGAGGCAGTCAGCGATGCCATTTCAAAATACTGGCAGGATAATACAGACACTCCAGACAGTGACCAAAAAGTTG
>OJMM01002142.1_pt1 | contig 10588 bp, 8 predicted proteins | sample 1597231 | NCBI WGS metagenome assembly OJMM01 (sample SAMEA2452128, study PRJEB22498) | human gut metagenome | reverse complement strand
GCTCGCGACCTGCATGCCATTACGGGTGCTCCCCTAACACTGCCTGAGATGCCGGATGTTCCTGCTAATTCCGATACAAAGATCGATATTAAGATTGAGGCCCCGGATTTGTGCGGCAGATACACTACTCGTCGCATTGACAATCTCAACATTCATGCACCTACGCCTCAGTGGATGAAGGATCGTTTGGAAAGAAGTGGTCAGCGCAGTATTTCCGCTTTGGTCGATATCTCCAATTACGTGATGCTCGAGACCGGAATCCCCACGCACTTTAGCGATGCCAAGAAGATTGCGGGCGGCGCTTATACGGTTCGTTGGGGTAAAGAAGGCGAAAAAATCGAACTTTTAAACGGCCAGACCGTTGAAGTGGACGCGGGTTTAGGCGTCATTTGCGACGCCGAAGGTCCGAAGGTCTTAGCCGGCATTATGGGCGGCGAAGACACGAAGGTGACCGATGAAACAACCTGTATCTCCATCGAGTCTGCCTTCTGGCACCAAAAAGCTATCCAGGGTCGCTGCCGCAGATTGAATTTCTCAACCGATGCGGCCTATCGCTACGAGCGCGGTGTGGACTTTGGTCAAACCGAACGAGTGCTCAATTACATCACCCGTTTGGTGACTGAGATTTGCGGAACCGAGACTACCGCCATTGGTCCGGTTATTGATGCAGTGACCGTTTTACCTGAACGTCATGAAGTCACAATGCGAGCCGATCGAGCCCGTAAGGTGATCGGTATGGATATCGATACCGCTACGATGGCCGAATGCTTTAAGCGTCTGGGCTTTGAATTTACGTTAAAGGATGAAGTCTTTAGTGTAAAGGCGCCGACTTATCGCTTTGATATTGAAATTGAGGAAGATTTAATTGAAGAGGTGGCTCGTTTGGTGGGCTACGAAAAGCTTCCCGACGTGCCCCCGATGGCTAGGGCCAATATGCATTCTCGTCAAGAAGAAATGCGTAGCGTCCATAGCCTTCGCTTAAAGCTCGCCGATCTGGGTTACCAGGAACTGATTAATTTCAGCTTTGTTCCTCGTGAATGGGAAAAAGACTTCGCAGGCAATGACAATCCGATTGAGCTTTTAAATCCGATTGCAAGTCAATTGTCCGTGATGCGCACACAAATGATCGGCGGTCTGGTTGATATTCTTAAATATAACCTCAACCGCAAGATTACAAGTACCAAACTCTTTGAAGTGGGTCGCATTTTCCGCCGTGACGACTCTGTTGAAACGACAGAACACTCGGTTAAGGGCGTTGATCAGCCAGTGCGAATTGCTGGCTTACTTTACGGTGACGCTATGGGTGAACAATGGTCAGTGCCTGCCCGCTTGGTTGACTTCTTTGATGCTAAAGGAGATGTAGAACGGTTAATAGCTCCGCTTGAAGCCTCTTTTGTCGCAAAGAGCTATCCGGCTCTTCATCCTGGTCGCAGTGCAGCGATTTTGTTAAACGGTCAAGAGATCGGTTTTGTGGGTGAATTGCATCCGAAGCTGCAGCAAAAGTACGGTTTGCCTCATGCGCCGATCGTTTTTGAAGTGGATGTGGCCTCTATTTTGCGTAAGGACGTGCCGTGGCATACGCCTGTGAGCAAGTTCCAACCGATTACGCGAGATATCAGCGTCGTGGTGCCCCATGGCGTGACCTACGAAGCTTTGCAAAAGGCTGTCTCTGAAGCCAGCCGAAATGATAAGCGTTTGGCAGGTTTTGTTTCTCTGGACCTCTTTGACCTTTATCATAAGGCCGCAGAAGGCGACAAACCTGCTGAAGTCAGCATGGCATTCCGTATGACCGTGCAGCCTGAAGATGAAAACTATTCGGGTGAAGATGCAGAGAATGCTTTGCAGGCGGTGATTGAGACCTTAGCTTCTCAGGGTGCGATGTTGCGTCAGTAGTTCGCTGTCAGACTGAATCACCAAATTAGTCGGGGCCTTTTAAAAGAGGCCCCGACTTGTCCAAAAGCATAAAAACAGCTGAAAAATCAAAGGAAAATCATTTCTTTGGTACAATGCACCCATTGTAAAATCATGATTGAAGAGAGAGTAAGATGGAAACGAAAACCATGACGAAAGCCGATTTGGTGGAGATGCTTTTTAATCGTATGGGGATTAATAAACGCGACGCCAAGGATATGGTGGATGCCTTTTTCGATGAAATCCGTACAGCACTTGAAAGCGGCCGCACTGTTAAGCTTTCCGGATTCGGCAATTTCCAATTGCGCGATAAAGCTCAGCGTCCGGGACGTAATCCTAAAACAGGTGAAGAAATTGCTATTACGGCTCGCCGCGTGGTGACTTTCCATGCTAGTCAAAAACTGAAGGAAGCGGTCGCTAAGACTCACCCCTCCATGCGCGAAAATAACAATCTTTAATGCTTCGGGAGGACCACTATGGCTTCTGAAGAACCGGTACGCATGCTCGAGTCCGATAAGGACTTTGAGCTCACCGAATTAGATGCTCCAGAAGAGGAACTTCTGGGGCGGTATTTGCCGATTGGCGACGTGGCTAAATCCATTGGAGTCAATCCCTCTGTTTTGCGTTTTTGGGAGCAGGAGTTCCCGCAATTGCGACCGACCAAGCGGGGGAATCGCCGTTACTACTGTTCGGAAGATGTGGCCTTAATACGCACCATTCAGCACTTACTCTACGAAGAGCATTACACGATTTTAGGTGCGAGAAATAAAATTCACGAGCTGCAGGTCCAAAATAAAGTCAAGGGAATTTTGGATGAAAAGGCCAGTGCACCTTTGCAGATTAAGCCCAAAGAGCCCTCAATTGACTTGCAGGTAACGCTTAATGAATTAAAGGCCATTCGTGCCATCTTGAGTTCGCCCGCCCTGGAGGAGTCACTTCGCCAGGAGAGGCAGGCCAAAGAGAAAGCTGAGCGTGACGCGGTAGAAAATTTCACTTTGGTATCGGAAGATTTAAACGAACTCCTGGCGAGAGAAGCTGAGGAAGAGGCTAAAAAATCTGAGTTTGAAGATGACTCTGATGCTCAGGAGGAAGTCACGGCGCCTCATTCATATGACCTGGGGGCTATCGGCGTGGATAGCGACGATTTTCTGCAGCCCAGTCCTAAGATCGGTGATATGAAAATTCCTTCAGAAAAAAAGGAAGAAGTTTCCCAGAAAGATGAATCGGCCTCCAAGCCCAAAGTTGATACTTCTCATTTGGTTGTGCCTCCACTGCCGGGTGAGCGACAGGGTTTTACAGTGGGGATGAAAGTGCCGAAAAATCACGAACAGTCTCTGATTTACGGTTCTCCCATTATGTGGAAGAAAAAATAATTAAGAACCTATTTTTCATTGAGGGGATGTTTGCTAAAAATAACGGGATTGTGTAATATTCCCATCCTTACGTCGGGGCGTAGCGCAGCCTGGTAGCGCACTTGCATGGGGTGCAAGGGGTCGCGAGTTCGAATCCCGCCGCCCCGACCATTGAATTTAGAAAGGAGATCGTTTAATCGGTCTCCTTTTTGCTTTTAAAGCTCCCAGACGCTGTGAACGACAACTTCCGGAGCAACGTAATAGCGTTCAGGTGTCATTGAAATGATGCTTGCCTGTCCGGTCGGAATCTTCATATCTTTAAATTTTTTTATCCACTTTGCATCATGACTGTCGGGACTGCTTTTAGCTTTTATTTCCACGGGGAAATATAGCCCCTTTGAATGAATCAGCAGGTCAATTTCCATACCGGCGCTGTCACGGTAGAAATAAAAATCCGGTCTCCTGCCGTTATGGCACCAACTTTTTAAAATTTCAGTCACGACGAAAGTTTCAAAGAAACTGCCGCTATTGGGGTGCCGTTTGAGTTCCTCAACGCTTTCAATGTGTAAACACGCTGCCATGAGACCCGTATCAGCCATGTAAAGTTTTGGACTTTTGACGATTTGTTTATTGATGTTTGACGAAAAAGGTTTAAGCAGGAAAATAATGCCGCTTGCCTCTGCAATGGATAGCCATCTGCGGATCGTCGGAATGGACACACTACACATTTGAGCCAGTGTCTGCAGTTTTAGTTCTTGTCCTGAACGGATGGCGATGGCTTGTAGGAATTTTTGAAATTCCAGGGTTTTATCGACACCCGTTAAGGCAGCAATATCCCTTGAAATGTAGAGATCCATTAACGAGTCGAAAAACCAAGAGCGCGCTTGCTCATCGGCATCAAGGACTCTAGGCCAGGCTCCTTGAAAAATAATCGGCCAAATATCTTCTTTGTTTTTCTCTTTTAAGTTCCCAGGCTCCTTATCCGGGCGGTAAGGTTTTTGTTCCAATCCTTTCCCAAAACGCTCGTAAATGGACATAGGCCAGAGATCAAACGAGACAAGTCTGCCGGGAAGTTTTTCAGAAACATTACTCATGAGGCTCAGGCGTTGTGAGCCGCTAATCCAATATTGTCCGGTTTTTGAATCGGCGTCTACAGCTTCTTTCATAGCCCGAAAGAGATCAGGAGCCAGTTGAATTTCATCAATAGTTGCCGGAGCAGGGTTGGATCTGAAAAATTCTTCAGGTGCCTCTAAGGCATTTATTCGCTTTGCCGCATTATCTAGAGTGAGGTATTGTCGAGATGAGTCGGATAAATGTTGCAAAAGAGTACTTTTGCCGGACTGGCGCAATCCTGAAAGCATCACAATTTTGAAAGTGTTGGATGCTTTTTCAATGACGGGCTCTAAAGTTCTTGGAAGATATTGATCAGATAGCATATGGATATTCTATAAAATTGAATATACATGTTCTATTTTATGTAATGTGTTTATAAAGTCAATGATTTTTAAAGAATTTTTATGAGTCAAATGAGTGAATTAGAGAAATAATTCCTGCAAGTCAGATAGAAAATCCCAGCCCTTATCAGAAGCAACAATCCGATCAAGGGGTTCGGGCATTAATCCTAAAGCTTGCGCTTTGCGAATCTGTTTTTGAATGTCTTCAATGCGTAAGTCTGTTCGATCATTCAATAACTCCAGAGGTACTCCTTTTCGCAATCGAAGCACATTGAGCATGAATTCAAAAGGCAGATATTCTTTTTCAACTGTTCTTTTGTGTGCGACAGCAGAGTCCTTTAAAGCATGCCTGATAAAACTTTCCGGCTGTTTATACCGGGCTTCTCGTAGGATAGTGCCGTCAGCCAGCGAAACTTTGCTGTGAGCCCCGGCGCCGCAGGCAAGGTAGTCTCCGAACTGCCAGTAATTGAGGTTATGTTGGCACTGAAGACCCGGTTTGGCGTAGCCCGAGACTTCGTAATGCTCAAACCCCGCTCTTTCAAGTGTCTGGCTCACGAGGTCCTGCATCTGATAGATCGTATCGGCATCCGGAATCCCTTCCGGTACGTGTTTAGCAAAGACGGTGTTGGGCTCAAGCGTGAGCTGGTAGAAGGATAAGTGAGTACTTTCTGACTTGATAGCTTCTGAAAGCTCAAATTCGAGCTCAGAGAGCGTTTGCCCGGGTAGGGCAAACATCACGTCCAAATTGAAGTTATCAAACGTTTCACGGGCGATTTGGATGGTTTGAAGGGCATCACTGCGGTTGTGAATTCTCCCCAAGCGTTTTAAGAGCTCGTCGTTAAAACTCTGGATGCCCAGAGAGAGCCGATTAATGCCGATTGATCGATAGGCTTTGAAGTGTGCCGTATCTACAGTGCCTGGATTAGCCTCAAGAGTAATTTCAATGTTATGGGCGAGAGAAAAATTCGCCTGAACAAAATTTAAAAAGCGCTCCAACTCTTTAGGGGCAATAAGCGAAGGTGTCCCGCCTCCGATAAAAATGCTGATGAGCTGACGTTTCCGAGCGTATTGAACGGACGTTTTGAGATCGGCAATGAGAGCATCGATATAGGGGACTGAAGGGTCGCAGGCATGAGGCAGGGCGTGAGAATTAAAGTCACAGTACGGACACTTTCTCACGCACCAGGGCCAGTGAACATAAAGGGAGAGCGGAATATCGGCGCTTCTCATAGAGCCCAGCGCTTTTTCATCTCTTCAATTAATTTGACCATGGCTTGTCCGCGGTGGCTTACAGCATTTTTTTCTTCTGCAGTAAGTTCTGCTGCCGTTTTTCCGATTTCAGGCAAAAGAAAGTGCGGATCATAGCCAAAGCCGCCTTCTCCTCTCGGTGTATCAACGACCTCTCCGTACCAACGGCCTTCGGCAATAATGGGCTCGGGGTCATCGGCACTGCGCACAGCTACTAAAACACAGGTGTAGTGAGCACCACGGTCATTGGCTCCCTGAAGTTTTTGCACTAAAAGAGCGTTATTTTTTTTGTCGTCTCCCGGCTCTCCAGCAAAACGCGCGGAATGCACGCCAGGCGCCCCGCCCAAGGCATTAACGCAAATACCTGAGTCGTCAGCAATGGCAGGAAGTCCCGTGAGCTTAGCGGCATGTCGCGCCTTTGTGAGACAGTTTTCAAGGAATGTCCCGTAGGGCTCTTCAGCGGCAGGGATGTTAAATTCGCCTTGCGGATGCACTTCAACATTGAGCGGTGCCAAAAGGCGGTTAAATTCCCGAAGTTTGCCTTTATTGTTGCTCGCTAAAACAATTTTCATTTGAAAAATCCCGTTAGGCTGTTAATGCGGCTTTTTGCAATTCAATAATCTGGGCAATGGCTGACTTTGCCAAAGCGGTCATCTGCGCCATCTCATTTTCCGTAAAGGGTTCGCCCTCAGCGGTTCCCTGAATTTCTACAAATCGCCCATCGCTTGTCATCACAAAATTCATGTCGGTTTCACTGTGACTGTCTTCAGGGTAATCCAAATCAACAACCGGTGTTCCTTCAAAAATACCGGCGCTCACTGCAGCCACTTGGCCTTTAAGCGGACTTTCCGCAATTTGCCCCTTGGCAAGCATCGTTTGAGTGGCTAATGCTAAAGCAACCCAGGCACCTGAAATGGAAGCGCAGCGCGTGCCGCCGTCGGCCTGAATCACATCGCAATCCAACTGAATGGTGAAGTTGTCAATCTTTGTGCGATCCACCACTGCGCGCAAAGCGCGCCCGATTAAGCGCTGAATTTCCTGCGTTCTCCCGGACTGTTTCCCTTTGGCAGCTTCCCGGTCGCAGCGCGTGTGTGTTGCGCGCGGTAAAAGACCGTATTCAGCAGTGACCCAGCCTTCTGCTCGGTCTAGCAGGAATTTGGGTTTCCCGGCGATGACGCTTGCCGTGCAGATGACTTTGGTGTTACCTACTTCTACGAGTACCGAGCCTTCGGCGTGCATCGTGTAGTGGGTGGTAAAGCGCACGGGGCGCATTTCATCGGGTTTGCGGTGAGAAGGACGTTCAAACATTGTTTTTTATCCTCACAAAATTTTTTCAGAATTCTTTTCGCGTTTTTTCAGACGCGGCTCGAATAACATGGTGCCGCCCATAGCTGCAGTCCACGGTCCCCTGACATTATCTTGAGGGCGCCAGTGCTGAGCGGCATCGTCGCTAACGTAAAAGCCTTTGTCTGTCTGAGCAAAGAGTTTGTCACCAAGCCCATCCAGTGCAACAAACATCCCTAATTCTTTGCTGATAAAGCGGGGGTGCCAGAATTTGCCTTCTTGGCTCGAAACATAAATACCTTTTTCGCAGGCGGCAAAGAGTTTGCCTTGGAAATGAAGAAGCGAGAAAAAGTGCCCGCAGGCTTTCCCATCATATTTCAGGCGCCAGCGGGAGCCCGAAGAAGCTTGGAAAATAGCATCATTTGTGCAGGCATAAAGTATATTTTCATAGCTTTCGATATCGACAAACTCTGCGCCTTTGCGCTGGGGACTCACTAAAGTGAATCGGGCAGCGTCAGCGGGGGAGCTATAGATGCCGGAATCGGTCACTAAAAATAATGCTCCACGATGAAATGTCAGACCGCGAAGGGCTCCCAGAGGTTGCGCTTCATCTTCATAGAAAATGGACCACGTTTGGCGAAAATCATGACTGATTTCGACCCGATTAAAAAGATAGTTGAGTCGAAAAGAAGCGTCTGGAGCATCAATCACTAAAGGCATTCTTTTTTATTTCCTGAAATATTCGTGCAATTTTAAATCAAAGGCGGGATACAGGAAATTAGCCGCAGATTGCATATAAAAAGGCAATCAAAAGAACAGGAAAGTCAGTCTGAGAAGAAAAGAGAGTTGGAATATAGCAATAAGAGAATAATTGTTGAAAATCAAATAAATGGAGAATTTATGAATGATGATAGTTTGTTTAGTTGTTGTTAAAAAGATACACGTAATTTCAGAAAAAGTACTCTTAATTTGACATGGGGGGGGTATGTGGTAGGAAAATTCCAGACAGCAAAGCAAGTCTCAACTGCTTTCAAATTTCCAAAAGACATCTTCTTTGAAGAAGGAAAACTTATTATGAAAAAGACTTTAGCTGCTGTCGCAATTCTCGGCGCATTCGCCGGCTCTGCTCTTGCTGCCGACGTTACTCTTTACGGTCGTGTCAACCTTGGTTTGAACTATACCCACGTTGATAACGAAGGCTCTGCTGCTGATGTAGATAAGTGGGGTCTCAAGTCTGGTGACGCTACGGGTTCCCGCTTCGGTATCAAGGGCGAAGAACAAATCTCTGAAGGCTTGACGGTCGGTTTCCAATTGGAACACGGCTTCAACGCTGATGACGGTACTGACGCAGATTCTTCCAAGGCTTTCTCCCGTGAATCTCGCTTGTATGTAAAGACCGACTACGGTACGTTGCACATGGGCCGTTTCGGTGCTTTGGATTCTGCTACGGGTTCTGTTGACGTGACGGCTGGCTTCACCGCTTCCGGTACGGGTTACGGCGACATCATTAATGACTACGGTCGTGTAATCAAGAACTACAGCCGTATGGATAACTCCATTGCCTATACCTCTCCGGAATTTGCTGGTGTGAAGTTCCATGCTATGGCTTCTTTGGCTCAAGAAACGGGTTATGACATCACTGACGCCGGAATTTGGGACAAAATCGACGATCGTGAATCTTCTCATGAAGTTGACCGTTACTATGGCTTGGGTGTGACCGGACAATGGGGCGCTTTGGGTGCCGGTTTGGTTGTGAGCCAAGTGGACTTGGGTGTCAAACAAGGTAAGAAGGACTACAAAGACGCTGACGATGCAGTCAATGTCACAGCTTCTGTGAACTATGATTTCGGCGTTACTCATGTCTTCTTAGCTGCCGGCTACTACGATCAAGGCGAAACTTCTGCAACGAAGGATTACTCTCAATGGGGTGTTAGCTTGAGCGCTGCTACCCCGATCGCTTCCGGTACGTTGGAAACGGCTATTGGTTACGGCGTTGGTAAGAACGACCTCGCTGCCGCCGGTGCTGATGACGAAGTGAAGGTTTGGAACGTCGGTGCTTACTACAAGTATCCGTTGAGCAAGCGCACCTATGTGTACGCTGGTGTCGGCTATGACAGCGAAGACGAATACGGCACGAAGACCAAGACGACTGAAGTCATCACCGGTATGGCTCACTACTTCTAATCTTGGGAAGTCTTCTAATCTGAGTTAGACAGTTTTCTACTACCTTCTGTCTGATTTGGACTTAGTTGTGAAGCGGGTTCAAGGAATTATTTCTTGGATCCGCTTTTTTGTTGTAAAAAAACAACTATGTAAATTCATGTTTAATTTTATTGAAATATGTAAGTAAATCATAGAATTAAGAGGTATTTTTTGGATTCATCAATAAGGGCACAACAAGTAGGTAAGAATCTCATTTGTTTGACTTAGTTCTTTAATGCGAGCAACAATGCAACTCAAGCAGAAAGTATTCTGCGTTTTCCTCTAGAGGAAAAACAATTTGTTTTTTCATATAAAAAGGTAGTAATTATGAAAAAGACTTTAGCTGCAGTCGCCGTGCTCGGCGCATTTGCCGGCTCCGCTTTCGCTGCCGACGTTACTCTTTATGGTCGTGTTGATGCTGGCTTGCTCTATCAACATCAAGATGCTGATATCCAAGGTCAAGACGCTGAAGACACATGGGGTCTTGAATCCGGCAATATGACGGGCTCTCGCTTCGGTATCATGGGTTCTGAACAAGTTACCGATGGTGTTACCGTTAGCTTCAAATTGGAAAACGGTTTCAAGTCCGACACGGGTAATCAGGGCAATAGCGACAAGATGTTCGATCGTGAAGCCAGCTTGCGCGTGACGACCGCCTACGGTGAAATCGGTGTTGGTCGTATGGGCCGTATCTTGAGTGATGCTGGTACATATGCTCAACGTGGTAACTTCATCATTGGTTCCAGCTGGGGTGGAATGACCGGTGGTACGGAACTTATTTCTGACAGAACCGATTCTCGTTTGGACAACATGATCACCTATAAGTCCCCGGAATTTGCTGGTGTGACCGTTTTGGCTCAATACGGTATGGGCGACCAAGGTGAAGAAAACACCTCTTCTACGGACCGCTACTATGGTATCGCTGCAGTCGGCCACTGGGGTGCTTTGAGCGCTATGTTGGGCTTTGAACAAACCAACTATCAATCCTACTTCGCCGAAACTGACAATGTTTGGGGTGAAATGGATAATGGCGAATGGGTCATTACGACAGCTGGCAAACCTGCTCACGGCGAAGATCAGGACGACTCGATCGGTGTTGAAGCTTCTGTGGCTTATGACTTTGGCTTCGTGAAGACG